>WLWH01000346.1_pt1 | contig 38511 bp, 36 predicted proteins | sample 6712741 | NCBI WGS metagenome assembly WLWH01 (sample SAMN12718694, study PRJNA515312) | sponge metagenome | isolation source: marine sponge | host: Mycale hentscheli | place: New Zealand: South Island, Marlborough, Capsize Point | collected 2003-05-01
GGTTATCGGCTTGCTTTCAATTGCGATTCTGTTGTGCCAGCGAGTGTGGCGACAAAGAAAGCGCAGGCGTATGCCGAACGTACAGGGAAGACAATTTATGTTCCTGGACTAGGTACTTTTTCATCCACACCAAAACCAACTGATCCCATAAAAAAGGCCAGTCCCCAACGCTGACTGGTTCAGCTGTTGTTGGTGAAACACTTACAGCGACAGCTGGCACCTTTAGCGGTGGGGAAGGATCACTCACGGTCACAACGACCATCAAGAAGTCGGATACGGGTTCTGGTGGCTGGTCAAATGCCACATCGAACCTGACTTATGAGTTACAGGCAGGTGATGACAGCAAGTATTTCCGTGTCGCCAGTAACGCCAAGGATGATGCTGGCCAATCGCTGAACAGCAATTCAGCTGTCGTTGGCCCTGTCATTACTCCAACAGAGATCAAGTTCGTCTCTATCACTGTTGATGGAGTGCTGACTAATTACGGAGAACCAATTTATTGCAAGGTCAACGATGCGTTAGCGGTTGAAGCTGCAATTACTGGTGATGCAAGCCCGTCATACAAATGGGAAGCTCGCGGTAATTACCCCATGGTGGTTTCAGAGCAAGCTGCGATTACAACGCTCACCTTCCCTCAAGAAGGCAGTGCCACTGTCACGCTGACGGTGACTGATCGAACCGCGACAGATTCACCCATCACTTATGGGATGAATTTCTACATCGCTTCTCAAGCGGAATGGGACGCTCTGCATCCAGCAGCAGCAAAACCTGGCATTGACTTGTCAGGTGCAGACGACTTGATGCGACTCACGATTCCACAGTTGAAAGACTTTGCTGCAATGAATGGCATCAATGTCGCTGGTCTGCCAAGAAGCAAGCAGCTGTTGGCGGAATACATCGCTGCAAACATGAACATCAAAGGCAATGCTTGACGTCACCTCCACCGAGGACGACTGTCTCAAGGTGTGTCTTACGGAGAACGGCATCACCAAGTGCTGCTTCGTGTCGTCATCCCACCTGGTGCAAGACAAGGAGCGGCATCTACGGAATGCCATCAATCGTGCTGCTGTGAAGGCAATGGGCCTATAGTTTGTGCGACGGCGAGCGCCAACTCCCGTCGCGTGACCAATCAAGTGTGATTTGACTGATGAATCAATTATCGCTCATCCCTGTCTGCGAGAAGTGCGGGGTGTTGAAAACTTGGCAGCATCCAAAGACCAGGAAGAAAGGCTGGTGGGAGTGTCGTCCTTGCAAGAAAGAGTGCGCCGCCGCATGGCGCAAAGCTAATCCTGAAAAGTACAAGGCTGGATCGCTCGCCTATCGCGACAAGAACCCTGAGAAAATCAAAGAGGGCAACAGGGCTCAATATTGCAAAAATCGCGAAGATCGTCTTGCTTACGCACAGGGCTACCGAAGCAAAAACAGAGCAAAGGCAAACGCTTGCTCTTACGCGGCAAAAGCAAAAAAGCCTGAGAAATACAAGGCGATGTGGAGAGAGTATTCACCCAAGTGGAGGGCGGCTAATCCCGAAATGGCCAGGGAAGCCTATAGACGGCATAGAGCATTAAAGAAAAACGCGACAGGCTCAGAGCCCGTCACTGCCGCAATCGTTAGGGAAAGGCTGGCGCTTACCGATGGCTGCGCTTATTGCGGCTTGAGTGAGCCCCTGGAGGCTGATCATGTTGTTGCGCTGCACTCAGGGGGGCTTCATGAGCCTTGCAACCTTATTGGGGCCTGTCGTTCCTGTAATGCAAGCAAAAGTGCAAAGCCTGTTGAGTCTTGGTATCGGGCTCAATCGTTTTTCTCAGAACAACGCTGGCAGCGATTGTTAGAAGTAACCTTGTTGCAAGAAGCGTCAAAGAAAATAGATGAAGCCGATATGGGAGCCTCTGCCTAAAGAGCTTCAAAGCTTTCCAAATTTCGTTTGTTTTTTATTACGGGAGCAAGGATTAGCCCAAACACCCACAAAACAGCAGGTTGCCGTCGCCCAATGGATGGAGACTGGTCCTGATCGGCAGCTGACAGTTGCCTTTCGTGGGCTGGGCAAGAGCCTGTTGGCGTCGTATTACGCGCTTTGGCGGCTTCGGATGGACTGTGAGGAGAAGATTCTGGTCTGTTCTGCTACAGCTATCAAAGCGACCGATTTCACCAACTTCATGCTTCGGACGATGGCAGAAGTTGATGTGTTGCACTGCTTATTGCCAGGCTTGGACAACAGATCCAGCAATGTGGCCTTTGATGTGGCCCCTTGCACGGTTGAACAGTCGCCATCTGTCCGTGCTTTAGGCGTTGGAGCGCAAACTACAGGCCAGCGTTGCACTTGCGCCATATTAGATGATATTGAGACGGCTCAAAATACCCTCACAATATTAAAACAAGAGCGCATTGCTCACTCAGTTACAGAAATCGAAAGTATAATAAAACCAGACGAAGGCCAGTTGTTACCTAGGAAGATCGTCTACCTTGGAACTCCTCATACAGAGACCAGTATTTACCTAAGATTAGTAAGAGAACGTGGCTATTCTTCAAGGTACTGGCCTGCTTTATACCCTGAAGATTTTGAGATATACGAAGGCAATTGTTGTCCTCGCATTCAAGCTGAGGCTGAGGCCAATCCAGCACTAGCTGGAGAGCCAACGGACCCTGAACGATTCAGTCACGAAGACATTCTTCAACGCCAAGCGTCGATGACGCTCGCAAGCTTCCAGTTGCAGTTCAACCTCAACACCAGGCTTGCCACGCTTGACCGATTCCCAGTACGCCTCGGTGATATTTGCGTCCTCGATATCGATGGCTCGGCCCTTCCTGAGACGGTCGTGTGGTCGAACTCGCCGGAATACAGGCTGAATGAGCTTGTTTGTATTGGAATGGGAGCTGACAGACATTGGCATCGCCCCGCCTTCATAAACGGCTGGGTTGAAAGGAAAGAAACGAGGGTTGTTATGGCGGTCGATCCAGCAGGTAGGGGCCGCGACGAGATGGCCTACTGCGTTTTGAGCGAATATGGCGGCAATTTCACAGTGCTGGAGAGCGGCGGCTCAACTCTTGGCTATGACGATATTGTTCTTGAACATTTAGCCAAAACTGCTAAAAAATGGGGCGTTAATTATGTAATAGTCGAGGCGAACTTTGGCGATGGCATGGCTTCAGCCCTATTAAAGCCGCACTTGCTAAGACATCACCCTGTAAGTATCGAAGAGGTAAGGCATAGCCAGCGCAAAGAGATCCGCCTATGCGACACGCTAGGCCCAATCATCCAGCAACACAGGCTGTCGATCCTTGCGCGGGTAATCAAGGCTGACTATCGGCTGCTCGATGAGGATCCAGAGCATGGCTATTCGCGTTCGCTAGCCCATCAACTTTCGCGGCTGACTGACGAGCGTGGCTGCCTGAGCCATGACGATAGGGCTGATGCTTTAGCCATAGCCTTGGCCCACTTTGTCGAGAGTGCTGCCCAGGACCAGATGCGAACGCAGCTAGAACGTACCGCTCAAATGCGAAACGAAGATATGGAGGCATGGATGAGTGAACAGGAAGGCGCTGTTGATTCCCTCGCGCTGGGATGGCGACCCAACCTGTCCAATCACGGTGCCTATGGCGGCGTTAAACAGCTTTCTGTGTGATCGGCACCACCTTGTCACTCATCTCTGAGAAGTCCAGCTTGCCTGCCAGCTTCTTGAGAGTTGAACCCTCAGCAGCAACAGCAGTGACATTGCTGTTCTTCAGCAATGCCATTGCTTCTTGCCGTGCCCGACGATCACCGTTCTGGAGATCTTCCAGCACTTGATCAATTACGAGGTCGTGCATCTCGCTGAGCTTGCTTAGCTGATCAGACATAGCTGCTGTGTTTCTGACTGAAGCTTAGATACCATGGGCAATATCTACGGCGACGCAGAGTGCCTTATCTCCCACAAATCGATGAGAGGCTTGTGGCTGCTCTTGCCGCAGAGTTCCCTGATCGAGCCCCTGAACTGGAATGGAGTGATCGTGAGATCATGTTTCGCGCTGGTCAGGTGTCAGTCGTGAAATGGCTGGCGCAAAAACTGGAAGATCAGCAGACCAATGTCGTCATCATTGAACCGGAGCTGAACTGATGTGTGGTGGTGGTGGCCAAAGGGCAACGATTTACGAGCCTGACTACAACGCTTACAACAAGCAGTTTGATTTGCAACGTGCTGCGATTGAATCGCAGATGAATAACGGCACCACCTTGATGCAGCAGCAGCTGCAAAGCGCGTTGCGAGATCAAGCGAATGTTCGCCAGCAAATCTCTGACGAGAAAACAGCAAGAGCTGAAGACAAAGCAGCCTTGAATGCTGATGCAATGAGGCTTTCTACATTGATCGGCGCTCCCCCTCCAGAGAAATCCGCTCAAGCCCCTGAAGTTGGCGCAAGAGAGCGTGGGTTAAAGACAACGAAAGGCCGCAAAGCGTTGCGGATTGGTCGCACGGCCAAGTCATCTGGCCAGGGGACTGGCCTCAACATCACCTAAAGGAGATCACCCATGTGTTTCGGCGGACAAGGCACTCAGCGGCCTGAATACAGAACTGTTGCACCAGATCAAAACGCAATTCGGGCAGGCGAAGAAGCCCTTGCTGATTACCAGCGACAAACAGCTATGCAGCAACAAATGTTTCAGACAAATCTGCAAGGCCAGATCGACAGCGCAAACCAGCAAACGGCAGACTTGGTGGCATCAAACGCAGCCGAAACAGCAGCAGCACAAGGTTTGGCAGCGGCTGAAGCGTCTGCTTATACGACAACAGCAGTGCAAGACGACATTCCTGAAGCGGCTCAAACGACTAAAGCCGTTACTGACAAGAAGAAACCAAAGAAGAATCTCAAAATATCAACAGCGGGAACAGCTAATACTTCCGGTTCTGGCGTCAACGTAGGTATCTGACCATGGCTGGTAATTTTAATTACACCACCAGGATGAATCGTAATCAGTTTTACGATGAATATGCCGAGCTCTCTTTGATGAATAGAGAGCTTCTTGCGAATAATCCTAGGTTTGGCGGTGATTACAACGCTTCGCAGCTTTTCTCATCGCCTGGTTACAGGCAGAACCTTGTTGACGGCAAGGGGCGTTCGTCCTGGGTTAGTGATTTCAACAACGCATATGGCAGTTACAACAGGACGTTTGACGGTCGAATAGCCGCAACAGCAGCAGCTGAAGCGCAACAGCAGCAGCAAATTGCAACTGCTAATCGTTTGCGGATTCAGCAAGAACAGCGCCTTCAACGGATCAACACGAATGCCGCTGCGACGAGGGGTTCTCTTCAAATACTTGGACAACCCCAGCAAACAGCTCCTAATGCTCAGACATCGAAAAAGAAGAAGAGTGGAAGAGGGGGAGCAGGGCGAACCGCGACAAACATTTCAAGGGGATCTTCACGGTCTCGTGGAACTAATCTCTCGATCTAATCATGCGAAAAACTGCTGCTCAACGCTACGAAGACCTGGCTTCTGACAGGGACTATTACTTGAGTCGTGGGCGGGCTTGCGCTCGGCTGACGATTCCGTATCTCATCCCAACCAGCTCGGAACCAGTTGCTAATACCAAGGAGACCTATCCGGTCCCATGGAATGGCATTGGAGCTCGTGGTTGTTTGAACCTGGCAAGCCGAATGCTTTTGGCTTTACTGCCTCCCACGCAGCAGTTTTTCCGTTTCTCATTAGATGAAGCCGAGCTCAATGCTCAAGGCGTAAGCCCAGAGCAGAAATCTGAGTTTGAAATGGCGTTAAGCCAGATCGAGCGCCAGGTGCTCCGAGAGATCGAGGCCAGCAATGACCGTGTGGTTTTTCATGAGGCGTTGCTGCATCTCATCGTTGGCGGTAATGCACTGCTTTATGTAGCTCCAGAAGGGTTGCGTTGTTTTCATCTCAACCGCTACGTCTGCCAGCGGGATCCAATGGGCAACCCGTTGGAAGTAATTACGTGCGAACAACTAGCAATTGAGACCCTGCCTAAGAAAGTGCAGGACATGGTGCGGAATCCTGAAGAGGATGACGACATCACCAGCGGCTTGATTGACGACATTGCGCAGCCTGTTCCGCGTCGTGATTCTGGTGACACTGTTCGGGTTTACACCTACGTCACTTGGGAACGGAATGGCCAGGGAAAGAAAGGCACGGTCAAGTGGCATCAGGAGGTCAACAACAAGATCATTCCTGGATCTGAAGGTCGCGCTCCAGAGGACGTAAATCCTTGGATGCCGCTGCGGATGACCCGCAGTGATGGTCAGATGTATGGCATTAGCTATGTAGAAGCCGCGGCCTTGGCGGACCTCCAGACCGTAGAAGCGTTATGCCAGGCAATTGCAGAAGGCAGTCTTGCGAGCAGCAAGATTCTGTTCTTGGTCAAGCCATCTGGTGTCACCAAAGCTGCCAACTTGGCCAACGCTCCAAACGGTTCCTTTGTCACTGGCGACCCTAATGATGTGATGGCTTTGCAGGTGCAGAAATCCACCGACCTGCAAGTTGCGATGCAAGGCAAAAGCCAGATAGAAGCCAGGCTGTCACAGGCTTTCATGCTGGCCGATGTGAGAGATAGTGAGCGCACCACCGCGGAAGAGGTCCGCCTGCAAGCGTTGCAGATCGAGAACTCCCTGGGTTCCATTTACTCCATACTTCAGACCGAGTTCCAGGTGCCTTATGTCTCTCGCAAGCTGGACATTCTTCAGCGTGAGAAGAAGGTTCCCAAGCTGCCAAAAGAGTTGGTTAAACCTGTCATGACTGTTGGTCTTGCAGCAGTTGGTCGTGGCAACGACTTAGAGCAGCTAGTAAGGTTCACAACAACGCTTGGTCAAACAATGGGGCCAGAAGGATTACAAACCTATCTGAAGCCATCTGAACTGATTAAGCGCCTTGCATATTCCATGGGCATTGACACTGTTGGTTTGATCAAGACCGAACAAGAGCTTGCTCAGGAACAACAAGCAGCACAACAACAGCAACAGCAAGCAATGCTGATGCAGTCAAAGTTGGCTGATCCAAAGAACATGGCTGATGCAGCACAAACTGCTCAGAACATGCAGATCCAATCCGAAAACCCTGAACCTCAACCTCAATGAGCCCTGAACTCGGCAGACCAGTAATGGCCGATCCTCAACCTTTTGTTGAAGGAACCCAGACCGATACTTCACCTCAACTGACTGTTCCTGAAGGCGAAAAAGGTGGGATGGTTGGTCCCGGCCAGGAAGGGATTGTCGAAGAATTTGCCAAGGAACAGGAACAACTTCAGGAAGAAGAAGCGATTCTTGGCAAGTTCAAGAGTCCGCAAGACTTGGCCAAAGCGTATGCAGAATTGCAGCGCAAAATGGGTCAGCAATCTGCTCCTGATCCTCAGCCTGAACCCACTGTTGAACCTCGACCAGCTGAAACCCTTGGGTATTCCGCCGACCAGGCCAGTGAGGTGTATGGCAAAGAAGCGGTTGGAGCGTTAGCCGAGAAAGGCGTCAATCTTGCCGAGTTGATGTGGAACGCCGATCAAGGGGCCGACATCTCGGAGCACTACGACACGCTGGCAGAAACCTTCAAAGTGCCACGCCAGGTGGTTGAAAACTACGTGTCAAAGGCGCAATCCGCTTCGTCAGCTGGCGAGGCGGGATTATCTGACGCTGATGCAACAGAGCTGCTGCAAAGCGTTGGCGGCCAAGAAAACTTTGATCAGCTAAGTGGCTGGGCTAAGTCCAACCTTTCAGCAGAAGAACTAGCCAGCTACAACGCTGTGGTGGACTCTGGCAACAAGGAGGCCATTGGTTGGGCACTGAAGGCAATGCAAGCTCGTCAGGTGGCTCCTGAGTCCGTTGTAGAGCCACAGCTCTACGGGGGTGGAGCACCAACAGACACGGTGGTCAGGTTTGAAAGCCAGCAGCAAGTCCTTGATGCAATGAATAAACGGAACGACAGAGGTCAGCGTTTATACGATGTTGATGAGGCTTACAGGAATAAGGTCGCGATGATATTGCACGCTTCACCGGACTTCTAGTAAGTTGTCAATAGACAGCAACCGGAACTGGGCAAGCCCGAAAGGATAACTTGCAGCCAGGGAGGAATGGGCGGTCAAACAGAACCAAAACTATTCCTCTAAAAAAAATCTAATCATGGCTACTCCTCCTGATGTTGCCTTGCAACGCTTAGGCCAGATCAAGGGCGACGCTGCTACCTGGGGTCCAGGACTGAACGGGGTCGATAAAGACCGCGCCATGTTCCTGAAGCTCGGAAGCTCCGAGGTTCTCGATGCCTTCATGACTAATTGCGTTTTCAAGGGCAAGACACGTGAACGCAACATCCGTGGCGGACGTTCAGTGGCGTTCCCGATCACGGGCAAAATGGCCGCTCGTTACCACCAGCCTGGTACACAAATCCTGGGTCAAGGTAACGACCCTAGTGATATCAATCAGCGGGTAATTGAGCTTGACGCATTGATGGTTGCTGACGCGGCTATCTATCAAGTTGATGAGCTGATGAATTTTTATGATATTCGTCAGATCTATACAACTGAATTAGGCCGCGCCCTGGCCTATGAGTACGACAAGCGTGTTGCGCGTATCCTTTACGCCGCCGCTAGTAATACAACAGAGCCTCTTGCAAAAGATCCTCTGAATGCTGGACGCACAGGCCAGCTCATCGATCTTGGTGACAACGCTGCTACTTTTGACGCCAAAACACGTCAAGCCCGTGGCGACATGTTGGTTGACGCCATCTTCGATGCTCGCGTGGGCTTCGAGCAAAAGGATGTCAGCATTGACAACATGTATGCGGTCTTCTCTCCTGACGATTACTACTGCATCACGCAGTCTTCCCGTGCAATCAACACCGACTTCAACGGTGGTGGTGGCAACGGCACAATCGCTCAAGGCGAAACTGCAAAAGTTGCAGGCATCCCTCTGTATTCCAGCAACCACGTCACCCAGCCTGCCTACTCATTGGTCGCTGGTGATGTGAACCCTGACTACGCGCAGGATCTGTCAGACGTTCGTGGCTTCGTATTCCACCGTGATGCTGTTGGTGTTGTGTCTCTTCTGAGCCCTTCACTGCAACTCACAGGGAACGAATTCAGGGTCCAATACCAATCGGACCTTATGGTCGCGAGACAAGCTCTCGGTATGGGTCAGCTTCGCGCTGAGTGTGCTGCTGCTATCTCCGTCTCAGCAACGTAAGCTGATTCTGGACATGGGGGCGAGGGGTCATGGAGATGGCCCCTTTTTTCATGCCTCATAGACTGTGCGCATCGTCCCCGTAGATGACAAATGGGTCTGGCTGAACAAAGACAAGCCCCAAGCAGAACGACGCTGACGGATGCGGTGAATGTCTGCCTTGAAAACATTGGCGAACAGCCGGTGGACAACCTCGACAATGAGCAGATCCAAGACGCACGGATTGCCGAGCGCACTATTCTTGAAGTCCACAAGGAAGGCCAAGTGAGAGGCTGGAGTTGGAACACTGAATACAACTACCCCTTCAAGGTTGACGCTGCAATTTCTGAAATTGTCGTTCCAGAAACAGTTGTTGAATTTGCTCCTAATCCTTATCAGTACAACGGTCGCTATCAATTACGGGGAACAAGAGTCTATGACCTTGTGAACCGAACATTCAAAATGGATAGCTCGATGACAGAGCTATTTGCCGATGTGATTTGGCTGCTGGCTTGGAACTCTGTGCCTGAAGCGTATAACCGTTGGGTCACTATTAGAGCCGCAAGAATCTTCTCGGACAGGAGTCTTGGGTCAGAGTCGCTGTTTAAGTACACCGTTAAGGACGAAGAAGACGCTCAAGCGGTACTGGAGCGAGTGGAGATGCAGCAAGAAAGCCCGAACATGCTTTCTGGCAACTATTCCTTCCCGACGTATCAACCCAGCACTGGGTTAATGAATCGTCGTGTCTCAACTGGTTCTTCAATCTTCTGATGAAAAACGTAGCTGTTACTATTCCGAATCTGATCCAAGGGATCAGTCAGCAGCCAGATGCTCAGAGGGATCCAAGTCAAGGCGAGATCCAGATCAATGCTGTTTCATCTATTGCTGAAGGCTTAAGGAAGCGAGACAGCACAAGGTCGCTGGCTTTAGTGAGCGACACCGGATTTGGTGATGCCTACTTTCACGCAATCTTGCGTGACCAGCGAGAGGAATACATCGCTGTTATTGCAAAAGATCAAATCAAAGTTTTTGAGCTTGATGGCACAGAACGAACGGTTAATGCAGATCCTGGCGCTTATTCCTATCTCAGCAGCATAACTTCAGCGCAGCAGCAAATTCGTGCTGTGACAATTGCTGATTTCACTTGGATTACAAACACGCTTACGGCAACAGCGGCTGATCCAGCGACAGCTCCTAAAACCTCAAGGCCGCCACATGAGTGCTTGGTTTGGATTAAGCAGGCTGCTTATGGCAACAAGTACACCGTCAACGTCAACGGGTTTGAGGCGACTGTTGAGACAGCAGTTGCCCCTGTTGTCAGTGATGGAACTACCGTCACCGAAAACAGAATCAGCTCTGAAGAAATTGCCCAGGCTTTGATCAATGGATTGGGGACTGCTGGCCTTACGGGTTACACCCTCACCCTGTCAGGTTCAGTTATCTGGATTAACGGCTCTAACCCAATAACGATCAAGGCAACTGACGCAAAGGCCAACAGTACGATTACAGCAATCCTGAGTGATGTTCAGGCGTTCACTGAGTTGCCAACAATTGCACCTGCTGGGTATCAAGTCGAGATCGCTGGAGACCCGAACAATGCGTTTGACAATTACTACGTTGAATTTGAACCTCGCAGCGGAACGTTTGGGGAGGGTTCTTGGGCCGAAACAGTGAGCCCAGGTGTTGAGTACAGGCTTGACCCGACAACAATGCCCCACGTCTTGATCCGAACAGGCGCTTCTCCCGTGTCTTTTTGGTTTGGGCCGGTCAATGGCCAAACCGTTGCAGGCATCCCTGACGCCGTTCCTTCCTGGGGCGAACGGGTTGCTGGTGATTACGAAACCGCTCCTGATCCTTCTTTTGTTGGCTATGCGATTAACGACATCTTTATCTACAAGAACCGGCTCGGATTCTTGGCTGATGAAAACGTTGTGCTCAGTAGAGTTCGCCAATTCTTTGAGTTTTTCCCAGAGACGGTCACGACAGTCTTGGATACAGATCCTGTTGATGTTGTGGCTAGCAATAACAGGGTTTCCGTTTTACGGTATGCCGTCCCGTATCAAGATGAACTGATCCTTTTTTCCAGCCAGATTCAGTTCAGGTTTAATGCGGCGGAAACGGTACTGACACCAGCAACAGCGCAGATCACTGTGCTGACTCAATTCGACGTTGACGTAAATGTCAGGCCGAAGCAGGCAGGCGGCGGCATCTTCTTCATGCAGTCCAATGGCCAGTGGTCACAGATGCGTGAGTTTGCAGTGCGGGGTGCTGGCACTGCTTTGACAGCTGATGCTGCTGACTTGACTGGTTATGTGTCGTCGTATATCCCAGATGAATGCTTCTCTCTCACAATCAACGACACGGGCAATTCAGCTTTCATTGTTAGCGGGAAGCAGTCGGCCACGACTGGCCTGGACTACCGCAGCCGGATTTATACATACAAATGGTTCCTGCGAAATACAGGCAGCGGCCCTGAGCGTGTGCAGAACAGCTGGAGCTATTGGGAATTTGGCGCTGACGAGATTCTTCAGGTGATTTGCATCCGAGAGATTCTCTATTGCTTGATGCGTTACGGCTCAAAGGTTTATCTCGAAGCGATGTCTGTCCTCGACCGGGCGGATGAAGTTGTTTTCGCTCCATACCCTTTGCTGTTGGACCGTTTGGTGGGCACCACTTCGGCAACACCAGCTGCGATGCAGATGGCAAAGGGCGTTTACGACAAGCAGAGCAACGAGACGACATTCACGCTTCCTTATGCCGCGACCAATGAGGTACAGGTTTGGTCGGCCTACAACATGGGCAACGCTCCAGGGAAGCCGGGGCCAGTGTTGCTTGGTTCTACGGGAAGCGGATCAACAGTCACGACTCGTGGCGACTGGTCTATTGAAGATGTATGGGCTGGAGAGAAATACGAGTTTCGCTACCGCTTTAGTCGTTTCAAGCTGATGCAAGACATCGGCGGCGGTAAGGCTGTGCGAAATGTCGTTCGTACTCAAGTGCGTCAGGCAAAGCTTGGGTATCACGAATCAGGGTTCTTCCAGGTGAAGACCTTGCCTGAACATCGGAAAGAAGGTCTTTATACGTTTGACGGGACAACGATTGCTGTTAGGGGTTCATCTATTGGCAATCCACCTGTCATGACCGATGCTGCTCCGCGTTATTACGAGGGCGTATTCAATGTTCCGATCATGGGGCGTGGTGATCGCGTCCTGGTGGAGTTGTTGAACGACACGCCACACCCAAGCAAGTTCTCCACTGTTGAATGGATTGGTGGAATTACCAGCCGCTCAGGAGCGTCTTGATGAAGTGGATCATGGAGCCATCAGTCAGTGATGCCATGGCAATTGCAAATAACCTCAGACCAGAAGATGCAACCGAGGTAATGCTGAGTCATGGCATGGACCCGCATGAAGCAGTCAGATCCAGTTACTGCGAGTCAGACATCTGTCGTGGGATAGCAAGCGACGAGGGCGTTCCTGTTGGTCTCTGCGGAGTAGTAGACCATCGCATCTGGATGCTGGGAACTCCTGAATTAACAGCAACACGTAGGGGCCGGTGGCAGTTAATCGTTGAGGGGCGAAAATGGGTGGATAGTTGCTTTGAAGAAGTGGGTGGCCCGCTGTTCAATCAGGTCTATTCCAAGAACACTGAGTCAATTCGTTGGCTGAAGATGCTTGGTTTCACCGTTGACATTCCCAAGCCGATTGGGAAGTCCGGCGCTTTGTTCTGTGATTTCTGGAGGAACAGCTGATGATCGTTATTAGCCCCCTGGCCCTGGCCGCAGGTTCAGGTGTTCTGAATTTCGGGATGGGGATGCTTGGCAATAACGCCAGGCAGCAGGATTACGTCAATCAAAACGCGCAACGCAAGGCGTCTGCTGAATTTGCGGCCTGGTCGGCTTCTAATCAGGCGCAGCAGGCAGACCTAAATAATCAGTATTCCTATTGGCAGCAAAAGGTCAATTACGGCCAAGAGGTCGTTTACGCCAACCAGCTACGCAACTTCGAGTTAGCCAGATCTATTGATCAGGCTGAACTGGTTGCACAAGCCAGAGCTGGTGCTGGTGCCAACTTCATGCAGGCCAGTGAGGCCACCGCTGAAGCATTTAGCCAGCAGTCAATGTCTGACGCTGTATCGCTGATGCAGTACAAGCAGCAAGCATTACGCGCTCAAGCGACGACTGCTGCTGGATTAAACGCTGGCGCTAGCAGTGATCGCTATCTGAATGACTACGACAAGCAGACCGGCGATATGGCAACGCTCATGATGATGAATCAACAGTTTCGAGATCGGCAATACACAAGAGACCAAGCGGGGAACATTGCCAACTACCTGAATCAATACAACAGCCAGCAGCTCTATGAGATGCAGGACATTCAGGATCCGATCATGCCGTTCGCTCCATTGCCAACGCTGGTCAATCCTGCTGGGCCGTCGTTTGTTGGCGCTGCTCCAAGTGCATCAACAGCGTTCTTGGGTTCTGCTCTTGGCGCTGTAGGGGCTGGGATCAATACATACAACTCGCTCAATAAGTACACCAATTCAGGGAGACAGAGCTGATGCCAGCCCCACAGCAATTAGGCGCAGGCTCACTGACGCCATCCGCCAGGCCCGTCTCCAACTTCTTGCAATTCAAGAATGATGGCGACCCGGCTCAACCCACCAGACCAAACCAGCTTGGCCAAGTTCGTGGCGTCAACGTCATCCAAAGGCAGGCTGATCGCTCAATCGAGGGCACCAACCCAATCGCGGCATTGACAGAGGCATTGAAGCCTTTGACTCAGCTGTATGACTATGGCGCTGAGTATTACGCATCGAGTGAGTACAAGAAGGGCCAGAACGAGATTCTTAAGGCCGCAAGCAATATCAATCGCGACACAATCAGAAAGTCAATTGAGTACGCAAGAGAGAACCGGGATGTCAGCGCAGTAAATCCCGTAGCGGGCCTGCTGATGGATCAGGCCAATCCATTTAGGCAGGCCGGTCGCGTCAATCAGGCCAGCCAATTTGTCGCAAGTAAGGCACAAGGGCAGTTTCGCGGTGCATGGGCAAGCCAAGGCTCAAACCTTGCCCAGCTGGATCCGTCGGATAATGCAATAACGGCGATTGAAGCCAGGGTTACTAGCGATCTAGCCGGAGCTTTCGGCCTGAATGAGTTCAGCCCTGGCTTTCAGGAATACGCCATTCCTCAAATCAACAAGGGGTGGGAGTGGCTAAGAGAAAAGCAAAGCACTGCTTACGTCAAATATCAGAAGGATGTTGGGACCAGGCAGACGGGAACATTTCTAAGCAACAAGTTGATGACTGGAGCGTCTGATGAAAACATCATCGACTTTTTAGTTACCCAAGCCGCAAGCTTTGGTTTGGTTGGCGAGCCAGTAGAGATGACAAAGAAAGCAGTTCTTCACGCCGCCGAAATCCTTAATACACAAATAAGCAGGCCAAAAACTAGGCAAAAAGCGACATTGGCGATGAAAAGGCTGATGAATCTGCCAAGCGGGGTGCCGGGTCTAAATGTTGCAATGGCCTATGGCACTGAAATCGTCAAAGGTCAAGCGGCTAGCAGCAGAGACATCAAGACTTTGCGCGAGAACGAGCAGGCCGCGATGGCGTTTGAGGTTGAGCAGCAGTCTGATGATTGGTTTGGCTTTGCTCCGGGCAGCCCTGAGTGGCAGGAACAAGACGCAAAACTTGCGGAACAATATCCAGAGCTTTCTCCCATCAAGCGTCGGCAGCTCATGCTTGATGCTGCCAAGCAAAATCTTGAATTTCAAGAGCTCAATGTTGACACGATGAGCCTTGAAGAGTTTTACGGGATGGCAGATGACCCTGGGTACGACGAAGGAACGTTTAGAACAAAAGCAGCGCAAATTAGAAGCACTCTTCCTACGGCAAGAGCAAGGAAAGAGTTTGAAACACGGACGAACACTATTATTGAACGTAAGCGCCGACAACGCAGTGGTGAGATAGATTCCACGACTTCAACAAATCAAATTAATAACGCTGTAGATCGTGCAATAAGGCTAAGACTAGGGAAAGATGGTATGGCAATGATTAATTCAGCCCAAGCCGCAGGTATACCGATTTCGGACTATATCGCCATGCAAGATATAAACGAAACTCGCGGAATACAGCGGCTCAGGGCTTACATCACAGAGCAAGGTGAGAACGCAATTATTGCCGAGACTGCGAAAAACAACGGCATATTGTTGCCTGGAAGGCAATCGCAGATCTGGCTTGAAGTCACCGAGAAAGCTCTTAAAGACAAAGAGCTGATGGATGAATTGGTCCCTGTCGAGGGAGTGCCAAAGCCTGACCCCACAAGTTCTTCGTCAAGCCCAGAGGCAAGCGCCACTCCACCACCAACACCAATCCCGACATTTTTCAGTCCCCAGGGGCCAGTGCCTCAAGAAGCAATCGATAGCGGTGCTCCGGTTTACGACCAGAAATCAACAATCCAGATGCTGCAAACAATGCGGGACGGTGACCCAATCCCTGCAAGTGTCCGCAGGGCGGCAATAGCTGCTGGCATGACGCCAGGGGAGTTCCTGCTGCAAAACGCCAATCGCCTTGGCCTGCCTGTACCTCCCGACATTGAGCGACGGGTAAAGCAGAACAGCAACCAATCTCAGGGTCTTTCTGATTCATTCGCTACTGCGGCTCCTACCGGGGGTGGGCCGTTGGCTATTGCCACTAGAGCTTTTGTGGACATCCTTGTCCCGCCAGCAAGAGCAGCAACAAGGCAGCCCACATTTGATTCCAGGCTTGGGGCTCCTGCGCAATTAAACAGTTTCAGCTCACAGGTGTCATCCATTACTTACGACACGAACCAGTCAGGCATCGACGTTTTCTTTGAGAACAAGCAGTTCCCTGCCGTGCTGCCTGGTCGCGTGAAGGAGGTCAACTTTCAGGGTGGTGGCGACTCTGGCTATGGCAATTTCATCGTCATTGAAAGTCGTGACCCAAGCACTGGGGCTGTCGTCGATGTCCTTTATTCACACCTTGCGAATGCTTCGACGTTGAGAGCGGGCCAGCCAGTCGAGGCAGGTCAGATCATTGGTCGGCAGGGAGGCACAGGCCGTGTCCGGTCTGCTGATGGAACCATTGCGTCAATTGATTTCTTGGCTCCTGCTCCTGCTGGGAGCAAAAGCATGAAGCCCTACTCCAATTACGACCAGCTACGTCGGTCTATTGCTCAACAACTCGGAAACTAATCATGCCCTGGACAACTGACTCAACCGGCAAGAGCGTCTGGGAAGGCGAATATCCCGACGCAACAGCGCCACTGCCTGAAACAGCAACAGCAACCAAAGCCCCTCCTCAGCGCAAGCCTGAAAGAGTTACGCCGGATAAGCCGTGGTGGGAGCAGTTAAAGGATGCAGCAGTTGATGTTGTGGAGGACGTGAGCCCCGCGCTGCGATATGCGCCAAATCCGGTTGAAGCAATTCAAGCAATTACGCAAGGCAAGACGCCGGGGTTTATTGATCGTGCAGTGAATGACGTTCAATACGAACTGAACCAGCTATCAAGCCCAGAGACAGCCCTGCCTCGGCTGTCGCATTTGGCGATTAAAAACAACCCTGGGACTGAATATCTTCCTGACGACCTAGGCAACACTCTTTCGCTGGGTGGCGCTAAAGCCTCAGCAAACGTTGCCAAGTCATTGTTGGACGGCTCATCAGCGTTGACACCGGCAAGAGAAGGTGCCATCGACCAGGTGCTCGACAACTATTACGCCGCAACTCAGGAATCAAAGCTTCCTTCAGAGATGACTCCTGATGAGCTTTCTGGCGACGACATGAGGGCCAGTCTGGTTCTAAACACAGCGTTGTCTTTAGGTGGTGCCGGTGTTTTTGGCGCTATTGGAAAGGCTTACCCAGCCCTTGGTCGCGTCACTCAATTCCTTGATCCGTCCAAGGCTCAAACATTCCTGGGAATGATGAGCCGTCTGGCGGCAAACAACTTGGTTGATGAACCATTAAGCACCTTCCTCGACGACAACACTGGCGGCACGTGGCTGGGCCTTTTTGGAGCTGAAGCTGATCCGGTCAAGCCAGGGATGTCTCGCACTGAGGCATCAAAAGCAGCGTTCTGGCCAAACTTTGGAGCGGCAATGATTCTTGGCGGCAGCTTGTCTGCTGCTAGCAGGGGCCTAAAAAGACTGCCTAATTTCAGAAGAGCAAAGGCTGCCCAAACCGCAACGTCAACAAGGACCACGGCGCGAGCAGAGACAGAGGCCAATGGCGTTCAGCAAAAGGATGAGACCGGAAAGTATTCATTTACCAAGGAGACGTTGCAGCCAGAGGAGGCTCAAAATGTCGAAGGTCGTGTTCAAACAGATAACGGCGAGCCAGCCGTAACGGGTGACGCTGGCCCAACCGAAATCACATACGACCCTTCAGTTCCTGAAGTAGATGCGGCTTACGAGGCGCTGCAAGGCAATTTCTCAAACGATCAACTCGCTCGAATGAACGAGTTGCAGATGCAGGGCGTTGACACGGCTGTCGCTATTGAGACGGTCAGCTCTCCAGCTCCAGCGGCTAATGCTGTCAATCCAGACATGGCCTATGACGACGTTGCAGCACCGAAATCAAACCTGGCCCAGGGGCAAGGCAGCATTAGCGATCGTTTTGGCTCTGTGTCGCAAGAGAACTTGCTGTCACTGGCAAGTCCGCAGAACAGTCCAGCGTTGTCTGAAGCGATCAGTGATGCAACAGGCAAAGAATGGCCCGACTTCAATCGGTTCGACATCCTTGCTGCGATTGAGCGGTTGGACCCCGATGGCCGCACGGTCATGCCATCGCGTCTGATGGGGCAGCCAATCTTGCCAATCAATGAGATCGAGGTTGATCCACAGCGATTCCAGTTCAAACAGGGCACTGATGCTCAAGGCCAGCAGAAGGGCAACTCGCTTTCAGGCGTGGACGTATGGAACGAAGACATGGAGGGAGCCATCCAGGTCTGGACTGATCCAATTGATGGCAAGACCTATGTCGTGAATGGGCACAACCGCTTGGCCAAGGCAAGGCAGCTAGGCGTTCCATCAATGCGGGTGGAATACATCAATGCTCCAACAGCTGAAGCAGCTCGCGGCAAGGGTGCAATCACCAACATTGCTCAGGGTGGCGGCACTTCATTTGATGCTGCCAAGTTCCTGCGTGATTCCAACATCACGGAGCCAGCGCAGCTTGAAGCCTTAGGAGTACCGATGCGATCAGGGTTGGCGACTGAAGGCTTGGCGTTATCCAAGTTGCCAGACAACATCTTCCAAGATGCAGTTGATGGCCGGATCAGCAAAGGCAAGGCCATGGCCCTGGGCGGCAGCGGCCTGGACGAGCCCGGAATGCAGCAGGCATACAAGGCGCTGCAATCCCGTGACATGACAGACAGCACCTTTAACGAGGTGTTGCAGCAAGCCCGGTCAGCTCCAACGGTGCAGGGCGATCAAGTCGATCTTTTCGGCAACACGGACATGTTGAACCTGATGGTTCAAAAGGGTGAGCTAGCTGGACGGATCCGAAAGGACTTGATGGCAGACAAGAACCTGATGGCTCGCACTGCCAAGAATGCCAACCGCTTGACTGAAGTCGGTAATGACATCGACAAGGCTGGTACGGCGACCCTGGCTGACGACACTCAAGCCTTGCTGGCTGAGTTCGATGCTGACAAATACATGGATGGCCCCACCAGCCAACTGCTGAATGAAGGCGCATTGCAGATTGAGAATGGAGCCAAGGTCAAGGTTGTTGCTGATCGCATTCGTCGTCAGCTGATCGAGGCAGCAGAGAACACCCCTGCTCCAGAGAAAGCAATTGACCCAGAGGTCAAGGCCGAAGTCCCTGAGGAGGCGGTCGAGGTGTTGCCCCGCGACGCCCAGATCAAAAAGATCCTTGCGACTGGAGCCAAGAAGGGTGAGTTGCGACCATCGTCAACGCCAATTATTGAGACCCCAGATCCAGGGAAAGCCGTGGCTGACGGCAAACGTGCTGATGTTGCGTTGCTGGAAGGTCTCGACAACGAAGCTCGTTTAGGGGAGCAGTGGGCTGACATCGACGATGCAGTCAATGCAGATCGGATTGAAGCAGAACGCAAGGCCATTGGTTACGACAAGATGACCTTTGACCAGAAGAAAGGTGCAGGGATGCTTGATGGCTTGGAGGAAGCCAAGCCCCGCAGGAGGTCGCTGGCAGATCAGATGCGTGGTGATCTGAACGACTTAGGCCAATCAATCGGCAAGTTCACCCGCACCGTTGATGGGGTGATGGATCGGCGGGCGGCTGATCTTGCTGATCGTCTTGCGGAGGCGGATGCCGAGCTGAAGGTGCTTGGAGAGATGAAACCTCCTGAGCTGATTGAACCGGCATCGACGCCACGGTCTGAGTTTGTAATCCCCAAAGACCTATCGAAATCAGCTCCACGATTTGGCAGGGCCAAGTTGCAGTTCGAGAGCGATCTTGATCGTGCGGCTTACATGATCAGAAGCAAGGCGAAGAAGTCCAAGGGTGAGGACCGGATGATCGCTGCTCTAGAGGAACAGGGTTACGACGTTGCTGAGATCAGAGAGCTGGGCAACGAAGTCAAGACCAAGATCCAAGATGGCGTTGAGGAGATCACTGGTAGTCGTCGTGCTCCACAGGAGGAGTTCACAATTCAGGTGCCGAAGTCAGATAGCGCAGGGCCACAGCTGTCGCGCACTGGCCCACAACTCAGCAAGTCTGGTGACAAGTACGACGAAGGCAAATTCCGCAAGCGGCTTGAACGTCGTGCTGCTGAAAAAGCAGAACAAGAAGAAGCCGTTCTTCTGGATATTGGCCTCAAGCTGCCAAGCACCGTTGCAGGAATGACAAAGGTCAGCGAGTACCTGGGCCGCGAGATGGTTGCTGGCTTAAAAGATGCAGCTCGCATCTCTGGCCTAGATCCACTGCGGATTCAATACCTCGACAAGATTGATACCCGCAAGCTGTTTGGTGATGTAGACGCAAACCAATCATTGGAGCAATGGGATCCAGATGCTGCGCGGTTTGCCAGGGAGAACCCAGGAGATCCATTGATGGATGTTGTCGATGGGAACACTGGTGGTGTTTTTGTGCCGCGTGATTACCCAAGCATTCATCGACACATGATCTATTTGGCACTGGGGCCAAGCCTTGATACACGCATAGCCGATGGCTGGATTAAGCCAGGAGGCCGCACTCCACTGGGCCGCACTGCATATCACGAAGCATTCCATGGAGTTCAGGACTGGATCGACGGGCTGATGGATGCAAGTGATCCCAAAGGCTTCAAGATGTTTGATGTGCTCAGAACCGATGAAGCTATTGCTGAAATGACGGAGCTTGTCAAAAGCGACAAGTTTGGGAACTACATGGAAGGGATGGATGTCAAGGAGCTCCAGGCCGAAGCATTTGCCACTTGGTACAACAACCGCAAGACCAGGATGAAGGCTGGAGGGGTGCAAGCTGCTTTCGAGAAGATCAAGAAGTTCATCAACACTTTGCGACGCAAGTGGAAGATCGCATTGGACAAAGATCCCTCCTATGTAGATGTCTTCGAGCTGGCAGCAGCAGGCAAGATCGCTGATAAGGGCAATCAAGCTGTCGCAAAGCTCAGGCCAGAACAGCTGGAAGCTCTAAAGGGCCGTATTGATTCCAATATGGATGCCTTGCTCCCTGATCTGACAGATCGAGTCCAGAGCTACCTGAAGCAAAAGCAGGCAGACTTTGATGTACTCACTGACAAACTGGCAGACGAGATTGACATGGAGGGCTGCTGATCATGGCTAGTTGCGACGACCTATTTCAACGCAAACTCAAGCTTGACCTTGAGAAGCAAGCCAACGACGAAGAGTTGGCGCGGATATCCAACATCCAGCTCAACCGCATTCCCTCTGATGATGAGTTCAGGAAGGCGCAAGATGCAGCGATAGACAATCTGTCTGACCCGATCATCAAGGCGAATGCTGAGGAAGGGGCGAGAGCGGCAGATCTGCAAAAGAAAGGGTTAGGTGGGCGTGTCCCTGGGGTGAACATTGGGCAAGACCAGCCCTTCAATTTCGCCCAGATGGCAAGAGATACACCTGAGCAGGGTGTGCGTGATTATGCGGTGACCATGGGTGCGGCGTTGAAGTCAGGCAGCGAGAACTTGCCCGGCTTTAAGGAATCAAAGCTTTCAAGCGCAAGAGAAAGAGCTGAAACGCTGCGAGACTTGACTGACCGTGGAGACATTCGCGGTTGGCTAAGAGTCATCTCTGATCCGACGCCAGGACTGAAAGGCATGTTGGATCAAGTGATGACGGTTCGCTTTGTCAACGACACCGCAAATGCTGCTTATGCAGCGCAGACAGCAAGCATCAGAGACTGGATGGTCGCCAACCCTGGGAAGGCAGTGCCACCAGAAATGAAGCTCAAGGGCTTCAATAATTTCAAGTTGATGATGCTGGCTTCCAAGCATTACAACCTGATCAGAAGCCAATGGGGATACCTCGGCCAAGCATTGCAAGGCAAAAGCTTTGAAGGTCCATTGAAAGCTTTTGGTGATCTGAGCCCTGACGTTCAGGAGGCAATCGCGAAAGTAGATGCCGAGGTGAAAGGAACAGATCTTGACCGAGTTGCCGAGATGCAAGAAGCGACAGATCTGACTTTTAACGATCTATCGGAAGAAATGTCGTTCTCAAGAGTCCTAAGCGCAGCGGATAAAAACCTCACAGATCCAGCTGCTGGGATGGAGCAGCTGATGCTTGAACTAAACGATATTCTTGTTCGCGGCCCAGAGCTAGGGCAGATGTATGACCCTAAGAAAATTAAATACAACAGGTTCCGGCTGGGTAATGCTTTTGCCAAAGATCAACAGCTATTTAACTTAAGAACCAACTTCTTGAACGTCGGATCCAACGTGGCGATGGCGTTGCTTGGGCCTGCAAGAACCTACCTAGAAGATGTTCAGGTTTTTCAGGATTCACTGGCAGTTCGAAGAGCAACTAATGCCAACCCCGTCTTGGCGTGGGGTACTGAGCTAATGGAATCATCTCGGCTGGCGTGGCAGGCCAACTGGGAGGGTTACGGTGCAGCCGCTCGCGCACTACGTGATTCAGGAAAAGAACTTTTTGTCGATGCTTTTAGCAAAGGCAAGTACATGTATACGAGCAATGTTGATACCTACGGCAAGAACGCAAAACGACTAGATGAGCTGGTCGCCGAAATAGAGGATGCCGGACGGGGTGGCATCCGTAAAGGCTTTAAGCAAGCTCCGGGGGAAAAGATACTGAGTTGGGTAAACCCTGAACGGCATCGTCGCTGGATGCACGCATCAGTAAGGCTATGGATGTATAACGCGACAGGGAATGAAACCTTGTTGCAGCCTGGCTTTAGGTCATTGGCTGCTGCTGATAACACCGCTGGTTTTGCGTTCTTCAATTACAAGCTGCGGCATGACATTGAGATGCAGGCACGGCTTCAGGGCGATCAGCTGAACTTTGAGACAGGCAAATCCCCAGAGGAAGCACAACGTGCAATGGACGATTGGATTAACGAGCAAGTTAATGAATCGTTCTATTCCTTGCAGCCAACAGAAAAGCAGATCATTGCGTTTCGTCGTGAACAGGGAATTGCCCCTGAGTTAATGAGCGACCAAGCGATTGCAGACATGATCGTTGATCAAAGAGTTCGTGAGACTTATGGCGGTGCAGTCCCTGGGGCTAATCCATACGTTCAATCTGCCAGTGACTTCTCTTCCGAGATGCGGTTCACCAAGCCTCCAGAAGATGGGCTTGGGAAATTGGCTTATGACGCTGGCCAAAGATTGCGGCAAGACCCAAGAGTTGACCTGGCGTTTCCTTACTTCCAAGCACCTTATAACGGCACTGGCTTGGACATAACAATGCTTCCGCCAGTAGCAGCAGGCCGCTTGGCATTAGCAATGAAGGATGGCGACAAGGTGAAGATCCGTCGAATGAAAGCCAACATGGCGATGTCCGGCGTGATCTTTGGGATATGGGGCCTGCTGTCTGCCAGCAGAACAATCATTGGCAACGGGCCCTCAGACCCTGAAGCCAAACGCCAATGGAGGATGGAGCTGGAAGCTCAAGGCAAAGTGCCGAACTCAATTGCTGGCATTCCATTGCCTGGTGGTTTCCCGATCTTTAACACCATGTTCTTGATGGAGGATATTGCTCACAACATGACCTATGCGGGGGCCAGCGAGTACGACCAAAACAAAATGGTCAATGCTGCTCTGGGTGCAATCGCTGGCCACCTTGAGAGAGCATCAGCGTTAGGCCAGGTGCAGCAGTTGTTTGATATTGCTTTTGGCAATCAGCAAAGCGCAGAAGCAAAGGCTGGCAGTCTCGTTGGCTACACGATTGCGGGCCAAGTCCCTGGGGCCGGGATCATGCGTTCCCTTGAGCGAGGTTTTAATTCGCAGCAGTCAGACCTTTATCGCGACGCTGACTGGACCCGTGAGGAGGAAGTGCTGTTCTCCCGTAGCGATACAGAGAAGCTTGAGTCTCAACTTCGCTACTGGGCATACAACTTCAGTGGATTAGCAGGAGTGGCTGGCGGAGCATACAAAGACAAGGACTGGCTGGGGAGCCCAATCCGCTTGCAGTGGGGCGCAAGCTTTATTGATCACTGGAAGGATCGCTTCTCTCCGAAGCTGTACCCCAAGGAGCGTGTCTACAAAGTGCTGCGTCAACTCGGAGCTCTTGCACCTCCTGATGAATTGATCAGCCGAAGGCTCGATGACATCCCCATGGACGACGACCTTCAGAAGGAATTCAACGACACACTGGGTTCTATTAGGGGCACAACAGATCCTGTCGTGGCCCTGAAAAACTCTGGGGTTAGCACTACTTGGACAGTCGATCTGCCAGGCAGCATTAACTTCCGAACAGTGGAAGGGATCACGGTCAACGAAGGCTCAAAGAATTTCAACCTTGACTTGTCCCTGTTCCTGGGCAAGCACACGGAAGGCAAAACAGTGCTTGAAGCAATGAAATCGCTGACCAACGATCCGATGTTCTTGGCAATCGAAAATGATGAGGCCATCCAAAGTAATCAAAACGTGCCAGCAGATCAGCGGCGCAAGCAAGCAGCAGTGATCATGGTCAACGCGATTAAGGGTTATTACTCTCACATGACTAAATCAAAGTTTGAGAACGAGCTGAACCCATCGCCTTCGGTCAAGCTATGGCAGGAGCGGTTGCAGGTTCTACAAGCCAGGCAGTCGCAAGGCCAAATGAATGAGATTGGCGGCGCACCAGACGCAAGTGCTGGCGCGGCGCGGATAGAGGCTATGTCCTCCGCTATAAACAAGGCACAATAGGATTACTGCAACGCAGAACTCCGCATGACGTATGCCACCGATACCTATTTGGGGGATGGGGCAGAAACCGAATTTGATCTTACGTTTCCTTTCATCAGTCGTGACCATATTGAGGTCGTCTTTATTGCTCTAGTCGATGGGCAAGAAACGCCTTTAACCGTTATTGAAACGGGTGTTCCCACTGGCTATGAATACCGGTGGGAGAACGACACAAGGATCAAGGTTGGCACTCCTCCGACCTCAGTTGAACAGATTCGCATTAGGCGAAACACTCCTGAGGATCAGCAGATTGTTCCGTGGTCAGACGGCAGCTACCTCCTTTCTGAAGACTTAAACACCAGCGACTTGCAGTGGTTGTATGGCTTGCAAGAGCTAGAGGACCAGGTTGAGTCGCTAGCCTCACAAGCCCTGAAATTCAAAGGAGTTGTTGATCTAACGGTAGATCCAGTGCCAGCACTTGCGACGGCGGGCGACTACTACATCAACACTGGGGTTGGCACGGTTCTTGCGTCGTGGGTAGGAATTGCAGGGCAGTCGGTTACCGGGGCCGAGCAGGTTATTTACAACGGAACATTGGCTGAATGGACAATCATTCAGACGCCAGATGAACAAAGGGGAGTCCTTCAGGTAAAAGGAGATGCCCCAATCGTTGTCAATGACAGCGACCCACAAAGGCCGGAGGTTCAGCTATCAACTCTTGCTAATGCACCAATTGTGCAAACCCTTCAAGGGTCCACGTTGGTGAGCACTTTTGACATCAACGTCCTTTCATCCCTTCCTTAGATGCCAGTACAACCAGCTGACCTGATGCTGCTTCAGCAGGCAGGCACCCAGTACAAAGTTTCAGCAGCAACGCTTAAGGCGTTCATGCAGTCAGACGCTGGCTTGCCAATAGCTAGTGCTTCAGTCCTTGGCGGGATCAAGGTTGGCCAGAACCTCAGCATTACAGGGGAGGGCGTCCTGTCTGCTGAAGTGCCAGGTGCCTTGGTTTACATGGGCACTAAAGACTTCACCGCTACCCCTGGATCGCTAAACCAGCAGGTTGGCCACCTGTACGTCAACACGACAAACGGCACGGCTAATGCTGGCTGGGTTGGCTTTGGCGGTGAGACGGTCAACATTGGAGACATGGCCATTTGGAATGGCTCGACTTGGGATCTGAACGCTTCTGGCTCTGGAGAGCAAGGCGTCCTAACTGTTAGCTCTACAGCCCCAATCGTTACTGGAGGGACAGCTACAAACCCAAGTCTCAGCATTACAGCAGCAACGCCTTCTAGCTCTGGCGTTGGCGGGAGTGCTGGTTCTTTATCTGCTGTTGATAAAGAGAAGCTTGATGGTATTTCTAGTGGTGCTGCACCAGGAACAGTTACCAATGTTTCAGGAACTGCCCCGATCGATGTCGTCAATGGAGGAACGACGCCAAGCATCTCAATTGACAACGGCACAACGCAAGCTGTTGGTGCTGTTCGTTTAGCTGATGACGCTGCTGTTCAGTCAGGTGTTGCTGGTCGTGTTGTTCAAGCCAATCAGCTCAAAGCAACAAACGATTCAATTTCAAGCATTGATGTCGGCGTAACGGACGTTACTGGCAGTGATCCAATTGTTATCACTGGCACGAGTAGTACAAAACAGGTTGCAGTTAAGGACGGAAGCACAACTCAAAAAGGTGTTCTTGAATTAGCAACTGCCGCTCAAACAGCTTGGGACTTTGTAAGCCCGTCAACTACATCAGCCGTAACTCCTTCAGGGCTTAGGGCTAATTACATGCCACTCAACATCAACCTTCTTGACGAACTCCCATGAAAGAAACCGATCTGTTTGTTGTTCAGCGTCCTACTGGAATTGATAGCGGCACGTACAAAGTTGCGGCTTCTGATGTTCCAGCAAATGCTGTTGTTTCAGCCACAGCCCCTACCGATCCAATGGATGGTGGCTTGTGGCTTGACACTAATAGTGACACGCTTAAGACCTGGGATGGCAGTGCGTGGGTTGAGCCACCCCCAGGCGGTGTAACTCAAATAGTTGCAGGAGACAATGTAACTATCTCACCAACTGATGGCACTGGCGTCGTCACGGTCAACTCAACAGGCAGTGGTATCAACTACAGCGGTCCCAGTGCTTGGGGGAGGTTTGAAGGTGATGGGAGTTTTCTTGCAGGTCAAAACATTGCATCAGTTACAAGAGATGCGACAGGTCTTTATTCAGTGGTATTTACCACTCCAATGCCTAATGCTAATTACGCGGTAACTTCTACAAACAATTCCAACAACACTAGATACGTCAGAGCAGCCAATATTACAGCGACAGGATTTCAATTAGTAAGCACCAACACTTCGAGTGGTACAGCTACTGATGGAGGTTGTGGTTTCGCCGTCCACAGCTTGAACGCCCTCCCACCAAAAGGCACGACGGGTACAGACGCATGGGGCAGTTGCGAAGGTGATGGAACAATCAATGCCAGCTATAACGTAGCTTCTGTAACTAGAACTGCGGCAGGTCAATATGACGTGGTGTTTACTACGCCTATGCCTAGCTCTAACTACGCAGTTACGTTAGGTGGGGAATCTACTAAAAACCAGTTTCTAAACCAAACTGCTACTGGTTTTACCATATACACCTATTCCACAAGTGATGTAAGAAGCGATCGTATGATTACTTTCGCCGTCAACGCCACCAACGCCCAGTTACCTAACACGGTGACCCAGGAGCAGATTGAGGCTGCTATTAATAACCCTGGCGCTAGTGCTTGGGTTGTGTTTGGGGGTGAGGGAGCTAATGGTAATAAAACCATTGCTCGAGGCCATAACGTCAGTTCCGTAACCAAAACAGGTAATGGACAATACACAATTACCTTCACCAAGAGTCTCGGTACAGCAGCTTATGCAATTACTGGTAGTGGCACAAGTTCTACTGATTCCTATCCAATCAGTGGTAACGGACAAGGATCTATTACTGCCACAAGTTGTGATGTATGGACTAAATATCCCGGTGGTAATGCGACAGACGCTGGCCGGGTTTCTGTAGTCTTTTATGCCTGACTTTCTCTCTTAATCATAACTATGTCATTTATCACCGACGCAGCTCTCTAATCACGACCGGAAGTGATGGTTCCATTTCGCCCTAAGCCTTTCTTATTTAGATTGCTTGGGGCGATTTTTCTTGCTGAGTTTTTGGTGATCGGGTATTCGATTTATCGCTGCGGGGAAATACGCCCTGGTGAACCCATGGCATTTATCGAACGTTGTCCCTCCATCGGTAGTCGCACTCAGGAGATGTTTACGCTGGCTACAGCCACGATCCTTAGCCTGCTAACAGATACAGGGCAGATGGACTGATGTTGAGCAAGCAAGAACCACCAGCAGAGAAGCCCAAGAGAAGAAGAAGGCGCTCTCGATCTGTCGACGCAATCATTGCTGCTGGTGGAACAGCAACAGGCAGTCTGCTTCTCTACATGTTCACGCAGTTGCAGCAGGTTAACCAGGTGCTGAGTCGTGTGGATTCAACACAGAATGCATTGATCGATGAAGACGGACTGATCAGACCAAGTATCAGTGCAATGCGATCAGCAATCCAGCTAGAGGAACTGCAAGCCCGCATCGAACGATTGGAACGTGCAGTCGTAAGCCTACGGGCTGGTAATTAAACGTGTTCAGTGTGAGTGACGACCCAATCATCAAGGGTCAGCTCACGTTGCATCTTCCTGGCTTCAGTGACAGGAACATCGACCAACTTGAAGACGCCCTGCCGGTAGCAATAGAGACGACATAAGCCCACCATCACAGCATCACCTGCTTGCATTTCTCGTACCACTTGCATCTGTCGTCGTAGCCGTTCCACCCCCCGTTGATTCGGTAGCAGCATTGGTCGAATCCTTGATGAAGACAGACAGTAAGTAGATCGTTATTAATAAGCCAAGGAATTGCGAGGGAAAAAGCGTAATGCTCAGCGGAATAATCAGTACCAATATCCATAATCTTGCCATCGTCGATGCCTCGGTGATCGCGTAGCCAATCAGCTGACGCTTGGTGATTGCTCCTGCCAGTCACCTGGAGGGGACCGCAGCCTTTGAACTTGGGTCCATCGCCCGGATAGATATTTCCCAAATCTCTGCGCCCGTCCAGATATTCGCCACTATCTATCTCTTTCATGTAGACAAAGCCACAGCTTTCGTGGCACAGGTTGGCCATCAGCATCTGCATGGCATCGAGGTGCTGATCGAAGCCGGTGCTCTCCAGCATGTCATTGAAGTCATTGCAGAACGCTGCATCAAATGACGACGCTGGATGCCCTGTGATTGCCTGCATCAAGTCGGGTGTGATGTAGCCAGGCTGGGCTTCAGGCTTTGCGGGCGCTGGTGGGGCTGCCCTGTACTGCTTCGCAAACTCGGCCATTGTTTCTGCCGTTTGCTGAAGCTGTAGCCATTCAAAAGCAGAAACCTGTTGTGATTCCTGCTTGTAAAACTTGGCCGCGTCGGTCAACTGGATGGGGTCAGCCATCTATTACGGGGACGTAGACCACCCAGTTCTAACCCGGCCCATCCCATAGGACAGGCTTTTCGCTGTCATGGTCGTATTCGCCTGGTCTAAGGATCCGAGCAACACGAGCCATCTGCATACAGAACTTGAGCGGGTCCGTCACTTCATGGCGATCAAATAGTTTCTTGGTCGCCAATAGATACTGGCCCTGAACAAGCTGCCAGAAGTCGATCTCGGTGTAACACTTGAGCCAGTCGTCGCTGCTGAAGAACTTGGCGCTGACGCCCAGGCCAGGGCAGCCGGGGTAGCCATCGGTGCTGTCGCCGGTCAAGACCTGCTTGTAGAAATTACGGTTGGCCTCAAGCTCGGTTACTTCTGTCAGCTCACCGTTGGGTTCCATGTGGACTCCCTTGATGGTGCGCAGATCTTTGTCCTTGGAATAGATCAGATCATCAGGGCCAGCCGATAGGCCCAGGGCGTCATCGGCCTCGACGTTTGGCAGGATGATTGACTCATAGTTATTGGCCAGCCATTCCCTTAAGGCCCCGTAGCCTGCTGCTTTGCGGATCCCCCTGCGATTACTTTTATAACGTGGATAAATTGCATATCTAAAATTGCTCTTGTGTCCCATGCACAGCACTTGCGTGTGGTTTGGTGCATGTTTTTGCAGTTGTTCTAGCTGACCAGTTAAATCCTTGAGGCAGTAATCAATCCGCGTGTGATAGGTCCACTTGTAGTCGCTGATCTGAAACTCAAACTCATGCCGCCTGCTTGCAGCAAATGCTTCAGGCTCGATGTCGATGTAGATGTTCATAGGTCTGCCAATGATTTGGGGGTTGGGACATCAGCGAAGCAAGCGCCGGTAGCAATGCGATGGATGGAAGTTTTTTCCACTCCGTATTGCATGGCGGTGTAAGCCTGCGTTTGGATGCCGTTATGAATGAGGTACTTGATTTCAGCTACTTCTCGTTCGGATAGTTTTATTTGATTCATTGCTTTTCTCCTGCCCTTTTGCCTGGCAACCTTGGCGCGGCATTCAGCAAGAAACTTTCCCTGCTCTTCTAGTGTCATTGTCGGAACAATCTTTTCGCCTGCCTCAAGATCATCAAAGTATTGAATAGTCTTGAGCCTGTTTTCACACTTGGGGCATCTTCTGTACCTGACTTTCACGTCAGGCTTCTTGGTGCCGTAGCAATAGGTGGCCGTCTGCGTGCCGCACTTAGGGCAGAGCACGACTGATGCTGTTGATGTTGTCATTACTGTCCGATCCCTTCTAGTACGTGGTGCAGCGCACGGATGTAGCCATCCCAGTACATTGACTCGTTGGTGTCGCCCTTTGAAAATGCTTTGCTGTAACTCTCATAGGCCCAGATCAAGAGGCGTCTGATGTCGCCCGTCAGCAGACTCATCTCCGACTGATTGAACACCTTTTCCATTCGGACAATCTTTTGTTCTGATGTTTCGTTCATCCGTGATCGTGATTTGTCTTTCATTGTTTCCTTGAGTGAAAAGAACTTTTGCTGAGTGGTCTGTCCTCGACAGGACTGTTGCCTTTTTCCAGCCTGCGCCGGTAAAGAAATGAACGAGTTGGCCGATCTTCAGATCAGTCCAATTCAGAAGCTGCTGGCCTGGTCTACCCATTTGTGATCAAGGCGTTGAGTTGCTTCGTCAAATTCAAAGGATCCTGCATAGCCAAGACGGCCCAGCATCCTATTTTTTAAGCAGTGAGAATGAGTCAGCTGCGTTCCACGCTTACGACCAAGAGCCCAGATCGTGTCGCCTAATTGCACAATTGAATGACTGTTCCTGATGTTCTGTAACTCAGGGATGTCGCCATTCTCAAAATTCTGCCCTTGCGATCGGGACAGATGGGAGATAGCAAACACCGTGCATTTAGTTGCAGCAATAAATGACCTGATCTTGGTGATCAAGCTGTCCAGGTGGCGGGTGTCCTGCGCCAAGCCGGAGCCAATGATCGTCAGGTGGTCGAGGTAGATGTGCTGGCAACCCAGCGACCTGACCATGTAGTTCATCCGGTTGAGGATTGACTCCTCATCGAGCGATCCGAAGTGATCGAATAGCTCCAGCATTCCGCTGCCAGTGACGAAGCGATCAGCCTGTTCAATGTCCAGCAGTTGCTGCGGAGTGAGCTCGCCATAGCTCTGCCGGGCATGGAGCTGGACACCAGCAGCAGCACCAACGAAGCGGAACACAGCTTCTTCAGCTGTCTCCTCTAGGCCGATCCAGCCGCATTTGATCCCGCGCTCCATGTCGTGCAGGCACAACGACCTGGCAAACGTGGTCTTCCCAATCCCTGAGCCAGCGATCAAGATGATCAGCTGGTTGTCATAGAACGGGGTCTTGCTGTTCCAAAAAGAGAAAGCGCAGTCAGTGGCCCTGCGATCAGGTGGCTTTAACACCAGTCCGGCGTAATCGCTGGCGGGTCTGATCCCATCCGGGCGAATCTCACGCGCTGCTTCAACGGCTTCCTTCAGGACATGACTGCCCATCTCCGTCAGAACTGCGTTTGCGTCCTTGCAAGGGAGCACAGCACGCTTGACCTTGCCGGGTTCAAACAAATCCATTATTTGAGTGGCCGCGGCATTGCCTGGCTCGTCGTTGTCAGTGCAGACGACGACAGATTCAAATTTCAGGAACTCATCAAGGTGATCACGGACAAACTTGCCTGCTGACTGAGCACCGTTAGGTACTGAGATTGCAGCAACCTTGCCGCCGAAAGCCTGGTAAACGCTGGGCGCATCGAGCTCCCCTTCGCAGATCACAATCGCCTTGTGCTTGGCCGGGTTGGCCAGGTGCTGGCCGAAACCAGTGGCCTCCTTGGCCGAGCCTCTCCACTGAGTCAGACGTTTGCCGTCGTCATCAGCTTCGATGGCCCTGATCTTTTGAGCGACGTGCTGGCCGTCCTTGTTGCGGTACTGATAGACGATGAAGCCTTTTTTGAATCCGATGCCATAGGAATCCAGCGTCCTTTTATCCAAGCCCCTATGTGGCTCGGTTAAGTCGAATTGGATTTCATTCATTGCCTGAACAGATCTCGCCTCGGAAGGTGCTTCCTTTTTTTCTTTGTGCTGCTTGTCGTAATTACAGGAAAAGCAATGTTCGTGATCGTCATAGACCGCCAACGCATCGCTGCTGTTACAGCTAGGGCAGGCGTCATGACGAATAAAACGAGAGGAAGGACTGTCACTCATCGCCCTCCAAATAGCTGGACGGCAACGTCTAATGCTTTCTCTTGCGCTTCATTTAGCAGCTTGGAGATTGCATTTGAACTGAACTCTTTGGTGATCATTCCATGGCCACAGTTGTCACAAGTGCGACGGCGTTCGATGTAGCCATCGCGCTTTCTTGTTTCCTTGATTGTTGATTGCGTGTGACGGCATGTGGGACATTCAATCATTCGTCCCTCCATGTCAGGCGGATATAAATGCGAGCGTCCGCAGTCTTGGCCTTGGTGAATGCAAGCCTCATGCGAGGCAGCACATTCACGTTGTCATCAACAATCACCAGACCATTCATGGCGTCGAGCAGGCTGCCAACCCTGTTGTCGAGGTCGCCTCTGGCTGGGCCATAGAAGTGAACAGCTAGCTCATCAACATGTTCAAGCGGCGGATTAGTCCACCACTCGCCCAGGTGCATCCGAGCGTCCTTAATCCACTGCTTGTATGCAGCAGGCATGTAGGGCCGGGCCTGTCCCTGAAAGGATCTTGGCCTTGCTTTGCTGATGGGCCTCAGCGGAAGCGTGAACTCACAGCCTTGCATTCCCAGCCTTGCGAGGAGCGCGGCGCGGAGCTGGCGACGGAATATCTGGAAGCGTCGGAGGCTCCTGAACTTTGACAACTCGCAGAAGGAGTTGTTTGATCTCAGTGAGTAGCTGGATCTGAATCGCTGCGTCTTCGTCAGCCTGGGAATAGAAGGGCTTTCCATTAGTACGTTGCATGATTGTTTGTGTTTTTAGAACAGTTCTTGTTGAGGCAATTCTCTCTCTGCCTTGCGACGTTCAGTGTCTTTACGCATCTCCTGCTTCGCCCTTGCCGGGGGCAGAGCTAGACCTTCTCTAACCTCAAACGCAACGCATCGACGATGACCGTTGCCCTTGCTTTTGGGCACATGAATAATGTCTGCGCCGCCGCTTATTAGCTCGACGGCGTTAAGTGTTGCGTTCGAGGCTACGTTCGCAACCTGATGGACAGTCGTCTGCCCAGTCGCGTATTGGGCCGCGAGCTTCAGGTTCCCAGCAAGAACATCTTTTACCGCCATCGTTTTTGATGTTGCGTGATCCCAAGGATTGATGTTTTCGGGCTTGCTTTTGAGATCTTTTGTGTCTTTAACAAGTGATTGCATCCCTTGCTTCGATTTGTCGAAGACAGTGTTGTTGGCAATGGCAATCATTGATTGGCCTCTCTTGACCCCGTGCCGGTCAATTACAGCGCCATGGTTCTTCTTGTGTGAGCCTGTCAGCTCGTCTCGGTCGGTGGCCTCCCTGAACAGTCGAAGCTTGTGCTCGGCGTCGATCAGGTACTGAAGCCAGGCATTAGCCAACTCCTGATCCGGGACATGAGCCAGCAGGTGCTTCATGCCATTGGCGCTGATGGCCACCGATTGCTTGCTACGGCCCCTAGTCTCGCCGCTATCTATTTCCTCAGATTTTTGAGGAAATAAACTAGAGCCTTTATTCTTGCCGCTATCTATTTGTGCAGATTTTTGCACAAATAAATAGGAGCCCTTATTCTTGCCGCTATCTATTTCCTCAGATTTTTGAGGGCAAGATTCAGGGCCTTCTGGATCGACGAGACTCCAGTCGCGGGCTGGCACCCGGTCGGCCACCTTCTTCTTGGCAGCGCGGTAGCCGAATCTGTCGTCTGTCCAGCCCAAAGCCACGGATAGCTTCAAGCCAGAGGGGGTCAGTTCATCGAGCAGGAACGGCTGGTTGGCGCGGAGCTTTGCCCTGATCCAGATAGCCGTAGTGTTTTCAGGTTTTTTCATTGCTTATTGAGAAAGTCAGTGGTGGACTGGGTTCTTTCCGTTTGTGAGAGACAGGTTGGAAACGGGAATCCCCGTTTCGGCTAACGCTTCAAAACGGGATCTTTGATTCGGTTGCAGGAGCCACCTCAAAGCCAAAGTCCGCAGCACTTGATGGCTTGGTCATTGGCGCTGCAATCCACTCGATGACCTGCGCACCCTTGGGTTGCAGCGTCATGCCGCAGCCGGTCGGTGCTTTCCAGCCGTAGATGTCAAAGCCGATGCGCATCTTGCTGCCGTTGCCGATCAGCTTTTCAGCAGGCCAGTGATTGCCTTGAGCGTCGTAAACGACTGGGCCTTCTGACTTATTGCCGTCCTTGTAGGTGAACTCAGGAAGCTTGAAGCGGCAGGACTGGCGGGTCTTGGGCTGCTCTTTGTCTGCCTTGATTGGCAGCCAGTGAGTGTGCTTCTTCTCTCCTTCGTGGAGCTTCTCGAACTGAGCTTCGATTGATTCGCACCAAGCAACGTGCTCAGGGTTGTCGTTTTCAAGAATGATCTCGATCTCCCACGTAGGGTTTTTCGTCGGATCAAACTTGTTGCTGCGGGCATTGCCAAGCAGCTGGCACCAGCGCACCTCAACGATGGGAGTGCGCAGTAATTCTGTTGCCATGAAATGGAGGGGGGTGTGTTGAAAACAGTGCAGACATGCTGCCCCGTTACTTTACGCACCCGCAGAACTCCGTCAAGCCTCTTCAGCTGAATAGATATGGATTGCTGCCGATTGCCATTGGGTCCAGCGTCCCGTGATTGGGCACAGGCTTGAGCTTGACCCCTGTCCTGTCCTCGATCTCAGCTTTCATCTGCTCCAGCACCGGCATCCGATAAAGGTTCCCGAACTCATGCAGCAGCATCTTATGGAGCTGCCCTGCATTGGCTGGATGACAGGCAAAGCAATCGTGGGTCGGCAGCACAGGGAGCTGTTGTTCTGCGGCCCTGCAAAGGATTTTATGGACCAGTGCGGAGTCCAGGGCATGGATCGTATTGGCCACCAGCCCTCTGTTGGACTGGCTTGCACTCAGCGGCGCATCTTTTGGCTGATCAGCAATCGTTGCGCCGACCTTCTTGCCGTATAGCAAGGTGAGAACTTTGCGCTTGGTTGGCTCCCTATCTGCTGCTCGCATCGGCCAGCCGCTAGGTGAGCTCCACTCCATCGGCACTTGCTTGGCGAGCACCCGCTTGCAGCTGTCGCGCAGCCATGCCTTCACCTCCAGCACCGGAGTCATGACGGCCTTCATTTCATTCCAAACAATCGAAGCAAAGTATTTCGATGGGATCGAAATCCTGTAGATGTACTCATCTAATGGCACGTAGCCTATGTGTTGCTCCATCGATGCCACTAGGCCATCAGCGACCGACATCCACGTCGCGCCATACGGCACCTTCAGACAAGGCCCCTTGACGAGTGATCTATTGCAGCCATGCTGCAACCACAGCGCAGCTAGGGCTTTTTGCTTTTGATCCCCAAGTTCAAGATCCCTAGTTAGCGCTGCGGTGCAGGCTTCAGCTACGACCGAGTAAAGATCATTCACCTCATTGCCGTACAGGTTGCAGAGCCTGCCAATCTCCCCGTTGCGGGTCAGTGCAGCGAGGATCCCTGGGCCTGATGTCGTCTGATCAAACCGGATCGGCACGCCGGTCTTGCCTGTAGCTCTGGCATCACGAACGCCAAAGCACATTTGCAGGTAGAGCCACGGGTCTTTCGCTGATCTCCATAGCTCCAGCTTTCCAAGCGGGTCATCGGCCGCGGCGATCATCTGATCAACGTGTTGCTGCCCCCACTCCAGGCGTTCGCTCCAGGTGGAACGACTCAGGCCATGGTGTCCAGCAGCAGCCTTGAGGAGCCACTCGAACGCTTCTACGTTCACTGGCAGTTGTTCGGCAAAGGCAAGTTGGGCCTTCTCGTAGCCAGGGCCCTGCGTGCTGCCGCAGGCATTCGACGTATAGGCACGGCCTCTGAAATCCATGTACCAGGACTGCCATATCTCACGCCCGGACACCTCCTCCGCAATCTGAAGCGAACGCTCAATCTTGATCCGCTTGTGCCTATTGGTCTCACGGTCGCGGTGAGCTGCTGCTGCGGCGTTGTTGCGGGCCTTCAGCTCGAACGGGCTCGGGTCATCTCCCAACCGATCCGGCACCTCAGGGGGATTTCTGGAGCACGGCCACAGCCCCTCGATTCCACCCTCCCAAGCTGGGCGCTGGGCTGCAACGATCTCACTCGATACCCGCAACCTGTGGCTTTGCAGGTAGTTGAGGCCCTTGATCTGAGTCGAAAGGTCTGCCGCCAGATAATGGTCTAGAGCGTTGCTCTCACTGGCGTCATAGAGCACCGGCTTGACCAGCGGCTCCTGGTTGTCGAGCTGGCCACCTCCATATAGATCTGGCTGCCAGTCACGGGGCGGCACCAGCATCGACAGCTGGTTGATCCGATAAGCCGCCGGTCTACAGCTGCGAATGAATCCCTCGGCCTGCTTGGTGGGCACCACTAGCCGGGGTGTCGTCTTGCCCTTGCGCACCAGGATCGTGGTCAGCAGCTCCGTGTCAAAGATGGGCTGCGCCAGGAACGCACCGACCTGTAGCCGGGTCATGTCACTCCACTCCAGCACTGGGCAGTTGAAGGCGCGAAGGATTTCTTTCTTGGCGATGCTCTTTCGGCTCATGCCGTGGCGCATCATGCTGCGGAGCTCCATCGGAGCTTTCTTGCCGAGCTTGATCAGCCGGGTCTCACGCTCGATCGCTAGGCCCAAATGCTGCAAGAACGTCGGATACCGCTGCCTGCGACTCATCTGATCAATAGCGGCAGTCGTTGCGACGGCTGCTATGTGGTGGACTGAATTCCACTCGTTGAAGAAAGGCATCGCCGCTGCGTGTTGCCGTGCTTTGCGCGGATCCAGCACGAACTCCTCGAACGATGCGGCCAATGAATCGGCCACCGCATCAACGATCAACTTGTAAAGGTGCTGCCCGTAAGGGAGCGCACTCTCTTTTCCAAACTCCCTCAGCCTGCGGTCGTTGGTGGCTCTTGCCTCCTCAGACCTGCGTCTGGCTCTCTCCTGCCGCTGGCGCTGCTCCCATTCGAGGCGTTCGTCTGCTGCCAACATTTGTGCCAAGACGCTTACTCGGTCGTGCCAGCTCAGTGTGAGTGTTACGCCGACGCAGAGCAAGCTCTGCCATTAAAAAAGCCCCTGTGTGGGGCTTACATGTGCGGGTATTACGGGCCTGTAGAGCTACAAAATCACATTGGCAATGTGGTCAAGATTAAAACCCAGACTGGTCATTCGGCCTCCTCTGCCAACTGATTGCCAAGCACTGCCATGGCATTTTGTGGCCCAACACTTGGAACACATTCAGATTCAAGCGCCCGGCGTGCCATTTCGAGACCGGTGATGTCCACGTGGGCATATCTCTGGACTGCTGCCAGGCTCCGCCATCCACCCCACGCCATGATCGAAGGCAGGTTGACGCCTTTCATGGCCAAGCGTGATGCGCAGGTATGGCGCAGGCTGTGAACTGTGAGCTCCTTGTCGTACTCCAGGCCAAGCGCACCCTTCCCCTTGGCGAATAGGTACTGGAATTGCTTGTAGGTGTAGCTGAACACCTTGTACTTCTTGACGGGCGAGATCCTGCTTTCGACAGCGCCCAGGGCTTGGCCGGTCAATGGCACCGTGCGGGGCTTGCCGTTCTTTGTGCGCGGGAACAGAACACAGCGACGCTTGAGGTCGATCTCACCTGACTGCATCCGCTCTGCTTCAGACCACCGGCAGCCCACGTCAATCAAGAACGTGAACATGTCCGCTGCCTCTGGCTCGCAGATCGCCTGGAAGTAAGCAATGAATGCCTCCTGCTCCCGCGGAGTCACGACACGATCCCTGGTGTTCTTCAGCGGCAGCGAATCAGGGAGCCGGGGCGATCCTTTGATGTGCCCCATCAGCTCAGAGCAGTGAAGCATCGACGACAGGCAGCTGTGCTTCCAGTTGATCGTTGCGTTGCTGTTGCCCTTCTGCCGAAAGAAAGCCTGCATCTTCATGCAGCTTTGGGCGTCAACCTTGGCGATGGGAAAGTTCGGGCCATAGAAATCAACGACTTGCTTGCAATAACCCATCGCATTGGTCTCTGAAGCCTTGCCAGCCCATCGCATTTGATGCGTCAGGGCCATGGCCTCCTTCATGGTGAAAGCCGCTGCACGAGGCGCAGCGTCCCCTACAGCGGCTAGTTCAAACTTCATACGCTCTTGGGCCTGTTGCTGGGTCGCAGCGGTCACACGGCGGCGCTTGCCTGTTGCAGGGTCTACAAAGTCGGCCAGCCATTTGCCGCCCGATCTTCTGATCTTGTTCATGGTTGGGTCGTGGGTTGAGATTGGTCAGCTTTCCAAAAGCTTTCGGCCCCTGGAAGTCAAGTGCATCCGGTGGCCGCGGCCGCAAATAATGCGGCGGCGTTGGATCAGATGCAGCCTTGGTCGTACGCCTTCGCCCGTTTCAGGGTTGAACCATGGCGTCATCGAACGCACAGCGCGATTGATTGGGCCATTGGCACAG
>WLWH01000347.1_pt1 | contig 38499 bp, 58 predicted proteins | sample 6712741 | NCBI WGS metagenome assembly WLWH01 (sample SAMN12718694, study PRJNA515312) | sponge metagenome | isolation source: marine sponge | host: Mycale hentscheli | place: New Zealand: South Island, Marlborough, Capsize Point | collected 2003-05-01
ACATCAAAAGTAGTAGTAGTTACAGAGTAGTTTATGTCATTCTTAGACCGCCCAGCTATAAGGTTACATAGTATGTATCTGTTATTAGCCACCTTAGCAGTTATATTATCATTCTGCACCTCACATACTGCTAGCCTTTCATTAGGGTGAAAGATAACATCAGCTACTTTTATAATGCCCTCAAAGTTTATTTCTTGAGTTTCTGAGTTAACTATAGTTATATCGATATCAGAGCAAATATCAGTATCGAATATCTCTCTAATGTAAGTGTACTCATCGCCTGTAAAGGTTAGGTTTCCATCTATCTCAACTACGTAATAGTTTAGCTCAGCAGAGTAATATAAATGCTCATTGATCTGGTCTAAATCAATAGGTTCATTTACTAGGTTTCCGTTTAGATAAGTTTCAAGCAAAGCCTCCTCGTTTACGTGGGTTCATTCTTTTCAATTCTTTAGCCAGATACATAAATCCATCCTTATCACTAGTTCTATGTCGATCAATGGCTTTAAGTAGGTTTCTATCGTTAAAGTTATTCTGCAAGCTATAAGAAGCTCCTAAACCTTGTAACCCACCCTCTAGCACTTGCTCAATAGCTGGAGCTATGATGTTTTCCACTTTGTACTTTTCCCAGCTTCCAGAGTTAATAGCTTTGAGTATTTCTGAGTTAGGCTGAGCATGCTTAGCAGCAGTTATAAACTCACCACCCTCTGCTTCTATTCTAACTCCTCCTTGCGAGTGTTTGCGACCTACAAACTCACCATGCTCATTAACAAAACCACCCTCTGCAAACTGTGGTAAGGGCTGCGAAGCAATAGCAGCTATTTGAGCAGCTACACTAGCACCAACTATAGCGGCTAACACGCCCGTAGGGTCTGTATTCAAAGCATTAACAATAGCAGAAGCACCGTTAACAGTAGCATCAAAGATAGCTAGAGCCTTATCGCTTTCCGCTTGCTCTCTCATTATCTCTTTACGCTTTGCATCGTACTCTTCTCTAGTTATTTCACCTCTTTCTAATTGAGCTGCTAGATTGTTTAGTTCCTCTTCGTTTAGGTTTCTTTGTATCTGAGAAAGGTTCGCGAATAAATCACCTGTAGCATTAGCGTAATCGAAAAATAATTCTTTTTGCTTTTCTATTGCTTCGGCTTCGGCTTGTAAATCAGCCTCTCTATATCCTTGTTTAAGTTTGTTTATTTCATCGTATCGGTAATTAGTTTCATCTATCAGATCTTCCGTTAGCTGCTCTTGTACTTCTACCTCAGTAACCGCTATTGACTCTATACCCTCCGTTGGTAGTGTAGCAAACTCTCTATCTACCAGAAGCCTCATAGCCGCATCAATCTCTTTTATCTTAGCTTCTACTTTATCAGCAGCAGCAAAGAACTCATCTGTACCTATAGCAGCACCTTTAAACTCTTTTTGAAGTTCTTTTAACTCTTTGTTTAGTTGGGCTATGGAGTAGGTATATGTTTCAGCATCACCGCCTTCACCACCGCCATCTTCTAACTCTTTATTGAACTTTTGCTGAGTTTTTAAAGTTTCTTCTAGCTCTGCTTCGTACATAGCAAGCATACTCTCAGCATCACTTATAGCTCCAGCAGTATCTTCGTATAGGTCTTTCTGTATCCCATACTGAGTGTTACTATCTGAAACAGTACCCTCAGTTACCTTTAGTATATCTTTTTGTTCGGCTATCTTTTTGTTTAATAAGTCTACCCTACCGCTTAACTCCTGAGAAAACATAGCATCAACTACCTCCTCGTATTGTCCAGCAGCTATAGCTACCTTTTTATACGCTTCTATCTCTTTTATAGTCAAAGCATTACGCTTACCTCTTTCAGCGTTAGCAGCTATATCTTGTTTATGTAGATCTTCTTCACTAGTCAAAACCCTATTTGTAAGGTTTATGTAGTCAGTCATCAAATCCACAAATATCTTTAGAGTACCATTACTTTTAGCTATTCTAAGCATTAAACCCTCCCAAGCACTACTAAGCTTAGTTACAGAGCCCGCAAAATTATTCTCCATAGTGTCAGCCATTTTATCGGCTGAACCAGTAGCATTATTAAGAGCAGCATCTAGAGCCTCTACACTATCTATTCCATCTATAAGCGTTAAGAAAGCAGCTTTACTTCTAGCATCTGTAAGCTCTGTAGCTTTGCTTAGGTCTATATGTCCTCCTTTTAACTGCTGAAAAGCTCTAAACAGATCATCACTATTCTTTACAGAAAACCCTAACTCCTTAGCCAGTTTACTATTCTCATCTGCTAGCTTACTTAACAGGTTCTTTAGCCCAGTACCAGCAATAGATCCACGCAAACCGCTATCAGCTAACTTACCTAGAAGTGCAGTAGTGGTTTCTATCGGAATGTTAGCAGCCTTAGCAATAGGAGCAACAAACTTCATAGCCTCCGCAAAGTCATTCATGTTAAGAGCAGACTTTGAAAAGCTTAGAGCCATTACATCCACTACCCTCTGAGTTTCTTCAGCATCTAAACCGAAAGCTCTAAGTACTGCACCAGCTACGTTAGCTGACTCTGCTAGACTACTACCTGTAGCAGTTGCAAGTGATAGTGTAGCTTCTGTAGCGGCTATTATCTCAGAAGTAGAGAAGCCTAGCTTTGCATACTCCTCTTGAAGCTCTGCTACCTGAGTAGCGGTAAACCTAGTAGAGCTGCCTAGTCTTTTAGCATCATCCGAAAGCTTTTCAAAGTCTTTAGAAGTTGCGCCTGTAATAGCTCTAACTCTAGACATTTGAGATTCAAAATCTCTAGCTACACTAACTGCATTTTTAACTGCTGAAGCAAATAAAGCAGTAGCAGATCCTACCGCAAAAGCTCCAGCGAGATTTCTACCTAAGTTCTTAAATGAGTTACCTAGATTCTTTGAGAGCTTAGTGTAAGCTTGCTCTGTTTGTTTAGCAGACTTGCTAGATGTCTTACCAACATCAGTAACCTCTTTCTCTAGCTTATTAAGACTCTTTAAAGCTCCATCTACTTTTATATCGTAGACTCCTACTATTTTATCCGCCATCTGCTAATAAGATAACGGTATATAGAGCCTACCGTTTAGAGTGCTTGCGTTGGTCAATGACCTTATCTACAAAAATACGAATTTCAAACAACAGTTTATCGCCTGACAAGCTCATAAGGTACTCAAACTCTTCAGCGTTATCTGCTAGGTTGTTTCTGATGAACTTTCTGAGGATGGCTGATTCGTTTGCAATTTCTTTTCTAAGCTCATCGAACGAACTAGCTCTATTTCTTTCTTTAGATCCTCCAGACTTCCCTTGAAGCCTTTTGAAATGACCTCCCAAGAATCTCTGCCAATCTTGAACCGTTCTGATAGGTCTTTCACAACGGTTAACTGAAAAAAAAACTCATCACCTCTATCTATTATTTTCTTTAGATAGTCAGCTTTCTCTTGATGTATCTTCTCATTAACTTCTGTTATGCTCTCATCTTCTCTAATGAAGTCAGCAGCTATAGCGTTTATTAGAACATCTAGCGGTATAATCATATCTCGCATATCCATAAACCGCTTGAAGATTACTAAACCCTCTAGGTACTTGCCCTCATTGAATGCTTTAGTTACACCCTCATAAGCTATCTCCATAGCCTCAGGGCTTACCCTAGAAGATAAGAAAGATATAAACTGAGATTGCTGCTCTATACGCTTTATAGGATTAGCTAGACCTGTACCGAACTCATACCATGCTTTACCTTGATCATCTACAAATGCTAGATTAAGATCTTCAAAACCTATAGGCTTTACCCATCTCTCTCTGATGTAGCTATCAATAGTGTCAGGTGATACCTTAGAAAGTAACTTAAATAAGAGCTTCATTAACAAGCTTAGCTAATTGATCTGGTGATAGTGGGCTAGACCATTCTTTTTCAAAACCATTTACGTGGATGTAAGAGCCACCGCCTCCAGCTATGTTAGGCTCTACCCATGTTACTGAGTCTGGGTCTATCCAAGTTTCAAACTCTTTCATTTCTAGGTCATCCTCTTCTGGCTTTTCTATTCCTAAAGACTCCCAGTCTACAGTATCTGTCTTAGAACCGTAGTAGTGTAGTGGTATCTTAACGAGCATCTAGCTTATCTATTATAGCGGTAATTATACGAATTATCCCAGCAATTGCAAAGCAGTTAGTAATAACCATTAGAGGGCTATCATAGCCTAGCTGAAGAGTTAAACCCCAGAAGCTGCTCATACATAAGGTACAGAAGATAACAGGCTTTAAGAGCTTCTGAGCTCTCTTGCCATCTAGCATATCGTAATAGACCCCTAAGTCTTTGCCTGTGAAGTTTTCCAGTAAGCTATCTGTAACTTCATATATACCGATGATGCAGAGTGCAATGTATAGTATCATGTAGATAGTTTAGCTTCAGCAATTACATCTGCTGCACCTGACTCTTCTACTCTATCGAATCTAACGCTTAGACAAGTTACCGCAGTAGATGTATCTGGTAGGTCAAAAGACTCTTTAGCAAATGCCATAGACTCATCTGTGTTAACCCATACCTCATAACTAGCGTTAGCTACTCGGTTAGGAAAGGTTATAGAAATCTTACCATCAGTACCGCTAGTAACTGACTCTTTACTGATAAAGCCTGTAGCAGTATTCATAGTGTACACGAATAACGCGACACCATCAGCAGACCAATCACCTACCCAGATACTAGTAGCGCAGTAAGGTACAGGTAGTACAATGGTGCAAGGGTTACAAATAGACATACTACAAAAATACTAAATCTTAGTTACCTTACCAGTCTTAGGGCTAACCTTGTAACCAGCTTTCTGAGCTTCTTTAATAAGGTGGTTAATATTAGCTGAGATGTTTTTCTTAGCTTCTATCATAACCTTAGCATGACTCTCTAGGTTACTTATCTGATCTTCTGTAAACATATGGCAAAAATAAAAAAAGCCCCCGATTAAGGAGGCTCTTTAGTTAGGGTTAGTTTTTAAATTAAACTCCCGCTAATCTTCTAGCGAAAGTTCCAGTAGTTTCATGCCCTTCAGCATACTGAGCGAAAAGCATAGAAAGAGCTTTCTCAGCAGTTTCATCCATTCCGTTTAACCAATGGTTACCGAAAGGCTTTTCAGCTCTTACATCCCACATAATGCGGATAACTCTGATAGTTTGCGCTACTACTGGTAGGCTAGTGATGTCTGCTGGTATTGTGTTCATTTTGCTCATGGCTTTATTTATTCAAGTCTTGTTTTGTCACTAACTCACAATTAACTCCTTTAGCTTTTAATTCTTTGTAGTGTTTAAGTGATGTTGTTCGTACCATGTGTTTGTTTGTTTGTTTCTTTTGATGAATCAAATATACAACTGTTTTTTATATCTGCAAAATATTCTGCAAATTTTTTTGATTTTTTTTTACCTGAGCTGCTGATTAAACTTGATCCAGTCATTAACCGCCTTATGGTTAACTGCATATCTAACGCAGTCCATATGATCTGCTCGCTCATGTATATTCTTTCTATTCTCTTTAACTAGACCACCCTCACCGTTAGCCTCTACGAATCTCAAATCTCTTATAGTGTTCTCACATCTAGGATGTATCTTAAAGTCTGGGTGATGGTAGAGAACATAGTTTAAATCATTCCTAGACTTCTTATGCTGAGGGTTTGCGCTTGTCTGAATGTTACGCATAGGTATTTTAAGCTCTCGGCTTAGTTGCTCGTAATAAGACCCATTAGATAGCGTTCTAGCATTACCGTTATAGTCACCTGTTATAATCATGTTATGGATCCACGGATAGTACTTAAACTCTATCTGCCTAGCAGCCTCGTTAATTGATCCATCTGTTATAGTTTCCTCGTCCAATATGTGAAAGTGAAAGCCTGTACTATCTTGGTAAGCTTGGTAGTAGATGAAACCAAAAGGCTCTACGTTGAAGTCCATAGATACATACATAATCTCATTCTCTTTTACGTATATCTCTTCTATAAACTTATCATCCCAGTTAGTAGCGAAGCGGTTACTTACTTCTATTACCTCCCAGTCACCCTCTACAAATCTCTGGTAATCACTAGGCATCATATTATTCTTTAAGCTCTTTAGATAGCTCTCAGGTATAAAAGGGTTATCTGTTATCTTTGCTTGAATGTAAGCCCATCTACTAGGCAGCTCTTCTCTCTTCCATAGATCATAGAACCTAGTCTTTACCCAATTGTGAGTAGGGTTACAAGTAGCTAGAATAACGCTAGGTACATCTCCAGCTTTTAACCATGTGCCAGCTCGTTCTATTAGCTTATGAAATGTAGCCTCTTGCAGCTCGTTAATCTCTTCTGCACCAGCACCGTTTATTTCTAGCCCTCTAAACCTGTTTAGTTCTTTGTCAGTATCGAAAGACTCAGACATGAAAATAATCTGTGATCCATTGCGAAAGGTTACGGTAAAAGTATCTCTGTTAAAGTCTTTTACATATCTATCTAGACCCTCACCTAGAAGAGCTTGAAAAGATACTAGTGTAGTCCTCTTCAGAGTAGGTAAGCTTTCCCTGACTATAACCCATCTAGACCTAGCATAGGTAGAGGCTAGATAGCAGAATGTAGTTAGCAGCCAGTAGGTCTTACCTCCTCTAATAGCACCACCGTATAAGATTACATCTTTATCTCCAGAAGTAGCTAATTCAAAAGCTTCTGTTTGCTTCTTACTTAGCTCCATTTAGTTTAAGGATAAAGGGCTCGTTATCCATAGTGATTTCAGTATGCTGCTTTGGAAGCCCCCAGTCGTAAGACATTAAGAGTTTAGCTGCTGCTAGTTGATCAGAATGCTTTTCCGCACTCCTCATAATACTAACTACTTTCTCTATAGTTTCTTTTCTGTAAGGGCTTAGTATATCCCTTATTCTTTGCTCTTCAGCTTTTGATTTCCTACCAGCTCCATCTCTTTTACCACCTCTAGGCATTGATTTTGTTTTGATTATTCAGAAGCTACAAAACTAACTAATACTTTTTTAAGGTAGTTTGATCTTTCCGTAGAAAGGCTTAGAGTTAACTGACTTAGACCCTCTACATGACCAGAGAGCTCTAGCGAAGTAGTTAGGTGAGTTAGGTGCAGTTTTGATACCAGCACTTCTAGCGCAGTAGCTATTACCTCTAGTAGTGTTAGGACTTATAGTATAACCTGTAGCTCCGAAGTGTACGCACTTACCATTCTTACAGGCTTTGTACTTCTTTCCCTTTCTAGAGCTTCTAGTTATTTCGTGACCGTTATACTTAGCCATTATTTCTACGTTTAGCGTAATATGCTTTTAGTGCTTTCTCAGCAGCAGACTTAGACCTGTACATACACTTACCTGATCCTATACGATACTTACCGTTACACTTGAAAACTGGCATAATGTAAAGATACAAAAAAAGCCCTACCGAAGTAAGGCTTTAGCTTGCTGCACCATCAGTTTCTTGACAAGCTTTTTAATTGAGGTTTTGATCTACGGTATTCCTCTCCACCGTATTAAGTTAATACACTCTGTACATTACTGGAAGTCCATTAACAAATAGAACCTCTAGTGTTTCCTGCAAGTACCATGCAACATCAGAGTTTTTAGAAAATTTCTTAGCTACAAAGAAACCTACACCGCCATACTTATCGGTATTATCTATACTATCTACTGTAGTATTAGAAAAGCCATTCTCTATAGCGAATGCTTTGTAATCAAAATCATTTGAAACTGGAGTACCTGTAAACTCAAGGTTTCCTACTGTTGTTTCTGTTGTAAGTGTCTGAAAGTTACTCATGTCTGAAAAATTTAAGTGTTTCTCCTGTTGTTTGATGTCATCAAAGGTAAACATACTTTTCATATCTGCAAAAAAACATCACATTTTTTTCAATCTTTTTTCTGTTCGCAGTATTTCTAAGCACCAATTATAGAAGAATGTCTATCAGATAGCTGCTAGTTTTCTTCTGGTAATCAGATAGAGCTTGCTTATGGGTATCACCTACACCCTGTTTACAGGGCTCACCATTCCAGTATTTCGCTGCATCTGATCTGTGGAAAGCGTGCCACTTGTTAGTATAAGTGTTATGAGTAATGTATACCCCGTAATTCTGATGATTTTTCATATTATCTGTTCTGTCTGATAATTGCATTTGATGACTCACAATAGATTTCTTTGTTCTTTGAGTCATATTTACGTTTACTCCAAAATCCAGTTGAAGCCTTATAATAGATTAGATTGTTTCTAGAGTCGTATTCTCTTTTGACCCAGTAACCATCTGCATCTTCACAATAGATTAGATTATTATTAAAATCGTAAAGTTCTAATGCACCTTTCTCAAAATCGTGGTTTAATTGTTCTGCTATTGTCATCTTATTTGTTTTGGTTCAGTCTCTTTTATACCAGTTTAGTCTTGATTCTGTCCGATTTCTCGCAGTAGTACCATATCAGAATGTTACCGCCTATCAATGGTTGTTGGTCTATCCAAATCATCCTTTGTTTATAATCTCGTTCAACTTTTCAATGGCTGCGTTACGTGCTTCTTGACGGGTTGGAAAACCAGCGCAACTTTCTAAATCCTCACTATCCGCCCAATCCTGAATGACTCCAAATTGCATTGCTTCGGGTAGTTCTTTAAATGTTGCTAAACATAAATGTTTATAAACTTTATGAGTATTGAACCACTTCTCAAACTGTTCTTTTGCTATCCCTGTTAGTTTCATCTTATTTTTTTAAGGTTCTACATCTTTAGCTCTCTCACCTGTGTAGTAATAGGCTAGTCTATCTCTTTTAATTGGTTTTTTCTTTCTCATACAAAAATAATTTTACCATCATCATCTAGTAACCTCTCAGCTAACCTGTACTCATACTCTGTAGGAGTGAAAGTGAAGTGTATCAGCTCGTAGGTATTAGGAATGTATCTAGCAAAGTTTATAAAGCTCTCTACGTATACATGATGCTTCTGCATTACCTTAGGCTGCCAGTACTTGGAATGCGTAGGATAAGGATCTACTGCGGTTTTGTTCACCCTGTAGCCCTCTCGGTTAAATACTCTCTCAAATAGCTCTGGCTTATAGCCTACTTGCAGATACTCTTTAGCTTCTATTATCATTGATATATCTAATTACTGAATCTCGCTTACTAGGCTCTTCGTGAAACCTACTTTTCTTTGGCTCTAGCGGTTTAACCAGACCTTGCTCTAGAAGATAATCAAAAGCCTGACCGTAAGGTGCAGCTAGTGGAAGCTCACCCTCCTCTTCTAGAATGTCTATAATAAATTGATATGCTTCTTTTCCTGTCATCCTTTCATCTTTTTAGCCAGATCACTCATAGCACTTTGAATCTCTCTCGGAGGATCATAGTTTACTTTCTCTGGAGCTTTCCACTCTTTGCGCTTAGAGTTCATTTCTTTAGTTACCCATTGACTGACTGCTAGCTTATAATCTGTAATAGGCATACCGTTAGCCTTTCGCCAGCCCTGAGATCCGTAGTAGTCGTAGAAGCTCTTAGCTATCTTCTTACACTCACTGTCAGGTAAGCTAGCAGCTATCGAAGCTAAAGCACTTTTAGTATAATTCAAAATATCAATCTTAGTGGGTGCGCTATTACTCTCTCTATCTTCTCTTATCTTTTCTTCTCTATTCTCTTCTACTCTTATCTTATCTGCATAATCTTGCAATGCATTTGCATTATCTTGCTTACCTTTTGCTTTACTCCATCTTGCTTTTGCAGCCTCAGATCTCTTATTTGATACACTTGCACAATCTTTGTACTGCTTATCTAGAAACTTTATCGCAATTGCATCACCATCTACTTCTACTATCTTAAGCCTTACAAGCTCCTTAAATTCTTTTTCACCTGTCTCTATCTCGGCATTCTCTACGCTCATATCGCACTCATTATTCCAGTACACGCAGATAAGCCTTATAAACCTAGCCTGAGTAACTTCTGAGCATCTCTGCACTCTACCCATAAACCAGTCTGCTGGGCTAAACTTAAACCAATATAAATTATCCATAGTAAAAAAAAGGAGGCTGAGTTGACTGCTCAGAACAAGGTGAGTCAGCAAGGTAACTGCGACCCCTGTTACTTCCTCCTATCAAATAGTTGCTATTCATTCCTTGCTATTTGTAACGCTTGTCAGGCGTTACTGAAAATATACTAATATCTTAGATTAACTTTTAGCCTCCTCTTATAATTGTATATCTCTTCTATCAGACTAATATACTGCTCTCTATCTTTGCAGTCAGTTAACGCTGATGGCTGAAGCTTTACCTTAGATAAGAACTCGGTAAACTCAAACTGCTCTTTATCCATTTTTCGTATGTAATCTTAGCTATTGGAGTTTTCAAAATAAGCTAGCTTGTTTTACTGATTCTCTAAACCGATTTTCAGCTTCTTTTAGATTTAGTTTAGCTTGCTTAAAGTAGCTATCTTTTAGCTCTATTCCGATAGCCTTGCGACCCATTGAAACGGAGCTGAATACCTCCGAACCAACACCCATAAAAGGAGTTAAAACAACCTCATTAGGGTTTGAGTAAAGTTCTACTAGTCGATCAATAACATCTAGCTGAAGCGGGTGAACGTGCTTTTCATCATCCTCCTCTCTAGAATCTCTAAAAGGTAGAACGTTATCTATTCTAATGTCATCCCATACACTAGAAGCGTAACGCTGCCATATGTAGTGATTCAACTTTGTAATGCTTTCATCTTCGTTCTTTGCGTTTAAGTGCTCCCATAGCTGCTCACTATTAAAATCAGTATTATTAGCATTATTCCAAGCTCTTAAAATATTCGGTAAAATAGGAATCTCACCAGCGTAATGATTTATACCGTAAGGGTGAGTTACAGGTACTTCGTTTTCACCCTTTTTAGTAAACACTAAAACGTAGTCAGGCATAGCAGTAAAGCACTTTGTAGAATCTTCTACTATGAATTTGTGCATCAACGATTGAACCATTGTTCTCATTCTAACTTTTAACGGCTCTTTCCATATTGTAATACGGTTACGGTATTCAAACCCGTACTTTTCGTGAATCTTAATTACTTCGTGCGGGAAATCCCAAAGGCGGCAAGTATTATCAAACACGTCTGTAACGTGAACTGCGTTAATTCTACCTTTTTTTGTTACCCTTGCTAGTTCTTTTACTAGGTATTCGTATTGCTCTAAAAACTGTTCTTTCGTTTCACAGTTGCTAAAGTCATTTTCAGAGCTGGAATAGTTGTAAAGACCAGCAAAAGGAGGTGAGTATATGACCAGATCCGCGCTCTCATCTTCTAGTGTTGGCAATACATACATACAATCAGAGTTATAGATTGCGTAGTTTTCTGTAACTTCTTGTTCTTTAATCATTATACGTGTTTTATTTGATTGTTTTCTAATTCTCTTTTTGCTCTAGTTGCTATGGCTCTAATTTGGTCTAATTCTTTAGCCATTCTATTTACCTTGTTGTAATACTGAACTTTATCTTTGGCGGGTTTCTCGCGTACAATATCGAAAAACTCTTGCACCTCTTCAAATAATACCCCGTAAACTTCGTGGGTACTGTTAAAGTGTCCGTATTTTTCTAGTGCTTGTTCTTGTTCTACATCCATGTCGGTAACTCTATTTCTTTGTCAAAATCTTTTCTAACGTCCACAAATGAGCGGTTTACGTTTTCTGTTAGCTTCTTGTGTAGTTCTATTGCTTTTTGTGTCTTTTGCTGCAAGGCTTCTAAAACTCTTGTTTGACCGTCCGAAATAACCATGTCAATAGTTACGGGCTTGGTTTGTCCGAATCTCCAGAACCGTCTAACCGCTTGGTAATATTGCTCGTAAGACCATGTAGGGAAAAATACAGAATGATTACAATGCTGCCAGTTTAAACCCATTGATGTCATTTTGGCTTTTGTTATTAGTCGCTTTATTTCACCGTTAGAAAATGCTAACAGTATCTCTTCTTTTTTATCTATAGATTGACTACCGATAATTTCAACCGCTTCAGGGTCTAAGCTCTTTAGTATTGCGCTTTCATTGTTTGTATTACACCAATATACGGAGGTTTTACCTTCGGCTAATTCAACCGCCTTTTCAGACCTTTCTGTTTCTGTTTGTTTTTGTTCGTGTCTTACTTCATGAAAAGACTTAGCCACTATATTAAACATTTGAATCTGACCATCAACGGCTACTGTTGACTTATTGCTAACTACGTGTTTATTTACAATCAATTCGGGTAGCTTGTAACGATCATTTGAAAAACCTAAATCTGATGGCATTTTTGCCATTATAGACCATTGGTTAACCCATGCAAAAAAGTCTTTTTCAGCGTGAGGCTTTAAGTACCACTTTTCACCAGCGTGCTTAGGGTCTATAGAGTTGTTATTATTCTTAAAAAACTTACTAAGCATATCCATATACCCCATATAACCTAAACCCTCAGAACTTGTACCCAACTCAATAAAGTCGTTAGGGCTTGGTGTTGCCGTACTCAAGAAACGATAAGGAACTTTCTTTATAAAGCTAGTTATCTGATTCTTAATCTTTCCGTCAAAGTTCTTTAAAATAGAGCTCTCATCTAAAACAACACACGCGAAATCATTACTATCGAAATAGTGTAACCTTTCATAGTTGCAAATAACTATCTTTTTTGTGTGCTTACCGTCCTTTGAGTATTCAATGTCATCTATACCTAGCTTTTCAGCTTCTAGAATAAATTGAAAAGCAACGGCTAAAGGGGTTAGAATCAAAACTTTTTTATTAGTATGGTTCACAACGTTCTGAGCTATTGATAACTGAACTAAAGTCTTACCTAAACCAGTGTCTAAGAACACCGCTATACGCCCTTTTTTAACCGCCTTTTCTATTACGTGTCGCTGAAAGTCAAAAGCAATATCAGGAATGTAATTAGCTTCAAAACCAAACTCCCCTAAAGAATGTCTCTTACTTTCTAAAAAATCTTGATAGTTCATCTGTTTTTTTTTCTCGTTCATATCCAAATGTCAACATAACTAGGTCTAGCAGCCATATCTTAACTCTGATCATTGTCTAGCTAGTATTAGTTTACCATCTTCGAAGCTCGTATAGCAGCCTAGATTATTACATAGCTTCATAACATCTTCTCTAAACTCTCGCTCTAGCTCTATCCTATCGGTAACTACCTTAGAGCCATGTATAACAGTAGCGTGATCCTGACCGCCCGTAAACCTACCTATCTGAGCTAGGGTTAGTGAGTGCCTTACTACCTTTTTCTGAAGTAGCCAATGGAATAACTGTTTAGGCTCTACTACCTCTCTTCTGCGAGTCTTATTCTCTAACTGCTTTGGGTCGATTTGGTAGTAGTCGCAGACTGCACTAATTACATCGTAGATAGTGCTATTACTGTGACCTTGAAACTCGTTATAGATTTTTCTTTTGAGTTTCTCTATTTCGGTATTTAGCACATCGTAGTAGATGCTGGCTAGGTTCTCTTTCGTTTCTACGATACCTTGATCATGGTAATTCTTAACTGCTATCTCAATAGCTGCTATCGTATCTTCGGCAAATCTTATTGGTTCTGCTTCTGGGTTCATTTTACTGAGTTTATGTAGTCTATAATCTTAAATACTGACCTCATGCTGATCTGCTGACCTGTAAAGTATCGCCATACAGTAGATGGTGCTAGGTTAGTGCCTTGCGCTATGTGGTAAGGCTTTAGTTTCTTTTTGTTCGCCTCAGCGATTACCTCGTCTAATTGTGAAATTTTTAGTTTCATTGTTCTAGTATTTGTTTAGTTATTTCATCGTCAAAATCTGATAGGTCTAGGTTCGGGTATTCCTCGCATCTGACCTCATCAATATGTAGTACCTCCTCGCTATGCCCCCATTCAGCGATATAATCGGTTTCAAAGTGGTAATCTACTTCTAGCTCTAGCTCTATGTAAACTTTCATAGGTTCTCAATTTTAACGGTTCTCTCACCGTATAGGTTAAACATCATGCTCATGTAATCTTTAAGATCCTCTTCTGAGATAAAGCTCTTAGTAACTGCTCTATAAGCTCCGTTACGTAATAGGGTTAATTTTACTGTCATAGTTGTTTTTATTGTGGGGGCTTTTACACCCCCTGTTTAAATGCCTTGTTTATTGCGTTAGTATAAGCTTCTCTTACCTTTCTTTCATAGAAAGCAATTAGCTCATTATTACTTGGGTTCTTTTCAGCTTTTAGCTGATTGATAATTTCGATAGTTGTTTTGATTGTCATGTCGTTTCTTTTTTTGTTTGACAAGTCAAATGTAGTAATACTTTTCATATCTGCAAAACTTTATTGAAAAAAATTATTCAAGTATAGAAATTGCATCTTCTGGGCTGGTCACTACATGATATGTAATACCTACGCTTTCAAAGGCTTCTTTACATTTGAGCTCTCCAGCAGTTAGCTTTCTAGCACTCGGTGGTTTAGAGCCATCTTTTACTTCTACTATGTAGAGCTTTCCGTTATAACCTACTAGCAGATCAAAAGCATTCTTTAGCTGACTAGTGATAAGTACTATAGCACCAAACTTTCGCAGAGCTGCTACTATCTCTCTCTGGTTAGCATCTACCTTAGCTGCGTATCTCAATGTTTAGTCGATGTATGCCTATTAGGTACTCTTTAAACTCGGTTATATCACCATACTCAATATGACATCTTCTACATAGAGCCATAAGGTTATCTAGAGTGTCTTTCTTAGCCTGAGGATCACCGCCCATACCTCTAGCTTCTATATGGTGAATATCTACCGCTTTGCAGCTACATATCTCACAGGGTATAAAGTCCGATTCTACGAACCCCATACCCTGTAGATATATCTTAACGTGCGGTTTCAAAATGGAAGATCATCTTCTACATCCTGTATCTGCTGGCTCTCATTAAACTGCTGAGCCATATCTCCTTTCGGCTCTGCCATCTTTCTAGCTTCTGTAGCTATAACTGCATTACCATTATCTTCAGAGTCTAAGCCCAGACCAAACAAATTAACGTAGAACTTACCGTTATACTCGTTACCCTTAATAGCATAGTTAACGGTTACTATCTGACCCTCAGCCACACCATCTAACAGGCTAGCTCTATCTTTAGTAAACTCTATGGGTAAAGTTTGGCTATACTCTTCTGTAGTTTTAACTACTAGAACTCTTTTTTTGAACCCACTCTCAAACTCTTGAAGTGGTAGGATCTTGTAAACTGGTGCGGTAATTTTCATACTGTCGATTTTTGATTTTGAAATTCTGTTTTTAAATAACTTATCTTCTGTCGTAAAGCTTCGTGATAATCTCTAGCAGTAACTCTGAAGATTTGCCATTGTCTATACTCTGACTCCATAGCAGCCTCAGCTTCGCGTAGATCTGAGCTCTCTACTATAGCCATTTCTTTAGCTTTTGAAACACTATCTTCTGATCTCTGTACATATGTAGCTTCAAAGTTTTTACGAGCATATACTGCTTCATTATAGCCTTGAAAAGCTAAACCCTCAAGCTCTGAGATATACACTAACCACCCAGCTATCTGTTGACTGATTTCTAGAAGTGATGTAATACTATTATTCTTTTCGGCTTTTTTCATTAAGCCTTTTACTACTTGCTTAGGATCGTTCATTTTATGAGATTGTCTAAGGTTTCTTTTGCTAGTGCTAATCTTTCTACTAACTTCTGCTGCATTTCTAGGCTAGCTTCTACTCTGATTTCTGCGAGCCTAAAACGCTCATCTTCTATGCGAGGATCAAAGCTAATAAACCTACATACACTAGCTCCAGTAGCTAGCATTTGACCTTGCATCTGCCACATATAGCCTGAGTTAATGTTACCCTCAAAGACTGTCTTTAAATGGTTAGTAGTGTTATATGGGCATTTAATCTCGATGTTCTCACCATCTACTCTACCATCTGGTGAAGCACCTGAGTAGTCGTTAATCTGCACAAAACCTAGCTCTTCTATCTTACACCCTTTAATCTCCTCGTAGTAGGCTTTAGCTAGTGGCTCGTTATCATTACCCCACTCCATAGCTGAGTTAGTAAACTCATAGCGTTGACCTGTTAAGATTTCTGCTGCTTTTTCGTAGATGTAACTCATAGCAGTAGCACTTAGCACCTCGTCTTTCTTTCTGCTATTGGTCATAAGATCACCAAACCTAGAAGCGGTAAACTTGCCCATTCTCTGAGCAAACCACTCTTCTGTCCTTTGTTCTCCGAATATCTCTTCTAAGTTCATCTTATCTTCTTTTAAAGTCATCACTCTCATCTTCACCGAATACTCCCAACTCGTACATACCGCTAAGCTTTAAAACTATACGAGATAGAGCTCTCTTTTCAGCCATACTGACAGGGTATTTTTGCCTAGTGTTATCTGGTGCAGACTCACCGAATGTTTCCATCTGTACAGGTAAACCACTAGCGTTAGACATCTCACCGATAGCCTTAATTACTACGTGCTTTAAGTCATCAGATAGGCTAACTACTTCGTACTTAACTCTGATACCTAGATTAGCTTGAATGCGCTCTATACCTTGTCTAGTAATGATTACATAGCCCTGAGGGCTTTTAAAAAAGTGATCTTTATTAAGATCGTTTTCTTCGGCTAATTGTCTTAGCCTTTCAGTTGCAGTTTTGTTCATTTTGATAAAGTTTGAATTTTGATAAAGGTACTATTATTTTCGATAATAAAAAAATCGTGAAAGCCTTTTCTACTCGGTTGTACATCTGCTGATCTGACTAACTGCCAGAAGATAAAAGGCTCTAGCCGCATTACATCAGCCTCTTCATAGCGCAGATTATTTAGAGCTTTATTAGCTGCTGCTCTCGCAAATGCTGGAGCTCCTACTAGCCTCTGCTGGAACTTTAGATGGTTTATTTTACTAGCTTCCATAGGTGTATCATTTTACCGTAATCGCCTTTTATCATGCTCTCAGACTTCTCTATTAAGCCTTTGTTCTTTAGGTTAGAGAAGCTTCTGCGAATCGAAGTTATAGGAGTATTAGCCCATCTGTTAGAGCTAAGTGTTTCCATGATCTGAAAGTGCCTTAGAACTCGCTCAGGTGTAGCACCTAGAGCTGAGTGTTTCTTGAAGTAGTCTAGCACTATCTCATCCTGAGTGAGTGCTTTCTTGCGTGACTCGTTAAGAGTTTTACCGCTTTCTTTGTTAGTGTTGTAGTACATGGTTTTTTTTATTGTGGGGCGTTCTTATGGTTGCCCCGTTGTTATTACTTAGCTAATAGATATTGTTGCATATCAATGTGATAAGTAACGAAAGAAGTTGCTTCCCGTTTGTCTCCTATTTTGTCGTAGGTTAGATGTAACCAGTTGCCGCTTTCATCGCTTGAGTTTACAGTAAAGTAATCCTCAAATCTTAGGTCGTAATATCTCTTTCCGATTAAATTGTTAGCCTCTGATTCGACTGAAGTATTATTCGTGTTTGTCATTTTTCTGTTTTTTTAGTGGGTTACCCCTTGTTTGATGTCATCAAATGTATAAACCTTTTTCATATCTGCAAAATAATAGAGCAAAAAAATGCAACTTTTTTTCGTTTTAAGTTCAAATTACTTCTCAGATTGGCTCTGTTTCCAATCGTCAGCTAGCTTATCTTGCCAGACTTTATTAGAGATTGTGAAGTATCTTCTACACTTTTTAACTGTACATTGTAACTGCCTCTTTGGTATACCTGACTTGCTATAACGAGTCTTTCTTAATACTACTTCTTTTGATCCGCAGCTAGGGCAACTAAACCTGTAATCACCTACGTGAGTGTTGTGGTGTACATATGGCTGAATTTTGTGGAATACATCCTCTAGCAGCTCTACATCTTTCTTGCAGTAATCTACCATTTTGTTTAGAGCTTCTTGGTCATTATTGAGAGTTATCTTCACCCAGTCATCAAAACCTACTGGGCTTTTCCCCTCGTCAAAAAACAACTTAGCTAAGTAGTCTAGCTTATTAGAATTAAACCTAAAGTGAGCTCTAGCTTTCTTCAGAGTGTCGTAGCTATTCAATTTTGGAGGGCATTCAATACTATGAATTAAGCATCTAGTTCTTATCCACTTCTCATCGTAGTTATCACCATTGTGAGCTACTAACTCATCTGCGGTTTTAGCTATCTCCATAAAATGCGAAAGGAGTGCTTTATCGCACCCCTCATTCCACTCTACACTATAGACTGTATCCTGCCCCTCCCACTTATAGCAGATACATATAATAGCTCTTTCTTTTATAATGTTATCTGGTGGTATATTTAAGCGATAGCCTGAGCCCCAAAAGAAACCAATGTTAGGACTAGTTTCTATGTCATAGAATAGTCGCTTAAATCCATCTGGTGGCATTTCAAAGTTTAGAAGTTTCATCTGTGCTGAGCCATTATGCGATCTCTATAGAACTTCGGATCTATATCTCTGATCTGTTTAGCTAGTTCCATCCATTCACGTTTAGCTTGATCACGCTCTTCTGTAGTACTTTCAGTACCGAGATTACATTGAATCAAAGCATTCTGATGTAGAAGCTTATCTATCTTTTCTCTCACTTCAGAGTCTTGATAATAGTAGTATGTTACGCTCATTTCGTTATAATGTTTCTACCTACTCGTAAACCAATATAGTGTTTTCCGTTGTAACCATAGTCAATTCCGTAATAACCTTTCTTTATGCTTGCCTGTAAACCAGCCCCTAAAAGTGGTTTATAATCACTCTCAAAGTCACTAATTAACCCAGCGTTACCATGTACACCTAGAGCCCATTTAAGAGCTACTTTTTTCGGTGTATAAACTACGTTAAACTTCTCGCTTCTGTTTTGATAATTCTGCCACGTTAGAGATATATCAGCAGCATCTGAGCTTATAGTAGTATCATACTTAGCTACTTCAGTTAGCCATGCTTCTACTATCTTAACGGTATCAATTAAAAACATAGTGTCTAAACGATTAACCACCCTATCCTTATATATAGTGTCATACTTAGTTACTACTCGCTTAGATACAAATCTAACGGTGTCTGTTTGCCATCTATCTACATACTCCAAAGTAGGTACTGGCTTCTCTATAGTGATAGTCTTACCGCTAGTGTCACCGCAGCCTTTCCAAGCTACTATCACGCCTAATAGAAACGCTATCAGATAGGGTAGGTATACTTTCAGTAGGTGTTTGGTTATGTCGCTCAAGATCATATTGTAACGCTTCAATTCGTAATCCCATACCTATTACTAGTAGGCATAAGCCAAACATAGCTACGGTTAATATTCGTGCTTCTGAGTCTTTCAATAGCTCCAGATCGTTGGTCTTATAAAATCTGCACTAGCTTCTAGAGTGTCTAGATGTATAAACCTACCGCCTCCTTTCTGCTGAATACCGATACCTGTAAAGCCTAGTTCTAAAGCTAGTTTTAGTAGCTCGTAAGCATCTCCTCTGTCTACTCCTATATCAGCAGCTTGCCCTGTAGCGTGAGCTCCTACCTTAGACTTCTTAGCCTCTATTGGATGAGTCTTATGACGATAGCCCGAAGTTATACGCATAGGCTTACCGTAAGCTTCTCTGAGCTTCTGTAGCTTATCCATAAATTCAGGTTTCATTTGGTTAAACCCTGAGTGCTTGCAGTCAAATTCTGACTTACTAAAATTTGGGTAGTCTTTCCAATTCATCTGCTACAAATTCCAGTTCTTAAACATTTTTTGTCACATTCTGCTGGTGCTACCTTGCACCACTTAGTCCTCTCTTTTAAAGGCTTTTCCGATCTTTTCAATAAAGTAAGCTATATCAAATCGTTTATCTAGAGTAGCTATATTTTCTAGAATACTCTTACCCTCTATGCCCATCAAGAATGAGTAAGCACCTGTAACTATCCAGCCAAATAAATCTACCCTCTCACCATCTATTTCAAAGTTGTCTAGTATATGCATTACAATTAGAAAGACCCCATACTGCACCGCCTTTATAACCGTTCTGCGAAAGCCATAAGAAGTAATAGCTTCTTTTAAATGCCATGCCTTAGTTACACCTGTGATAAGGTCTAACATCATAAACAACATTAACCACTTCAGAAACTGCCAGTCTGCAAATAGATATTTCTCGGTAAAGGTTACTATAGGTGTAGCTATAAAGGTAAATAGCCAAATCTTCACATCACCAAAATGAGATACAAACTTCATTAGACAATCTCTAAACATCACTCCATCTTTCATTCTATGTCATCTAAAAAGTTAGCATTATACCACTCAACAAAATCTTGTGGAGGTGTAGCGTGATAGTACCACCCATCTACTGGGTATTTATACTCTTCGTGATTCTCTATAAGTAGAGTGTAATTTGCATTCTCTACTTTTTCCAAAGCAGTAGACCAAAACTCTGAGGGCTCAGTTACTTGCTTATAAAATGCTGGTTGTTCTGGTATTGATCTCATCTTGTTATGTTACTACTGTCCATCCTTTACCTGTCGCTATCGCTATATCTGCTGGGGTTAGGTCAGGCACTCCAGCGTTATTAGTTACCGTTACTGTCGCAGTAGCAGTACCAAGATCGTTAAACACTTGCACTAGACCCTCTCTGCTAAAGTTACAATCTGACAAATCAAAGCTAACTGTTATACCTACTAATCTAAGCCACGCTAAACTAAAGCAGTTCTGAAAAGTAGCAGTCATGTTAGTTACACCACTAGCATCTATAGCATCTATAATTACTAGAGCTTGACACTCGCGAAATGCTCTAAACATACCAAGCGGTGCAGTTTGAGCTTCTAAAAAGTAAGCTTGAGTTAAATCCTGTGCATTTTGAAACATTTGATAGAAACCATTAGCATTACTCAAGCTATCAAATCTAATTCGGTTAGTATCAGTTCCAAACCGTTGTAGATTACTAGCGTTAAAAATACTAGATGGGTAGGTTACTCCTTTGAAAAACTCTACATCAGTTGCAGAAGTGAACGATCTTTTAAATGTTTCACCAAAAGTTGCAGATAGACCAATTCCACTAGTAGGCATTGACATTTCAGAAGTATCAAAATCACCCGAAAATCTAAACGTTTGGATAAAGTTTGTACCACTAGAAAAATCACCCTTAACTTTTCCAAGTCTAGGAGTTTCATAAAAAGATGAATGCCAAACAGTAGTGTTAGAAGTTCCAAAAAACTCAAACTCTTGCATCATTTTATGAAAGCAAGTAGCCGTAGAGCCTCGTAACATATTCTGCAAACTTGTTATAGTCTGACTAGTAATCTTAACAGATAAAACTCCCGTGCTGATTCCGTGACCAGCTTGAACATCTGGGTGTCTACGGTACAGATCGAATGCAGTTAAGTTACCTGTAATCTTAACCATTACTTGCTTATAGCTTTCTTCGGCTATCTCATTAGTACCTTTAGTGTAATCTAGGTCAAAGTTAGCCTGAGCACCACTAGAGTGATTGCTGATAGTAGTACCATCATTATACAGATCTACTGTATAGTTACCTGAGCTAGTAGTGCATCGCATTGAAAGAAAATTAGGCACATTCTCTCTAACCGCTACTAGCAAGTAAATCACATTATCACCATCTACAGTAGTAGGCATATCTAACCAGTCTGGGTTACGTGTCCAGCCCGAACTACTGGTTACATCCCAGCTAGTACCACTCCAAGATCCGCTAGGAGTGCCATCTAGATTAACTGTAATGTCTAGGCTACCCTCAGCTAGCACATCTCCAGTAGCTCCAAGTGATGAACTATTAACTGTAATAGTGCTATCAGCTATCTCTATCTCTGTACCTGTTACAGTTCCTACATTATTATCTGCGGTGTCATGTACATCTATATCTAGTGTACCTCCGCTTGGTACATTAGCAACTAAAACACTATTAGCATTAACTGTAGCATCAGCACAAGGTGTACTAGTCACCTCCCAACTATCGCCATCCCAACTACCGCTAGGTGAGCCATCTAAATTAACAGGTATATCTACAGAGCCCTCAGCTAATATGCTACCTGTAGCTCCTAGACTAGCACCATTAAGTGTAACTGTAGCATCTCCTATTTCTATCTCTGTACCACTAACTGAGCCTACGTTATTATCATCAGTATCATGTACATCTATATCTAAGGTGTCACCACTCGGTACATTAGCTACTAGAGTAGAGTTAGCGTTAACAGTTGCATCTGGACAAGCAGCAGAAGTTACCTCCCAGCTATCACCATCCCATGAGCCAGATGGGTTACCATCTAGGTTAACTTCTATGTTTAAACTACCCTCTGCTATTACACTACCTGTAGCACCTAACGAGTCACCGTTAATGGTTATAGTACTATCTCCTACTACGCTAGGGTTAGCCGCAGTACCTACCGCATCATCATCAGAATTAACTACTTCTTGGTTGTAAGTTCCCTCAGCTATCGCAGAGCCAGCATTAACTCCATTTATCTGTATAGTGCTATCACCTATAACTGATGGATTAGCAGCAGTACCTACCGCATCGTCATCTGTGTTAACTATCTGCTGATCAAATGTAGACCCAGCTTCTGCGGTGGTGTATGTTACTCCGTTTATCTGAATAGTCACAGGATCCCCTGAGCCACATAGCCAGTCAGTTAAACAAGTGATCTGCTCAGGTGTTAACCGCCCTTGTACGGTAGTGCTACAGAAATCGAAGCTCTTTAGAATATCACTCTCGAAATCATCACATTCTGCTGGTATACATTCAGCTCTAGTAGTTACTGTTACGGTAACTTCCATAGAGCCAAATACTACCTCAAACTTAGGTTGAAACTGCCCAGTTTCTGCGGTTTCCTCATCCCATATCTCTTTAGTGTCAGACATATAACCGCTAGTGCTTATCTGTACTAGGTCAGCCTCTAACGTATTAGCTAGATCTTTTGAGTCTGTTTCTAATTGTTTAGCTATCGAAGCTCTAACTCTATCCCAGCTATAAGCATCGTCCTGAGTTAGTTTGTCTTTTCTAACTGCGTAAACCAATTTAAGCGGAAAGCTCACCTCTAGTCTAGGCTTAGGCGTATACTGTTGATCAGTTCTAGCTATGTCTACCTCTCCGTTAACACGCATATAGCTAACTCCATCGTAACCATCAAAGTCGATAGCGTCAAAGTCACCGTTAGAGATATACTCTGCTGGATATATCAGACCATCGTCATTTTTAACTAACGTAGTTAAGCAGTGTCTTTTCTCAAAGTAATTGAGTAGACCTAGCTTCAAATTGATAAACTGTATTATACTTTCAAGCATCGTTAAAAACCCTTTGTACTACTTCTGGTGGCACTACCTCCTCACTCACAGGTAGTAGTGAGTGCTGACAGTTATAACCGCCTCTGGTTAAAAATATCGTTTTACTATCTGTATTAGGCATTCTACCTTGCCATCCATACTTACTAGAGTAGCACTTACCTAGTGCTTTCTTGTTTAGAGCACCCCACTTTTCTACTTCTGACTTATGATAAAACTTAGCGTTTCTTTCTCTACAGAAACATCTAGTGGTGTCCATAGTACCGCCTGTATAGAAGTACCACTCTAGCCCTAGATTATCAGCTATAGACTCGCTAACTGCTGCATCATTTAGCGCGAAAGCATCAGATACAATTAGCCTAGTAGATCTTAGTAACCTACCATCTATATCTTTATCGCCTTGAACCAAGAACCTTAGAGTATCTATTAACTCTTTTCTACTGCTTCCAGACTGAATAGCTGAGCTTAGAGCTTCTCTAGTTGGATTACTCAGATACTGATTAGTAGAATCTAGCAAGCTAGCTATAGCTGCTGCTTGTCTTTCTTTTACTATCGCTGAGCTGATAGGTGGTATAGCAAAAGCAGGATCTACCGCAGCAGCGTAACTATAGTTTAGAGCTGCTTGCTCTTGAAACTCGCCCATCAGAGTACCTACTGCACTCTCAAACTCTGCACCTGTAAGCACTCCTCTTATCTCATCTACCAGAGCTTCTACTCTAAGTAGGTTAGCTTCTGAAGCTGCGAGAGCACCGCCCTTATAATCTAGCAAGTCTAGAAGAGCTATGACATCTTTAAACTTATTCTTTTGAATCTTTTCCATACTAGACAGAAAAGCGTTAGGTACACTCTCTAGCCTATCTACTTTAGACTCTATTAACTTTCTTATTTTGTCTGAGAAGCTAGCCACCGATTAGCCTATCTGCAAGCTCCTGAGCTCGGTTAGCACTCTGATTAGGAGTAGAAGTCTTAGCTAACTCTTCTAGCTTAGTTACTTGATCTTCTAGCTCTAATTCTAGGAAACTAGGATCTGCTAGGATAAGCTCGTTAATGAACTTCAAACCGCTATCATGTAGCACTATCTCCCAGTTATCTACTGCACCCTGAGCCTTTCTTTTTATGATATCATCGTTACTCAAGGTTAGTAGTCTATCAGCAGCTATAAGCACTTCTATAGCTTTAGCTTTTTCGCCCTCACTATGGAATCTTCTATCTATAAATTGGTAAATCAAAGCGTGTATAATTACTGCTGGAGCACCGCTAGCCCTAGCTACTGCTATATCGTTTAAGATATCAGCCTCAGTTAAGAAGTCAAAGGTCTTAGGATATGTAAGTTTAGCAGCCTCCTCACCTCGCAAGTCAGCAAACAAGTCTAGATAGAATTGGTATATATCAAAGTCTTGATCTGATATAGGCTGCACAAAAGCAAACTTAGCTTTTTGATCGATAGCCATACCCGTAGCAGTCATCTCTTCGCTACCTTTTACTTCTGAGTTAGAGCTATGTATGTGTAGAATAGACCTAGCATCGCTAAAGTATTGCTTAGCTAACTCCTTAACAAAATCTAAAATCTCTCTGTCAGGGCTAACATATTCTACAGGGTTTCTAAAACTAGTATCTCCCTCGTCTTGACCTTGTTTCGGTCTAAGTAAGTAAGTACCCATAGGGCTTACTCGAACTTTCATACCTGAGCCGTTACACTCTGGACAATGACCGCCCGCGCTACCATCGTTAGAAATCCACTTACCATTAAAACACTTACCGCCCTCGTTCTGAAAGTCGCAAGCATCACCTACCATAATTCTAAACGGGAAAGCAGAGTTAGCTACACTTACATTTAAGTAGTTACTATAGGTCAAAGACCAATCTAGCAGATCAACCGCGTAGTAAAATGGTGAGGTGTAGTAGATAGAACCATCTTCTAATATAGTAGGTACTCCTTTGAGCTTCTCACATGGTAAGTAACCTAAATCATGCTTGAAGATTGGTATAATGTCAAACACATTATCTATAAGCTTTCCTTTCTGAATTATCTTATAGATATACTCTGTATCATAGTAGTAGAAACATCTACCTACTCTCTGCATCTTACCATAGTACTCTACTACACTCTTCTCATGGCTCTCTAGCATAGCATAGCTATCACTCCAAGCTACTACATTATCGCACTTGTAATAGATAGGCTGCGGCTTTAGGTTTTCAGTATCGTCAATTCTCAACTCACCATCAACCTCAACTAAATTAGGAGCTACTGTGAACGTAACTACTCCGTTAGGATCCTTAGCCTTAGTAGTAGGTATTATCTGCTTCACATAGCCATCTAAGCTAGTAAACCCTTTTATACCGTTATGTATGTACTCAACGTAGGTTTCAGAGTTTTGAGGGTATTCTATAGACCAGTTATAATCGTTTAAGCCTGTAGTAACTACGCTCATATAGTCCACGAAAACAGGGTGAGTAGTGTTCTTGTAGTTCTTTTTTAAAAACTCATCCTCCTCTTCGTTCTGATTAGGTGCTCTGTGCTTAAATAGTTTGTAAGGAAACACATCTATCTCAGCGTGTACCTTTATTCTTTTTCGCTGGTTAACTGCATCAGCATAACCCTCGTAATAGTCAGCCATACCATCAAAGTAGCAGTTACCATCTTTATCTACTTTGTACAGATTCTTAGAAGCCTCTAATACGTTATCTAGTATCTCTTCTGGTGTCATCTTTTACCCTTTTTCTTACGACAGTTGCAGCCCATTATAATCTAGTAGTTTGTCCGTTTAATATCTTAGTAGCAGTAGCACTATATACCCTTTTGAATATCGCTCTTTCTTTAGCTGAGAATTTAAAAACATCTTCTCTACCCTCTATCTTATCAGCGTTCTCTGATGTAATTCTTTCGATATATAGATTAGTGTTTACTCTGATCGGTTTAGAGGCAGGTAAGCCATCTGAATTAGGGCTTATCTGTCTATTAGCGAAGTCACTTTGTAAGCGGTTAGTTTGCCTTAGAACGATATTAGAACCAAAGCCCTGACTCTTCTTAAAGTCAGCATAAGACTTATAGTAGCTTGTCTTTTTAGCCCTACCGCTCTTACCCTTGTTACCTCCTCTTCTCAAGTAGTCGTTATCTATCCAAACTTCTGTGCTAGTTGAGTAGCTACCTATAGATGATTCGTTACTATCTAGACCCTCATGGAATATACGGTTAACTCTCAAAGCATGAGCACTCTGAGCTGCTATCTGAAGAGGCTTATTCTGAGCTTTCAAAAGGTTAGCTCTCCTCTTTAGCTCTGCTACGTATTGCTTAGGTGTCAGTTCAGCCATATCACAAAAGTTATAAGGTGATCGCTCAACTTAGCTAGGTACTGCTTATGACCTATTACTTGGTTCATGGCAGAGTAGTAATGTACTTAGCGTTTCTCTTGCAGCTAAAGCAATACCCATCTGTAGGAGGTATCATGTTCTTTAGAACAGTATCTAGAGCTGCTAGATAATCTTCGTGATACTTCATTTGCCTAGCCTCTAAAACCTGTTTCTTAACCGCTTGACTGTTTAGCCTATCGGTATTAAAGACCGCATAGTCCATAATTAACTCAGCAGTTCTGTATAGTATTGGTAAGGCTAACAAGTTTCTGTAGTTACAGATCCAGCTCTCATTATCGCAGCTCACGTTAAACCTAACAGATAAACCGCTAGTGTTAGACTCGCTACCTATGTTAGCTAGGATAGGAGTAGTGGCTAAACCGTAACTAATGTTACGACCTTGAACTATTCCACTTAGGTTATACTTGCCTTGATTACACGCATGACATCCAGCACTTATAAGCTCTGTCTTATAATTAGGTACACTACTAGCATCATAAACGAAACCTATTCTGCGTTTTCGCTTTTCTGCTCGATAACTCTTACCAACGTAGGTAGTAACTATAGTATCAGCTACGCTCGCAACAGTTATAGTATCTAGTGTTTCACCAGTCATAGTGTCGATAATTAGAACATCAACACTACCTGTATAATTAAAGTAAGTCTCTATAGAGCTAACGTATAGCTCGTAATAAGTATCTTGATCACATAGCTCTAGCTCTAGACCTTTGTACTTAGCCTCAGCAGCTATCTCTGTTTGATCCTGATCAAAAAACCCAGCTCGTTTATCGTCTAATATCGTCTTAGGAATATAGTAGCTCTGGAAGTGGTTAGTAGCCTCGTTAACTACATTAGTAACTGCGAAAGAAATCTTCTCATCTATAAACTCCGAAGCGGACCCGTAGTCTGCATCTATAAAGCTTTCAATCTCCTTAGTAGTAACTAGCTGATCTATCAGCATACCACTAGCAGCATCGCAGCCACCTTTATAACCTATGATATTATCGAAACAAGCCATTCTAAAAAGTAAGAAAGGAGGGCTAGGTATTACCCTAACCCCCCATTAAATAATTACGAGTTATCTACCTCGATTGCAGCGAAGCCTTTAACCCCCTCCATATGATCTCCAGTTTGGAACATATCATCTGGTAGGGCTACTAGCTTAGTCGTAGCAGTCAAAGTAACATCAATTACTCCGCAGTCATGTTTTACAACTAGGTCGTAAGCCATTCCAGTAGATGGTGAATTGATTACTCCGTAAGATTGGTTAGCATCTTTCGCATCGAAGAGCCCTTGCCATCTGTTATAGTAAATCACTTGCAAAGCTCCGTTAGAAACTGCCCAAGCATACTCGTTACCACCAGCAGCAGTAGCTACATCTCTATCGCGTACAGATGCAAACCCAAACTCACTCTGAAGAGAAGCAACATCTAGCCCGCTATTAGCGCAGCATCCATGCTCCATAAGCTTCATGTAGTTATGAAGTCCGAAACCTCCGATAGTGATAAACTGACCGAAGTGAGAAGCTTCAGCAGCAGATACTACCGCTTGCTGAGTTTGGTAGAAAACATCAGTATCTGTAGTAGATTTCTGAGTTCTAACTTGCAACACATCAGCAGCTAGAGTAGCGAAAGGAATACCAGCAACATCTGTAGACCATCCACCTAGAAGAGCACCAGCTTGGGTAGCATTTTTGTTATTAACTGCGCTATCCATTGCTACCACCATTTTCAAAATCTGATCGTTAAACCAGTCTGAATTATCGCGGCAAGCAGCAGCTAGGTTATCCACATCGAAAGACTGCTCTAAGAACAAGTTTTGAGAAGTATCGATAGTGTAGTTAGTAGAAGTAGTACCACGCTCAGTACTAGCGTTACAGTAATCACTTACATTAGAAGTAATCTCGCTAGACAAGATACGAGGCTGATAAATTGCTTGTACAGTTCTAACTTTACCTCCACCAGCACTAACCATAGTTTTAAGGTCAGATCTGTTAGCTGGGCTCATAAGGTACTGCGTAAACGGTACAGGCTCAATGTAATATTTTGCTGGCTCAGCTCCGAAGATTCTATCTAGATCTTCTTGTAAATTTGGACAAGCCACCAAAGAAGTCGGTGTATAAGACATAATAAAAGGTTTAAATAGTTTGTCGTATCAAAGGCTGACAAGCCATGTAAACCCATTATTCCGCGTTGGGTGTCCGCGAGTAGTGAACGCTTTACAAATGTACTAAATTATAGCTAGAGTTTAGACATAAAAAAAGCCCCCTAATTGGAGGCTCTAATTAGTTAATGAAGACTTCTTATATTCCGCGTTGGGTCTAATCTCTTTTAATTTTCTTGCAGCATCTAACCTATCAATAGCGCATAACCTTAAAGACCAGTAGCCCCTATCATAAAACTTAACCAAGTAAATTCTTTCGAACTCACTTGGTTTTAGTCTTTCTAAACTGTTTAAGGAGCAGTACCCAATCATCATTAGTAATTTTTGATGATTTGCTCCCAGTTAAATGGTAGATGACCATTGGCGATAAAACCGTTAACCAAGTTCTGACGCTTCGGGCTAAACTGCATTGGTTTCCAAGTTACAGTTTCAGTTTCAAAATTGATGATGCAAAATCCTAAATCGAACATTTGAGAAAAATTTAAAGTTTGAGAGTTCATTTCTTTGTTTGTTTCTGAGTGTAAATATATACACACTTTTCATATCTGCAAAATTATTTGAAACTTTTTTTACTTTTTTTTCGATTTGAGCACAAAAAAATAGGGGATAGCAATCAAGCTACCCCCCTCTCTGGGTGTTTCAAAAGGCAAAACTGTAAGCCTGTCGTGAGATCTCCTCACGCACCATTCCCAGTATTACATAAAGTTACCGCTATTCGGCTTAGCGTACTTAGGCTTGGCTATACCATTGCTATCTAGAGCTTTCTTAAACTCTCTAGGCTTAGCCTCTGGGAACTTCTCAGTTTCTACTACCTTACCTAGACCAGCCTCGTTAAGCTCGTTACTAAGAACATCTGTAGGGCTAAGAAAACTACCATGCTTATTAGGGTCTTTAATTCTGTTACCTTCTTTATCTGTGATAATCGGGCTTTCATCTTCGCCTAAACTGATAGCGTACTTTTCGTTAACAGTAGCTAGGAAACCTTTCTTGAGCAAATCACTAGCATTATCGCTATACTTCAAACTTCCAAAGATTGCATCTTTTGACTGATTTAGTTTAAAGTCTTTTTGGAAAGTAACAAACTCGTTCTCTTTCTTTTCTAACATACCCTGTAGCTCTTTCTTTGCAGTAAGCTCTTCGGTATATCTAGTGTTAAGACTCTCGTACTTATCTTTCAAAGTGTTAAACTCCTCGCTAGGTTTTCTCTTAGTATCTAGCTCTGTTAGCTTACTATCAAAAGCTTCTTGCTTCTTAGCCACGATCAACCTAGACAGATCACCTACAGGTAGTTTCTTCTCTTCTGGAGTTAGCTCTATGTCGTTTTCTTTAGCCGTTCTAGTAAGCTCTCTAGCAAACTTAGAAGTAGTTTCACCAGCCCAATGGTTACGTATAGAATCATCCTGTAAAGCATTATCTTTTGTCAGGTACTTAGCGTCAAAAGCAGCTTTATAATCTTCTATAGTAGCATCCTCAGCAAGCTCTATGCCTTGATACTTCAGCAAATCATTTAATTCCATTTAAATAGTCTATTAGGGTTTTACGATTTTTGTTTGCAGTTTCTAATTCTATAAGCTTGTCTATATCTACATCAGCCTCATCAATAGTCATCTTAATTTCGCTAATACCTTTCGTTACAAGTTCTTCTATGTTTACCTCTTCGGTTTCCCATATTTCTTTTTCTTGTACGGTTTTGTTGCTGAAGTATAGTTGAAGCCCATGCTTAGGATATTTGCGTATTAGTTGATCAGATACAGGTGCATTATTGTAAGTTAAACCCTCTACCTTTTGTCTGATGTCAGGATCCATTATGATAAATGGGTTAGCATCCATAGCCCAGTCTGATTCTTGAGATAGTAGCCAGTTATAACTTCTCTTTGCTCTGTTTCCGTTATTCGTAAAAACTATATTTATCGGTTTCATTTGTTAACCAGTTTATCAGACATTATCATGTTCACTTTAAAGTGATGATTTCTGCCCTGAGTTTTCATTAGTTTGATCATATGCCTATCATAGAACTCTAGATAGTCAGTTTTAGTAAGTGTCTTACCATTACCGTTACCATATAGGCTAAGAAGATAGTACTGCTCTCTAATCTCGCTGATAGGCTTATGAGTACTACCGAAAAAGATAGGTCTAACAGGAGTGCTAGCATCTACCTCTTTTATAGCTAGAGCACCTCCGAAGATAAGCTCATCTGGTAGTGCTTTACCCCATCGCATAGCTAAGGCTCTAGGGTCTTTGAATGTTTCAATATTGAGCTTCTGAGCTAGCTTAAAGAGATAAGTGTTAGCTCTCTTCTTCTTAGCATAATGCCATGATGTTTGAGGTGCATAGTAAGTAGCATCATCTTCTAGCTCAAACTCTCGCCAGATGTCATCATTACTAGCCCAGATAGAATAGTTGATCTTATCTTCAAAACCACCCTTACCCATTATATCAGTATGTAGGTCTTTAGTCATAGACTCATAAAATGGTGTAAGATCCTGTAAGCAGATAGCATCTACATCTAGGTATAGGTACTCTTTGAAGTACTTAGTAGCTACGCTATAAACTCCAAGCTTAGCACCTCCAGCATCAAACACTCCACGCTGATGTGTAAAGGCTAGATCTACTTCATGTAGATTATCAAATACATCTGTAGGTACTTGGTTTATATACTCACCATCATGTATGAGTAGAATATTAGCCTCAGGGCTATAGTGCTTTATAGAAAAGGCTAGGTTATAGGCTGCGAAAGTGTAGCCTCTTTTACCTACTGCTAATAAAACAATGTTCATTTAGTTTTCACTTGTAATACAAATGTAATAATTTATTATACAAAAAACCCCCACCAATGGCGAGGGCTTTAAGTCAGAATAAAAGTCTAATTAGCTAAATACACCTGCTGGTGTAGCTACTATACGTGGGTTAGTTTTAGACTTCCAAGATGGTGTATAAACGTATCTGAGAGCTTCAGTATCTGAGCCCTCTAAACCACCACCTTTAAATAAGATCCCAGCGTTATTAGGAGTGATATACATACACTCATCCTCTTCATACATCTTAAGAAGTATGCCACCTACAGGCTGACCGCTACTGATGTCAATAGCATCATAAGTAAGGTGAGAAGATGTGTTTACGTTAGAGTCAATCCAGTTAAGGGTTCTCTGGTAGGTCATTGTTCTAGGTTCTGCACCAGCTCGGTAAGCTGCACCCTCAACCCCTGAGGCTGCTGGAAGCTCTACCATGATCTCTTTAAAAAGAACTGCATCCCCAGCAGTAATCAAAGCGTTAACCTCAGTACCATCTGACGGATCAGTAGGTAGGCTACCACATGAGAAAACAACTGCTTCAGCAGCAGAACCATTTAACAACTCGCCACAATCATTAAGTACCTGAGCAACTAAGTCGCTACAGTTATAAGAAGTACAAGCCATAGTTAAAAGATTTTAGCTTGCCTAGTATTAAGCCTTAGACGAGGCTTGAATTGCGTTCTATGCAAAAGTACAAAAAAAAGCCCCCGTTAGGAGACTCTTTAGTTAGGTTTAGGGTTTGATATTTTTATAGATTATCAATTACCCAGTTAGTGCCAACTTGCACCGCTTGCTTCTTTGTATCCGTAAAACATTGAAACAATACCTCCGTCATTTGCACTAAATTCTTTTCCTTGCTGAATTGGTCTATAGCTAAATGAGTCTTTTCCTCTACAACCACTTCCCAATCTCCGCTAGAAGCATTAGCCACCGTAATTAAGTGAGTGTCGTTTTCTACTTCGTAATAACCTCTGTGTTTTCTTTTTAGTGCTAGTGTTGCCATGTCTTTGTTTGTTTTTGTTGACACAAATATACTACCGTTTTTCATATCTGCAAACTTTTAGAGAAAAAAAATGAAAATATTTTTACCAGCCTACATTCTCTCTATGTGTATGGCTATGACCTAGAGTAGAAGTATAGCCTATATGCTTCATAAGACTAGGTAAGTAGAACATCTGCTTTAAACCCATTCTGTGAGCTACTTCTGGAATGCAATGATCTATCTGCTGATTAGCTGAATAGTTATCTCTATGGTTTATCATAAATGGGTGCTCTAGCATCTTTAAAGCGGTTTCTCTTCGGAATACATAACCGCCTCCGTAAGTCTTATCCCAGCCACCTTTTACTTCATGCCACCCATCACCCCACTTAAATCTTCTCTTCAGCTCGTTAGGTACATAGCAAGCCACAAAGCCAACATCTTCTTTAAGCCCTGAGATAGCTATATTAACCCAGTCCTCTTTAAATAGAATGTCATCAGATAGCACCGCTACATAATCAGCATCTGACTTGCAGAGATCCTCTAGTACTCTATAGTAATGTTTGAAGCACCCAGCGTGATTGCCTAGATACTTTACAGGTGCAGTAGTCTGATGTTTAAACTCTTTACCGTCAGGGTATACCGTAAAAGGAGCTCCTATAGAAGCTTCTATTTTAGTGAATGTTTCCCTTTTTCTAGGAAACCATCTAACTCCTATTTCTATCATTTTGCTGGGTTACCGAATACAGTAGAATTATCTTTTACGCTATGCAATACTACAGATCCCATACCTATAGTAGTATAGTTTCCTATATCTACTCTGTTTCTAATTAAAGAGCCTACCTTAATTTTATTACTATTACCTACTATAACGTGACCGCAAATGATAGAATTAGCACCTATCTCATTATCATTACTTATAGTAGTATCATGCCCTATATTAACATAGCTCATAATAAGATTACCATCTCCTATAGTTACATTGTGCTTTATAGATGAGTGATCAAATATTCGGTTATTATTACCTATCACAACTCTGCTAGTAGTTTCTAAATCTTTTCTTATAGCACCCCTGACACCTACTACTGCATATGGGTAAATTATATTACCCTTTCCAAGTGTTACACCCTCGCCTATTATAGCAGTCCTATGAATAAAATTACTATCTATGTTAATCCACTCAGAGTTATAGAAATCTTTCATAGTTGTTTTAGTTTGCTGAATTGACTACCTAGTTTCTTTTTTACAAATGCTTCTGGTATTACTTTCCAATTATCTCTAGTAGTATCAAATGTACTTATGTTATCATCAGTCTTGATATCTAGTACTAAAAAACGATTTTCAATTTCTATTTGAGTTCTCTTGAATTGGTCTAGTTTATTATGAAAGTCTATATCTATTCCTTTGCTCTTTCTAGCATCCCAAACATCGCACCCAATTTCATCAAACACTTTAGCGTTGACTAATCTAGCTACTGCTAAAGGCTCTCCCTTTCTATGATTCGTGTAGCCCTTGCAGTATACAAAGGTTTTAGTTCTAGTGTCGTAGTAATAAATATCTTTAACTTCTACTACATCAAAATCATTAGCTAGCTCTATTTGATATTGAAGCAAATCAGAACAAATAACATCATCAGAGCCTAGAAATAGTATATAGTCAGGATCTAAGCTTCTAGCTACTCTTAAACGATAGTTTGCTTTTCGCCCTAAAGGTCTATTTTTAAACTCGTAGTATCTTACATTATTAACCTCTGCAAGCTCTCTAGAAACTTTCTTTTCACTACCTACTGCTAACGGTATAATTTCAGCATCAACTTCTCTTTGTAGTACTTTTATTTGATCACACCAAAAATTAAACACTTTTGGTCTCTTCCAGATCATAGTAGGAATTACAATTTTTTTGCTGGTACTCCTATCCACGTTTTACCGCTTTCAGTTATTGTCTTATTAACAAATGTCATAGTACCAGTTTTAGTATCATGTGCTATAAAGATGCCATGATTTAAAACAGTACCAGTACCAAAGAAACAGTTATTACCAACAGTAGCACCTCCTATGCTCTCTCTTCCAGAGTCTAGGTTATTAGTCATGCAATTAGGGGCAAAGTAAACATCATTACCAATTATACACCCTCTAGCTATAATTGTATTATAACGAAGAGTTACTCTATCGCCAATTGAACACTCACCGCTAAACTTAACTCCACTATCTATATAGCAGTTCTTACCTATTCTAGTGTTCTTTCTGATTTCTACATTACTCATAATAACAGTACCCTCGCCTATTTCTATAATATCTTGGTTAGACTTCCAGCCTTTCCACTTTTCGTAGGGTACTCCATCTATGAGTACATTGTGACCAAACTTAACGCTAGAGTGTATCATATATCAATTACTCGGTAAAGCACAAACACTTCTATGTCACTATCGCCAGCTACAGGGTCAGCAGATGGTACTTCTACTTCTAACGCTGCATTAGCTATTATTTGTGTATCTGTAGCCGTAGAGCTTACTAACTCGCCTAGCTTTCTAGTTGCAGATACAGAGCCTGTCAAAGCGTTTAGTAATCTAAACTGAGAAATAGTAGCACCGCTAGAAGCTACTTGTAGGGTTGTATTGGTAGTGTAAGCAGCAGAGTTAAAGCTAATTTTGAAACTCGCACTTAGTACCTCTATACCTTTACCAGCACCTTGAGCTGCTACTATAGTTTGCGGTGTAGTGTTTAATGCTAATACTTGAGCTGATGGTATAACTAGACTAGCACTCTGTATAGAGCTACCGAAGTTATCTCTTAGCCCCTCTAGAGAAGCCTGTTTAATCTCTCCATCGTCATTAGCTATTAGGAAAGTAGTAGCATCTATATAATCGCTATCTGATGCTGCTGGGTATTGTGTGAATCTTGCCATTGTTTAAGGTGTTCTAATTATAGTATCGTTTTGGTCATAAATTGGGAAATCTTCTTTATCTAGTAACTTACTACCTAGTGGGTCACATCCTATGCTAGCACTAGATAATCTTCTATTCTCTACTAGCTGCACTTTCTCACTTACATTAACTGTAACTCCTCCTACATCATCAAACTCACCCCAGCTAATAGATGGGTACTCGTCATCTTCTACGAAATATTCAACATCATCTATATAGAAGTGATCTGCTAAACCAAATAAGCTAGCGAAATCATGCATGAAGTACTTTCCATCATAACCAAGCTCTAGGGCTTTTCTGCGCCTACCATAGTATGTATACTTGCGACCTCTAGAGTTATCATAGCTCAGCCTATTCATAGGATAACTAGAACGGTTTAAACTAGCTGGTATTCTCATTAAGGGTCTAAATCCTGTGTTAGCGAAACCAAAGCCTAGCCCATCAGAATCGTTACATAGTGCTAGAGCTAAAGAGCAGCCATCTAAGTTTTCTTTTAGTTTGATCTCGTTACTAGTAATAGTTTCTATATTATCAACCGCTACTATAGATAGCTTGGTTACATCAAAGCTAGACGTTCCGCTAGTGGAATCTCCGTAGATTTTAAAGCCATTACTGTTGGCGGTTATCTGCTCAGTATAGCTGCCATTAGCCGTTCTAGTTGTACCGTCCTGATTACCTAGTCTTATATACATCTCAGCGTTAGCAGTCATGTTAGATAGAGTATAGCTAACTTCATAAATAGTATCTGAGCAGATTACATTGCTTAGAAGAGCTATACCTATACCTGTACCGCTATAACTAGCCGTTCCGCTTCCAATAGTCCAACTAGAAGTAGTAGACCATTCAAAAGTACCGCTAATAAAGTCTAGTGCAATTATGCCACGCTGCGAACAAGGACAAGGATCTACTACTTCAAGCCTGTAACATCCATCTGCTATACCTAAAGTTTCCCAGTCAATAGAGCAAGTAAAGTAACCATCTGAGAAGTCAAAGTAACCATCAGATGTTTCTAGACTATCTACGTTAGCACCATCTTCATCTATTATATTAACTTGGAAGTCTGTGTTAACTGTGATTAATTGCACATCTCTAAGCCAAACATATGTAGAAGCATTAGCAGCGAAAGATAGGTTAGTAGCAGCATCAGCAGTTAGCCATAGCGTATAAGTTCCAGCAGTATCAAAGAAGTTAGTATTACCAGCCCATGATACATTAAGTGAGCCTCCTGTTATGGATACAATAGTGAAAGTAAGCCTAGCTAAAGTTCCGTTAGTAGTAGGGGCTGCTTGGTATAGCTGACCAGATATACCACCTACCTTAATAGCGTTACCACTACTTACCTCCCATGCTGAGCTAGTAGAAGTCCATAGAGCATCGTTTTGAAAGTTGCCGCCTTGTATTAGGTTAACATCTGCACCACATGGCTCAAGCTCCATCTGAAACTGCGTAATATCTCCATATTGAGCCATTACTTTTAGGTCATCAGAAGCTAGCAAACAGTCATCTGAGTAGTCGAATATTATAGGTTGATTTGGTATCGTATTAGCCATTTTGCGCTATTAGTGTTATAGTAGACTCGCTAGTTTTAAGGTTTCTGCTTATGTCTTTTAGCCACCCTCTAGAAGTACCATCTTTGTGAGTTAAGTCCATATATTTAAATGGGCTTTCTTTTATCTCTTTCCAGTCTGCTACATTTATCGGATATGTCGTATCATTCTGCACATTGTAAACAGTTTCAGCCTCGTAAGTCTGCCAAACTCCACCTAAAGGATCCGAAACCTCAAAAGTAGCACCAGCTAGTATCTTAGTAGGTGGATAAGTTCCAATAAAAGAACATCCTACATAGTCACCTGTATTAAGGTATAAAGCACCGCCTCCGCTTACATTCCAAACATTAGCACCTAGATAAGTAGTTATAATAACATTATTATCTAAAGACTCTCTAGCTCCTCCAATTGTATTACTAGCCATTCTCTGAAAAAAGAAGCTAGGTGTAAATGATGGGTTAGGGTTCTCATAGTAAACATTTACATTTACTGTGAACGAGTAAAGGTTATTAGCTGGAGCAGTATAAAAGCCTACATCCATTAGACTAACTCCTGAGGTATCAAATGGAGCTACTGGAAAAGCTGGGAAGTATCTATTATCTATCTCGTAGTTTCCGTTAACATCATTATAGGGTAGTGGGCTTTCTTGGTCACATTGCAAACCATCAGTATAAGGTACTGGGTTATTCTGATCAGTAGTTAAGTTTATAAAGCAGCCATCATTACCCTCACCTAAGAAAGCATATATAGACTGAGGTATCTGACCTAGCCAGTTCTGAGCTACTATCTTATTCGTGTATATCTCATTAAAGTAGTAGTTAGTAGTAGATGCTGGCTTTAGGGTTATTCTACTGTCAAAATTAGAATCTAGACTTAGTATCATTACATCCTCGTCATAGGTATCATCGTTCTGACCTCCCATAGTTCCAGATGGTAGTACCCTCTGTATGATATTAGTATCTGTAATTAGCTTGTTAAGCTGAAGATTCAACTCTGTATCTGTATTACATTGACCGCCTAAATGATACTCCTCTTGCTGCTGACCATTAAAACGAATATCCTGTAAGTAGTCAGTTTCTTTAGTCACCTTAGCACTACCAAACTCTACCTTTGCATATAGTGTTTCTGTAGCTAGCTGCTGAGATAATTCAGCAACATTCTCAAAAACTACAGAGCTTTGCTGATTCTTAAAGTAGTCTTTATCTTCTATCCTTATCACACCATCTTCAAAGGCTAGAGATAGATTGAATAAAGCGTTAAGATCATTGAATAAGTCACTAAAAGATATGCTAATAGATCCACCGCTACCAGTTCTTAACCTTGCACCTGAGATAAGTACAGAATATGCTCTAAGACCTGTAGGGTTATTATAGTTTAAGTAATCGCTTTCAAAGCTAAGCTCATCATCTGACATAAACGAAACGATAGACTTCAAAGCATCGTAAACCATTATGCCCTCTCTGCTAACTGTGCTAGTAGCAGTAGGGTTATATACATCAAAAGTAGTAGTAGTTACAGAGTAGTTTATGTCATTCTTAGACCGCCCAGCTATAAGGTTACATAGTATGTATCTGTTATTAGCCACCTTAGCAGTTATATTATCATTCTGCACCTCACATA
>WLWH01000348.1_pt1 | contig 38499 bp, 41 predicted proteins | sample 6712741 | NCBI WGS metagenome assembly WLWH01 (sample SAMN12718694, study PRJNA515312) | sponge metagenome | isolation source: marine sponge | host: Mycale hentscheli | place: New Zealand: South Island, Marlborough, Capsize Point | collected 2003-05-01
GTCCTGTAGGCGCTTGTTTTTGATCGATGTCTGGTTGAACTGACACCTCTGGTGATACACCTTTTTCAGTTAATACATCTTGACTAACTTGTTTACCTTTTCTAGTTGCTTCTTCTACTATTTTAGGACCAACACGCTTTGCAATATTTTCCATGTATGTAGAAGCTTGTGCTTTACTAGGATCAAAGTTTCTTGTAAAACTATCAAACTCTCTATTTAAAAGACTAGTAACCTCTTGATCAACTTGTGGATTACCTAAATTAATTGAAACACCTCTTTGTGCAGCCCACCTTTTTAAAGCATCTTTACCTGTTTTTTGATATTGAGTAGATAACTCTTCTACATTATCAAAATCACCTTCTTTATATTCAGTTGTTAATTCTGTTAGTTTTTTACTAGATTTTTCTACTGCAACATCACGATCACGCATTTCTTGAGTAGTATACTCTCTTTTAACTAGTTTACCTGTAGCTCTTTCTGTAAGTAATTTTTGTTGAGCTTTTGTAAACTTACCTGATTTAACACTTTTATTATAATCTTTTATAAATTTAAATACATCTCTACCGCTATCAAATCTAATATTATCATTACCAGTAAATCTTTGCCATAAATTATTAAAAAAATCAAGAACATCTTGAACATAATCTGTTTTTAATTCTATTGCTTCGTCTAATACTGCTTCAGAAAATAAAGTTAATACTTCTTCCGCTTGCTGTTCACTAGTTACATTTGGATCATCTTTGTATTGTTGTACTCTCTTTGCTAACTCTGAGTTCTTCATTAAAGACGGATCAATTTCATTTAGATATTTAACTAAATCATTACCTAAAGCTATAGCAGTACCTTTACTATTTCTTACTGTATTCCATAATACTGCATGTAAAAACTCATGAGCTGCAGTATTAATAGCACCATCTTTCATTATTTCTTTATTATTAAGAACAATTACTTGTTGGTCACCTTTTTGAAATATTGTACCGTAATTAGTTGTTAAACCTTTAGAAGCTGCTATTTTCCAACCTTCTTCTCTAAGTTTTTCTAATTGTTTTTCTACTGCTTTATCATCTTTAGATCTTATAATCTTTACATTAGCGTCAGGATTATTGTTTATGATATTAGTAATATTTCCTACCTGCTTATTAAATTTTTCTTTTCTATCTCCTCTTTCTACAATACCTTGTATTTCTAAAGATATTTCTGAAAGTCTTAATATATCATTAGCACTTACATCTTTATCATTAATCTCTTTAATTTTATCTTGAAGATTTTTCTTTTCTATTAACAATCTAGTTAATCTTTTTTTACTTCTACCGTCAATATTTGGTGGTATTTTTAAACCAGCGTTTCTAATATTAGATAATTGACGTATATTTTCTTGACCTATATCTTCGCTTATATTTCCATCAGCTACATCTTTTTTTATTTTTTCAATTGCTTGGTTGAAAAATCTTTCAGTATTTGCGAATGTTGGAGACAATTTAGTAAGATCAAAATTATCTGAAATTTTTAAAGCAGCTGTATTTAATTCTATAGCACTTTGTTGGGTTATTTTTCCTACAACTGGTAGAAATCTACCTATTTGTCTACCTTTTTGAGCACCTATAATATCACCTTCTGATTGTGTTATAGCATCTAGAATGCTATCACCACTACCTATATTTGCACTAACATTAGATATATATCCCTGCGTGTATTCAGTCCAAGCTTCAGTAAGTCCTGAAATTTCTCTTTGATAAAGAAAACCTGGTAAACCTTTTAAAAACTCTTTATATTCACCCCTTAACAATGATGCAAAGTTTTTACTTGCTACCTTTGATGCTCCTAAAGCTTTCATTATACCTAATCTTTCTAAACCAACAATACCTCCTGTTGTTAAAAGATTTTGCATAATACTCACAGACTCTGGATCATCTAATTCAGCCATTAAATCTTCTGCAGTAGGTACATAATCTTCGCCTTTTCTTTTCTTTATTCTTTTTTCAAAAGTATTAAATATTTGACCAGTAAATTCTTGCGTAGCAATATCTAATGTACCTAATAAAGATAATAATTTTCCAGTACCGTAAACAGCCATACCCACAGGTCCTTTACCTTTACCTAATTGAGCTAAACCTTCACCACCAAATGTAAGTAGCATGTTAGATTGTTGTACTATTTGACCAATAGTGTCTACAATACCATCTTCATTAGGATCAATATCATTTAATATTGATTCAAATCTTTGATCTTCTAATATTGATAAAGTTTGTTCTAATTCTTTTTGAGTAAATTTAGTTTCTTTTTCTAATACACTTTTAGCTATTTCATCAACGGTCATTTCTGGAAATCTTTCCCTCATGCTTTTATAACCTCTTGGATCCCATTGATAGTTATAAAATTTTTCTAATGCTGTTTTTTGTTCTTCCGTAATGTCTTCACTATCACGTAACTCGTCTAGTTCTTTTAGAGTTAAAGTATTAAGTCCAAGATCTACTAATCCATTATAACTATCAGCAGCTCTTCTATATACTATACCTCTATCTTTATTTGCAATTAATCCAAGTTGTTTGTATTTTTTTCCAAATCCTCTTATTGTACCTAAAGCCCTGTCTTTTAAACCCCACCAAGTTTCACCTATTTCACCTTCTCTAAGTTGTCTATCTATTTCCTTTAAGTCTTCATCTTGTCCTCTAGCAAAACGTTGATACAAATCACCTAATGTTTCTTTAAGAGCAAACGCATATTGTTCATATCTTTTAGAGTAATCACTTTTTCCTAATAATTCACTCCATCTATTTTCCTGCCATTGTTTAAATTGTCTTTCTACTGCTTCAAGTCTTGCTGGATCATCTAAATTTCCATCTTCTAAAGATTTATTTAATAAGTCTATATATTTTCTTGTAGATTCATTTTTTAAATTTAAAGCAGAATTACCAAAAATAGCCTGTATGATTGGATCGTTTTTTATTATATCTTCGTCAAGAGCTCTTGATGATAATGCAACAAAATCCTCCCATGTTCCTTCAAACTGATCTATATTTTCAATAGTTCCTACAGACTCATCAAGCATTCTTTTATATATAGTTTCAGTTATATAGTCTTTTACCTCGTCTGTAGCAACAAAATATTTAGTTGTATCATACTCTTCATCTTGAGATACATTCCATCTTGGTTTTTTTAGAAACTCAAGTCCAATAGATGGTTTATCCAAAAAAGGATAAAGCTTGTCATTTTCAGGTATTGCTCCCATCTCTATAGCTGTTTTATACTCAGGATTATATCTTACAATATCAGGAGTATAATTTATTTCTGCAAAATTTATGTTATCTCTAGTAGCTTCAATATCTATTTTTCTAAAATAATCTCTATCCATATCTTGGAAAAGATTAAACTCTCCTGGGGTTATAACATATTCATCAGTATATACAGGGTTTGCAATAGCTTCCTCAATTTTTTGTTTTGCTTCTTCAGTTTGCTGATAAAATGAAGTATTTTTAGGATCATCTGGTTCAAACAATGCTCCTTCTTCGGTTGTGCGATAATTTACAGGTTCTTTTATCTCACCTATTCTTGTGTTTATAACTGGAGGTTCTCTAAACTGAATATTATCTCTAACAACTTCGTTAACTGGAATTAAAGATTTGTTTTGTTCTCTTATAGTAAAATCTTCAGAAGCTAACAATTTGTCTAGTTCAGTTAATTCTTCTTCTTTTTCAGTTTCTTTTTCTGAATTGAGCAATAAACTTTCACGATCAAGAACTTCTTCTTGATCAATTAATTCATTTTCTTCTTCCATATAATTTTATTAAGAATATTGTTCTATAAACGCAGCTACTTGATCTGTTTTTTCTGTAGGCAATTCACTTTCTTGCTCTGGTAATTTTTGTAAATAAACTGGCATACCTGTTTGCCACTCTGTTATACCTAACATGTTTTTGTAATACTCAGGTATAGGCATTTCATTTTCATTTAATGCTTTTATTAAGTCTCTACCTTGTGGCGTATTATCTGTTAACGTTTCTTTAACAATACTTGGTCTACCTGGTTCGCCTTGTTGTGGCAACTTAACATCTAAAGCGTGATCCATTATAGCTTGCATTAACCAAGCTTTCTGAGCATCGACTAAACTAATTTTTTGACTACTATTTGGACTTATTTTATTAAAAGCATATCTATTACCTACAAATGCAGCTTTTCCTTCTGGTGATAAATCTTCATATAACTTTTCTAACATACCAGTTACATTTTCATTCATACCAAGAGGTAAGTCTAAACCTAATCTTTTGTTTGAATACCCAGATAATACAGATATATTACCACTAGCAATACCAAACAAACCCGCTATATGTGATTCTATTTCTGATCTATAAGCACTGTTTTTGTTTATAGCTTCTGTATTAACTGGTTTTACAAAAAATCTTTTAACTTTATTTTCAACAACTGAATACATAGGTATTTTAATTGAAGTGTCTTGAGCTGTGTCAGAAGAGTCTTCGCTTAGTACTGTTCCACCTAAGAAATACTGTGGTTGTAAGGTGGCATTTATTGTAATACCTGCATTGTTAAATACGTCTCCTACTTTTATGCCAGCTGGTACGTCGCTAATATATAAATCTATTAAATCACCGTTTTCAATTTGTTTTGAATCAATTTCACCTAATATTCTATAATATGCTCTACCATCTTCACGTATAACTATGTTTCTATTATTTAAGAAATCATCTACAATATAAGGTTTTTTATGTAAAAACTTTTTAAATGTTTCTCCTGATATTAATATATCAACTGTTTGTTCAAATATAGTTAATTCACCATTAACAGTTTCTTTAAAATAAAAATCTCTATTACAAGTGACATCGTCAAAGTAGTTAAATAGCGTAGCCCAACCAGCAGCCATAAACATATTTCTATCTTTTACTCTTTCGCTTGTGCCGTTTATATTTATGTTTTCATAATTAGCTATAAACGAAGGTAGATTATCAGGTGTTATTTCTTCAACACCAATTATTAAGTAACCACCTAATTTACCAACTTGATCTAATCTCTTAAAATAATCATCTATATATTTTTTATTAGCTTTTATTTCTTCTTGAGACATATTTTTAATATCAAGATTTAATCTTGTTTGTCTAGCAATTATGCCATCTAATGGTCTTTGAGCTTCTTCAACAAAAGAATTAATTATAATATCAGCTAGACTTTTATCTTCATTTGGATTTGAGGCAAGAGGATAATTTAAAAAATTACGATATTTATTACTAGCTTCTGTGAAAAAATCCATTTCAGCACTTCTTCTAGTTCTAGACACGTCAACTAGTCTGTTTAATTTTTCTATATTTGCTTTTATTAATTTATTCATTTTAACTATAATTTATTGGCCTATCGCCGCTGTTGCTATATTACCTATACTGCTAGCAACATTACCCCAAGCATTAGCTCTTGCCAAAGATGCTTGGTTTTGTTGAGCCGCAAAACCTTGATACATAGATTGATACATGTTTATATCTGCGTTAGTTCTAGCTTCTTGCGCTTGAAACTCAAATATTTCACCTTGAGCTTGTAATTCCTCTGCTCTACCTTTTTCTCTAATTTGACTTTCTTCAAATCTTGTTCTAGCGGCAACTCTTTGCTGTTGAGCAGCTTGTTCACCCTGCGCTTTTAACTCAGCGTTTTTAGCTTCTTGTTGTTCTAAACTTAACGCTACATCTTTTTTAGATTTCAATGCTGCCATAGCTAAAGCTGTAGCACCACCAGCACTAGCTCCTGTCGCTTCTAATGTATCTAATGTATTTGCTAAAGCTATATCGCTTTGCTCAGCTTGCATTTCTGCAGCCGCTGTAGATACCTGCATATTGTTAAATGGATTTGTTATTTGACTAGATAAGTCAGTCGCAAGACCAGATAAATCAGTTACACCAGCGTAAGGGTTTATAATGTCTTGTCTGTTTTGTCTAGCAGTTTCCATTTGAAACTTAGCCTCTTGTTTAGCGTTACGAGCCCTACGCATTTCTTTATGCGCTTTGCCTGCTCCAATTGCTCCTGACACTACTGTTGCTGCTATTGCTGTTGCTACTCCCATATTAAATATTCTTTATTATTTCGTGTGATGGTGTTGGATCTATACTCCAACCTAATTCTTTATGTATTTTTAATAAACTAGGATGTCTACCCATAGTCATTAAATGTATTATTCCTCTGTCTTTTAATAGTTTTTCTACAATTTGCATTAAAAACTTTATAGCTTCTTTTCTATCTTTATCTCTGTATTGTGGATTTGAAACAACCCACTCCATTAAAGCTGCTTTTGAATTAGTCATGTAAACATAACATGCTACTATTCCGATACTATCTTTTTCGACTATAAAACCAGTGTCAGGTAAAAATGTTTTAGGAGGTGCTGTCCATCTCCACCACTTCCACCAATCAACTAATGTTTCATAATCTGACTCTTCTAATCGTCGTATATTAAATTTCATATAATTATCTATTATTATACGTAGTACCTACGCTAAATAATTGTTTAGCACCTGTAATATCTGTTGTAGCATCTTGAGTAAAAGTTACAACAGCATATTGACCTTTTATACCTGTTACAGTATTTCCAGGTGTTATTACTTCTTGAGCTAAAGTGTTAGAATTATTTTTAATAGCTGCGTAATACGTATTTTGTTTTCTATCAAAACCAGCTCTATATTGTATTCCAGAATTACTGTAGTAACCTTCGTCATAACTTAAAATTCTTGAAGATACATCTGTATGAGTAGTATCACCTAACGCTGGTTGTTGAGGATTTGTATCTACACCAGTATAATCAGAAGCAATATTTGATACTTCCCAACCATTACTACCAGTATAATTTATAGTTGTAAATGTTTTTGTTCTTGTTGGTTGTGGGTTAAATACAAAATCTACAGTAGAATTATATTGTACACCGTAAAAATTATTATAAACACTACCTGTGTAGTGTAACCAAACTGCATTGTTTTTAAACGTATAATATTGACCCTTTGAACTAGTTGATAATTGAGGTATATAATCTACAAAGCTAACCCAACCATTTATCATGTCATCGAAAACAACTGTTTTAGAAGGATTACCAAGTGTTAATACATAATTTTTATTAAACACATCATATCCGCCTATTATTTCACCGCCTTCAGCAAGAGTATCTCTAAAATAATCTATCATACCGTAGTTAGATATAGGATTTAAACCATTTGGTCCTAACTGCATTACAACTGATCTATCTTTATCTGTAAAGAATTTATTATAACCATAAACTGCAAAAGAACCAGGATCTCTTGATATACCAAAGTTACCTTCAAAAGCTGATGGTGTTCCAATAACTAATCTACTATTTGCTTGAAGTGGTTGTCCTTCTTGAGTGAATATAACATCTTTATCTATAGGTGCTCTATTTACTTTTCGCTCTTGTAATATTAATAAGTTTGTATTTTCAGCGTAAAGTTTTTGTATACTACCAGAAGCTGGATCAACAGATCTTGTAATATCTTCACCGATTGGAAATTGATTACTATTATTTATACCGTTTTTAGCATTATAAATACCAGAATATATTAAAGCATTTTTTCTTCTAATTTGTTTTTCTTCTTCTTCTACTATATATGCTTTATTACCAAAATCTACACTAGTATTATTAAATCCTCCACGTATTCTAGACTCTTCAATAAACCAATCTTCAAATACATTTGAATTAACATATCCAGCTCCTGTTGTAAGATTAGGTGTACCCGTAGTAGTACCACCACTTTCTACGCCAATAGTTCCATCAGACTGTCTATCTTGGTATTGTGTAAAATTTTTTAATCTTTTTACCCAAAATGTATTAAAATATGATACTTCTAATGTAGTTGCCATATATTATTATTACTCGTTTTTATTAATTATTACAATGGTCCATCACAGTCGGTGCATGGTACTGCTGGAGGACCTTCTGCTGGATATACATACGTAGTTGCATCGTAAAAATCAACTTTAAATTCTGCACAAGTTGTACAGCTAGTACACCCAGTGCTTCTTACACCATTGTTTCTTACAGCATATTCACCTGTGTTACTAAATTCATATATAAATGAAGTGCTACTTGCTCCAGTACCTGACACAGATAAATTATTTAAATTTCCAATTACACTAGACGAACCACCACCGTTAACTTGATCATAAGTTGCTAATTGCCACGGATCTGATGCAGATGGTCTATATAGTATTGTAAAATCTGTTTCATACTCATTTTCAGTAGAAACAAAAGCTGTTTTACTTAATGTTACTTTTATAGCAACAACTCCTTGAGTTAACGCTCCTGTAGTAAAAGTACGAGGTGGTATACATTGAAACTTAAGATCTCCTGTAGTATTCGCTTCTTGACGTACATTGTAATATCTTAACTTTGTATCACTATCACTATTAATCAAATATCTTCTACTAGATGTAATAGACGGATCAATATTTGTATTTATAAAACTATATGTACCATTAGTTGTGCTACTAGTAGATGTATTTAATCCAAAAAATACTTCTATAGGATAACCTGTTCCTGACGCGTTCCAATTACATGTTGTATCTAATGTACCCATCGAAGATGTTACACCGAAACATAAAGCTTGATTTACAGCTGGTGTACCTAAAACAACTTCATAGTTACATTGAAAAGGTAAACTTCCAGCAGAAGTAACACAACTAGGTGAAGCATCTGTAACAGTGCATTGAAATTCATAAGTACCATTAACTGCTGTACCACCTGTTTTAGTAACATTACCACTTTGATCTATCGCGTATGTAGCAGTAGAACCAACAGGCGCGCTTATAACAGTTAACGAATAACAAAGCTCTTCAGTATTATTAGTAACATCAGCACTTCCATTTACCACGTTTGTAAATTGACCGTAATTAACTGTTGTAGAATCATAACCACTAGATCCACCTACTTTACCACAAGCTTGTTGAACACCAGCATCCGCGCCAACAGCTGGAGTAAATCCACCAATTGTTGGAGCCACGTTGTTTAAGCTAATAGTTATTTGATTAGATAAGTTATCTACAAAAGTTTCACCACCCGATGTATAAGTTGTTTGAAAACTAATTTGCCATTGGTTAGATTTAGTTACAGATGGTGCACCATACCAAAACAATTGATTAGTTCGTAAATCAAAATCTAGTGGAGTACCTCCATTTTGAACTATTGTAAAAATACCTGTAACATCTACACCATTACTATCTATTACTTGAGTTATAAGTGGTACGCTATCTAATGTTAATTCGTTTCCAGCTGAATCAATAAAACTAAATGCTGTTATTATAGTTGATCCAGATGCTTCATCTTCGTCAAAATTACCAGCAGTGCTTGTAGTTCCAGAAACACCACCATAATCCGCTATAACTTCTCTATTTAAATCTACAAAGTTTCCAGATGTAGATGATTCATAAAATATTTCTAATTGACTTTCAACTGGTTCTGTTTCAGATACACTTAAATAAGGTATCATACAACCTATTGTCGCAGATGGTGAAGGAGGCACAGGGTTACTTGTTACTCTAGCTCCTAATGTATTTAACTGCTTACTTCCTGGTTGTTGTAATTGAGGTTGCGCTTCTTCTGCACCAATTTTTAATCCTACAGATATTGGTGTTTGTTGTTGATTAAAAAAACTTTGTTCCTCACCAACTGTACCCCAAGGAATTTTACCAGTTGCATTATCAAATGGACCAGCCGTTGCTCCAGCATTAAAAGGTGAAGTACCTAATTGTAAACCATCAGCACCAATTGTACCTACAAGCGTAGCCTCATCATTTAATCTATCTGGAAAGTATTGAGTGTTCCAGGGGTATTGTCTTATATTGTAATAATAATTAAGACCACCTTTATTTAAATTGTTTATATCTGGATTGTTTACTCTACCAAATAATCTAACAGATGCAGAAAATTCTCTTTGTAATGGAGCTACTTCAGTTAAATCTCTTGGTACTTTATTTATATTATCACCTAATAAAACAGCAAAAGCAATTCTACCAACTTCACTAGCATTAAGTACAGGATAACCAGAAATATATCCAGGCAAGTATACATTATAGTATTCTTGTTCTTGTTGATTAATAACTAGCTTATATGATTGCCAACCAGTAGGATTTGCTGGATTTACCACTGTTTTAATAACAGCTGTAGTACCACCTCCAGTTGTAGAAGTTTGAAACAATATTTGATCGTTTCTATATCCAGTTCCTCTAGTTACTATTTGCACACCTGTTATTACACCTGCAGTTTCGTTTGTTACTTTTACAGTTAAACCACTACCTAACGCAAAATTTCCAGGAGGATAACCAAAACCTAACACATCGCCAACAGCATGACCAGCACCTCCTCCAGAAACTATAACATTGTCAACACTTGTGTCTGATTCTGCTTTATACAAACCAGGTTCACCACTTGTTTCATTATTAGTAGTTTGTGTAATACCATTATTTAACTTAACTCTAAGAGCACTTCCTAACCAAGAATAAATTCTATTAACATCAGGTGTTACACCTGTAGTTATATTAGCATTTGGACCTCCTACATTTGCCCAAGATTTATATGGAATATATATAGTAGATCCTGCTTTATTAGGATCATCATCATTTTCAGACAAAACAACGCTAGATGCTCTACCATATCTATCAGCTAATACAAAACCAACTTGATAGTTTCTATTCTGTTTAATAGAGTGATTAGGATATTGAGCATAATTATTATAATCTAAAGATCTATCCGCTTCTAAAACTTCATAATTTAAATTAACAGGCGGTGTATGTCTTTGTAAAAAGTTACCATAAATAACTCTATTAGCAGATATTTCTTGACCTAATGCTTTTAAAGGAACATTATCATAAACTCTATTTTGTTCGCTTGTTGGTAAAGTTCTATAAGGTTTTATAGATTTATAATCAAAATTATAATACCATTGTGGTCCATTTGGAGTACTTGTAGTTAATTGAGCATCATTTGGTATTTCTTCTACAAAAGACTCTAATCCAACATCTACATTTATAACCTCTAGTATCTTTGTAGATAAAGCGTCAGATTCTTTATATAGTATTTCTATTTCTTTTACTTTATAACTATTTATTAATGTATTAACAGCTAGTTTAGCTGTATTACCATTATTAGGTAAAGGTATTTTTAAAGAAATTGTATCTATTTTATTTGTAAACCATTCTAACACAGTAGCTTCATAATTATTAGACATGTCTTGTAGTTGTTCATTTTTACCGCCACCATAATAACCATCATGTTTAGGTATAAAACATATCTGAGTATATGGTGCTGCTAAAGAATACTCGTCATCTTCATACTTAAATCTATAACTAAATCTTACAAATTTTTCTTCTATTAAATCAGGATCACCTGTAAACTCAGCATCATAGTTTGGGTTAGCAGATATACTTACGTCATTTGTACCAGCTGCTATGGTTATAGGTTTACTTAATTTAATTACAATATCATTATTAGGCGCATAGGTGTAAGAATTTATTTCTGTTATTATTACTTCATCAGCTATTGTTATCGCGCCTGCTCCACTACCTGTTATTTCTAGAGTATTACTTGTTATGTAATCACCAACTCTTGGAGATGGTTGAGGTGAAGGATCTGTAAAAGTGTTTCTAAATGGATAATCAATAGTAATATTAGTAGCAACAGGTATGTTACCTGCAGCAGTTACAACAGTTGTATCAAAACCTCTATCAAATAATTCTGATGAAGAATTTTTCATCGTAGTGTTACTGAAAGTAAGAGGTATATTATCAGCACCGTTATAAGTACCCGGTTGTTGACTAGTAGTTGGATCTCCTGTTTTAAAATTATTATATATAACTACTTCTTCACTACCTGTTGTTCTATTAACAAATATAACATTCCATAATTCATTATATCCTTGATCAGGAAAACCTGTAACTATGTCTCCAATTTGTACTTTACTTAAATCTGTATTTATAGGAAACCTTAAACTATATCCTTTACGTGATGAACTATACACACCTGAATCAACTGTTCTTATTACTTGATGTAAAACTAAAGGAGTTTCATATGGATAATATTTAGCAACAGATATTTGATCTTCATTAATATAATGAGTTGGACTTATTAAAGAAGTTGGATTAGCTAAGCTAACATTTATTTTTCTTGGTTGATTACGATTATCTGTCCAAAACAATAAATCTTCTATTAAATTAATACCATATATTCTAAAATCTTGATGAAAATTTAAAAAAGATCCTCTAACTAATAATGTTAAAGTGTTTGTATCAATTTCATATCTATGTATAGTATTGTTAAAACCTATGTTTATAACATCTCCAGGTGCTCCACCGCCTGCGAAAGAAACAGCTTGACTTAGTGTAATTTCATTAGTAGCTATATTAATATTTGTAACTAAAGGATCTACACCTTGACCACCGGCTCCAGATGGTTGACCGTTCCAGCCATTACCCCATAAAGTCATACCTACTTCAACACCTGTAACTGCAGGATCTAATTGATTACCAGCAGCATCATATAATATAATTACTGTTTGATTAGTCACGCCAGCAGGATCAGCATATACAACTAAATCTCTAGGACATCTACCACTACCATTATAACCAGCACTATATATATAAAGTGTATTATTAGTTTCATCTGTAAATTGACCAATAATTTTACCAGTATAATTACTTCCATTTCTACCAGTATATAAATAAGTTAACTGCTCATTACCTAAAACATTCTCAAACTCTCCTACTTCTGATCCTTGTGATCTACTTATTTGTAAATTTTGAGCATCTCTGTATTCGCCGTTTGGTATTAATCTGTTGTCTAAGTCTTTATTCATCTTAGACTTTAGAAATGTATTAACTACTTGTGGCATGTTTTATCTTTTTATCCATTTAGCTTTTCCGCGCATAACTTGTACTATTTCATCAAGCTTTACGTTAGATAATCTAATTTTAGCATTTCTTAATTTAGCGCTTTTTTCTCTACGTAATCTTTGTATTATATATTCTGGTTGATTAATTCTAGTAGATAATATAGCGTATGAAATATACGCGTATAAAGCATCTTCTGCCATTTTTGGTATTCTACTATCTAAATCATATGCAAGTCCATCAGAAATATATTCTAATATTATTAATTGATTTACTAAATTACTAGAAAAAGAAACTTTACCTTCTCTTTCATTCATATTAAACCAACCGTTATATTGTGCATATTGTGGCGACATACCGTATTGTTCACCCCAACCCCAATACCAGTAACCTCCATAACCCCAGTTATAACCAGCCCAGTCCATGCCTTCGTTATAAAGTTGAATATTAAAGTTTTGATTAAGTAAGTTAGTATTTGCTTTACTCCATCTATCTTCTGTAATTGAAGTTCCTTCTACGTTATCACCAAAATTATCTTGAGTTGGAACACCTAAGTTATCTTGTAAAGGCATTTCATAAGGTGAATTAGTTAAATTATTAGAAGGATATATTATTCTTTGAACGCCTAGCTCATCGATTCTTGATATTCTAACATAATTAACATAATCTTGCGGTAATACAACACTTAGACTTGGTGGTATATTTAACTCTTGAGATTTAATAGATTTCAATGTGTCATAGCTAAATTCTTGTAAACCACGCTTTGCATGAAATATTATATCGCTTCTATTTGCTCTAGGTATTAATTTATCTTGACCTACAAAACCTACTATAAAATTATTAACTATATCTTTTAATGTAAGATAACCATAACTTCCATAATTTTGCTCTACAGTAGTTCCATAAGCATCACCACTTCCAAAATTTCCACCATCTATAGTTTTTAGTTGACAAACTAAAACGTGATTAGCTGGCAAATTACCTGCTAAATCAACAACGCTATTATTGTTATCCATAGCGTTAACTGTATATGGATATAAAGCTGGCCAATTAGCAGCTGTAACTTCTGTATAAGTTATACCATCAGAACTAGCATATAATTTAAAATTATTTAATGCATAGTTTACATTAGTAGGATCTGGACTTCCTAAATTTAATTTTGTGTTAAACGTGAAAGTATATTTATCAGTAGTATTATCTCCTACAAATCCCTGCGCACCTGCGTAATATTGTTCATTGGTTTCTATTATTAAACCTCCATTTGGTGTTGGCATATCTTATTGTTTTTCGTTTGCATCCTGTGTAGCAACTGCTTGTGAAGCTGCTTGTATTATCGTTGGATCTTGTATTATAACCCCTGCGTAAGCTAATATTCTTAATATTAATTCATCTTGTTCTGTTACATCTAAATCAAATTGTATCGAAGAACCTTCAGCATATAGATAAGCTCCTTGAGCATTTGTAGTAAAACCCCAAATAACATCTCTAGGTTTAGTTAAATATGAAATAGTAATATCACTTGTGATACTAGAAGGTCTTACTTTTAACACATTGTTTTCGTACGTGTATATAGGAAAAGTTACTGTAGGTTGAGTTAAAGGGGAAAGTAATAATTGTCTTAACTCATTAGGTTGGACATATTCGCCTAGATCTTGATCTTTATAAAATACTGAACCTAATCTATATAAAACATCAGTTGTTCCAACAACAACAGGAGCATCTGGTGTTGCAAAATCTAAAAGAGTAAATACACCATTAACAGCATCATATGTTGGTGTAGCGCTTCTTTGAAAAAACTGAAGCTTTTGTTCAATGTTTTTTATACGATTAGAATATTCAGTGTCATTTTGTGATAAACGATATTGCTGATTTAAATCACTTGCGTAGCCTTCAAATATAGTTAATTGAGCTTGAATAGCAGCTTTATTAAATTCATCTGGAGTCATATATCCTCGCTGCTGTTGATTAAGTATCAATAATACTGTTTGATATACTGTATTTACGTTTACCATTATATTTTTATTAATTTAATACAAAGGCGGACGAATCCGCCTTGTATTTATTTAGTTTTATACTAGTCTTTTTTCAATTGACTTATATACTTCTACACCTTCATCAGTTTTAAACCAAGAGGCTAAAGCTGAATAAGGATTTTCATCAAAAGGAACTGTCATTAACTTTCTATCATTACTACCCCAATGTATTGATCTTTGATCTTGAGCTAGTCTTAAAATACCTTGTTCAACAGCGTTGATACCAAAGTTTCTTAACTGTACATTTTCATCATTAGCTAAAGTTAAAAATAATTTTGGATTTCTTTTAGCAAGTATCATTAAGTCTCTTCTTAATTCTTTTGAACTTAATTGATTTACTTTACTTCCAACTTCTACTCTAACAATAGCTTCTGCCATATCTACATCCATATCTCTTGCAGCATTTAAAGCTTCAAGCTCCCATTCAATACTTTCTAATTCGCTTTCAGCAATAGCAGCAGGAACATGCTCGATGTATTTTTTGTCTCTCATTGGGTGATATACAGATAATAACTTTTGTAAAGATATGTTTTCTTTGGGAACTGATAATGTTCCATCTCTAAAAGTAATATGACCTAAAGTAACTTCTCCTTTTTGTTCATCTACAAAAGGTGAAGACATATTAGTTGCATACCTTAATTCTCTTTGTGAATTTGTTTTTTCATCAAACCATAATAAAGGATGTCTTCTTGTATGTTTACTAGGTATAGTATACGTTAAAGGTTCTTTATTATATTTTAATATATAAGTTCTATCTTTTATTTCCCAGCTATCTTTTTTAACAACTGGTTTTTCTTTTGGAGGTGCAGCAACCGCAACTGGTTCTTCAACTACAACCTCTTCTGTTTTCTTTTTTGCCATAATATAATATAATTAAATAAGTTAAAGGTATATGGGCGCCGAAGCGCCCTTACCTTATAATAATGATTACACTCCTTTGAATAATACAAAGTTGTTAGCAGCTTGAGTTACTAAACATCTTTCAGAAAGGAAGTTTACTTCCATTGCATCAAGATCACTAGTAAATGCACCACCAACAGAACCTGTTAACCAAGACTTCATTCTTCTATCATCAGTTTGTGAAGCTCTATATCTTACGTGTAAGAAAGGTCTTCTGATGTTAGTTCCTAAAACTTGATCATAAACAGTTGTAGTACCAGCAGGAACTAAAACTCCTTCAATAGAGTTTGGTCCAGTCATAGCACCACGAGTTGAAGCGTCATTTAAGTATTTCCAGTCAGTCTTATAGAAATCATAAGAACCTCTTCTGAAACCGCTGAAACCTAAGTTTAATGCCATTTCTTCTGAGTTTTCAAATAATCCATAAGCAGTACCACCTGCACCACCAGCTGAAATGCTAGCAAGCATATCATCAAAGTCTAATGCAGTTTGTCTGTCTAAGAATAACATGTTTTCTTCAATAGCTCCTTGAGTATCTAAGTTTCTAAGAATATCATCAAAGTCACTGATACCTGTTGCAGCAGAGAATCCAACTTGTACATTACCTCTTGCTTCAATCGCAGCAAAAAGACCTTCTGATCCTTGAGCTTCGCCTACAAGAATTGGAGATGCAGCAGCTACTAATTCAGCTTCTACACATACCATTTCTAAATAATCTTCAAATCTTAGTCTAGTTTCAGACTCAGCTTTAAGATACCATAAGTATCCACCTGTTCCGTCTTCAGTTGAAACTTCAATCCAACCAATTTGAGCAGTATCAGAACCAGATACAACATACTTGTCTCTGATTATTACTGGTCTATTGCTAAATTGAGAAAACGCAGGATCAATACTTGCGATTTCATTTCCTGTAGCAGGAGCAGCACCAAGTGTAGCGTTAGGTGTAGTTTGTCCTTTTCTATATTCAGAACCGTAAACAAATATCTTTACGTTTCCAACAAGACCAGCACCAGCTAAGTTAGCCGCTGTATAAGGATCAACATTGATCGTTACAGGTCCTGCACCTAAGTTAGAAGATACAACTAAACATTTTGCTTCGTTACCAAAATCATCCATTACTACAATTGTAGATCTTGGAGAAATTACATTAGTAACACCAGCTGGGATAGTAATTGCGTTAGCAGCACCAACACCAGGAGCAGCAAATGTACAGTTATCATATGCAATGTGTAATCTATTTTGTTCTGACCAGATTACTTGGTCACTTGTCATTGGAAGTTCAGCACCAACCATTCTTAAAAATCCAGATAAAGTTCTGTTACCATATCTCTCTACTTCTGCTTCGTAAATTTCAGGCAGATATTGTTGAGCGAATGAGTCAGAATCACCAGGATTTGCTCCTCCATTGAAGGATAAAAAGTTGCTTGCTAAAGCTTCCTGTACTTGACTCGGTATAATCGAGCCAAACTGTGGGGATAAAGCCATTTTTGTAAATTTTAATTATTAAATGTTCGTTTTTTGATTTTCAATTTTGATGAATCTGCTCCACTAATCGCTTTAACCTTAAAACCTGCTACATAAACGTCCCCACCTGCAACTTGCCTTGGTGCATCTACGCTTGGATTTTTAGATCTTTGAACCATGTCTTTGACACCGTCCGCTTTACCTTGCTCATAAAAATGAGAAGCTAGTTTATCAGTATTCATCGCAGCATATAAAGCTTTATGATAACCTTCTGTGTCACTAACTTTTCCGTCTTTGTCTAAAAATTTTTCTACAAAATTAGAAATATTAGCTTGAGTTTCAGCTATCTTACTCGGATCTTGAACTTTATATCTAAATTTTTTATCTCCCACATTGTAATCAAAACCTTTGAAATCAGTGTTAAATAAACTTTTAGTACGTTGTTGAAAATCTTCTTGAGTTTGCTTTATAGTTTCTTGCTGTTTATTATAACGATTAAAAAAGTCCATAGCTTTTTGCTGTTCTTGTGTAACTCCAGGTCTTTGTTTTATTTCAGCGTAGTATTTATTTTTTCTACTTTCTAAATCCTGTCGTGCACTTGCCACAGCTTCTTTATAAGCTAGCTTTTTTCTTCGTATGTCTTTTTGCTCATCTATGTCTTCATCGTATTTGTAATCTTCCATTATAAGATTAATATCTTCTGAATCTAAATGAGGTTTAGTTTTTCTTAAGTATTCTGTTAAAAGTTGATCATTGTTTAATTTTGAATAATCTTTATTTAACTCTACATAATCTTCTACTGTACCACCTGTTTCTTCCATAAACTTGACTAGTTTATCTACGTTTTCAGGTAGTTTAGGAGTTTCAATAATTGGAGTTTCTTCTTTTTTAAACTCTTTTTGTTTAACTTCTTCTTCTTTTATTTCTTCTATTATTTCAATAGGAGATTCTACTTTTTCTTCGGTGGACCGTATTTCTTCAACCACTCCTTTGCTGTTGCCACTGTCTTTCTGTTCTTCGACAACAACATCGCTATCATTTGTCTTTTGTGCTTGAACGGCATTGTCTTCTTTTTTATTAGTTAAATCAACTTTTATTGGTTCTTCTATTTTAACATTAGGATCTTTAGATAAGTCTACTTTTGCGACTTCAGCTTTTTTACCTAATTGTTTTGGTTTTTTAGGTTTTACTTTACCTTTTAAAGTAAATTCACCTTCTTGCTTGACCTCTACGGCCGCCTTTTTTTCTGCCATAATATAATATAATTAAATAATTAATACTAAATAGCAGGCATTGGTGGTTGACCACCTTGTTGTTCAAAGTCTATTGGTAATAAATCATTTTTTCTTTGATCTATCATTTGACTTTGTTGCGTGCCAGCTATTCTTGTTCTTTTATCTTTACGATCTTCTATTTGTTGCTCTTTCTGTTTTTCAGCTTGTACTTTTACTTGCTCTAATTGAAGTTGATAATTAAATTCTTCAGCCATTAATTGACGTTTAATTTCAGCTTCAGTTTGCATACGTTGTATTTCAAATTGAGATTTAGCTTGCTCAAAGTTTACTTTTTCAGAAGTTAACGCTTGTTGTTTTTGAACCTCAGCTTCTGCTGCAGTTTGAGCTGCTTGAGAATTAGCATTAGCTTGTTGCTGAGCCATTTCAATTTGCATTTGTCTTTCTCTTTGTTGTTTACGCTTACGCTTTTGTTTTAGCATTTGATTTGCTAATTTTAAATTACGTATTTGACGTATTTCAATAGCATCTTCTAAATCTATACCGCCACTAGATAAAGCTATTTGTATATTTTGTTCTAGTTTTGCTTTTTCTTCTTCATCTGGTTCTAAATCTAAAAATATACCAAAGTCATGTAAATTTAATTTATCTAACTGAGATAATGTAGATACATTAAATATGTTTAAACTATCTCTTAAAGCATTAGCTGTTAATGGATAATCTAACATATCTTTAATTTTTTTAGATATATTTTCACATATTCTAAGAGTTAAAAATAAACTAGCATTATTGATATGTTTAGTAGCAATATTAGAGGCTTGTGCTGCTATTTTTTGTAAACCAACTAAAGTATCTTTATCAGCTAAACTACCGTCTCTAGCCTCGTTTAATCCCGTCACATCTCTTATCATTTGTAAATAATAATTATATGTAGATATTAAACTTTGTATTTTAGCTTGACCTGAACCTGTTGCTAATTCTTGTACTGGAACTTTACCTCTATTTAATTCACCATCTTGTGTTAATGATCTACCAACCACAGAACCAGTTTGGAAATACATGTTTAATGCTTCAGCTGGATTATAATTTGTACCATTACCAAGATCAACTTCAGCAAGTCCGTCCATATCTAAAAATACACCATCTGGAACCATTCTAGCAATTACTTGTTGTAGTTTTAAATGAGTTATTTGAATCATATCAGCAAATCCAGTTATTCTATTTACTGTAGAATCAATACGTCCTTTATACATTCTAGGCGCGCATATAGCATAATTCATTTCAACTTTAGTAGTATCAGCAAAAGGTCTTGTCATATTTGGACACATTTCCCATTGCAATAACAAATCAGTTCCTAGTATTTTAACTCCTCTATATAATACTTCTATTGTTCTTCCTACTCTTTCAAAATTTTCATTTACTGGTGGATTAAAAGTATCTGGTTTTTCAATAGCTTTTATTAAACCATTTGGAGTTTCTTTTATTTTAAATACTTGATCTTGATATGTTTTATATTCAAAATATAATACAGGTATTGTACTCTCATCGTAAGGTCCATTACCATAACCATACATATAAGTTCTGTTACCTTCTTGTTGTTGTATTTTTTCTAATGTAGCGTTATCTAAAGACGGAAACTGCTTTGCTATTTCTGGCAGTGTAACCATTTTTAATTCACCTACATAATATATATCTTCAAAATTTGGATCTTCTGTATAAGAATATACTAAATTAGCTGGATCAACATAATCTATTGTTATACCATTTGATACATTAAAATTAGTTTTTACAGCACCAATACCGCAAGTGACTAAATCATAATTAACTCTTCTTCTTATTAAATCCCATTTGTTATAATCTAATACTTGATTAATAGCTTCTTCTTCCGCTATTTCAATTGATTGCTTATAACTTAATTGCATATGAAGTTCTAACTCTTCAGCTGTTTGAGGCATTTGATCTTCTGGTATAGTAGTATTAAATAAATTACTACCAAGCTGAGCAGTTATTTGCTTCATTGTATCTCTTGCAAATATATCTTGCGCTAACATTTCAGCATAATTAGTTCTTTTTTGAACTGACGCTGGATCTTGTGCAAACGCGTTTATATCATAATCTTTGTTTGAAATACCATTTGTTAAAATATCTACAAATTTAGAAATTATAGGAACAGGTTTCCAGTCTAAATTAAGATAAGATAAATCACCATTAATAGATAATTCATCTTTATATTTTTGGGTTGGTTGTTCTCCTCGAGCATATAATCTTAATCTATTATAATTGTTCCATGTAGTTAAATATCTATTGCCATTAGTTCTACCTTGCGCAAACCATTCGCTTTCAATAGCTCTGGCAACTTGTCTACCATACTCTATTGAAGATTTTTCAGCATCACTAACTACTTGGCTAGGAAATACACTATTATTATAATTTATATTCATTTAGTTTATAATTTTTGATAAAGAACCTCTATTATCATATTTTTTTATTCCTAAATCATAACTTTGTCTAACTATTTTAGGAACAGGTCTATACTTATGTTTATTGCAAGCCATAATAGCAAGACCTGAACTAATAGAAGCATCATGAGTTGTTCTATTATTTATATCAAATCTTGACCAATCGTTTAATGTTCGTTGAAAATAAGTATCACCATAAGTACCATCTGATCTTAATCCAACATAACTTTCAATATAACTTTCAATTGCTGACGCGTGAGCTTGTTTAATATCCTCGCTTGAGTTAGGTATACCACCTATTTCTCTTTCAGTTACAGACAATTTATTATATACTTTATCTGGTCTATTCATAGCGAAACCTCTATAACCTCGCCTTTTAAAATGATATAATAATCTTGGTTTATTATTTTCAGCAAGTATTGGCATACCATAAAATATACATGCCATTAATACGTCTTCAAAAAATATTTCTGCTGTTTGTGGTCTAGCTATATATTCTAAAAAGAAATGATTAGGTGGACAATCTTCCATACTAAACTTAGTTAAACCATGTAGTGAACCTTTTGATCCGCGTTTGTCAACAGTTCCTGATATATCATAAGGGTCACAACCAAATGCTCCAAGTTGTTCATTACCAGGATATTTTTTACCTAATTTTAATATTACATTATTTTGTAATCTTTTAGGTGGAACCCAAGAAATAAAAAATCTTCCATTTGCATTAGGATTAAAAACAACTTCTGTGTCTTTTATTCCTCCTATCCACTGGAAATTACCTTGTGTTACAACAGATGTATTTTTAATATCTTCGTTCCAATCAATCTGCTCGTATATTTTAGTTAAATTAAATAACGAAGATTTTGCCTCGTCTCTAAAAGCATGTTCAGTTGTTCTTGGAAACTGTCTATAAAATTCATTTAATGCGTCTTGGTCGTCTTTTAAACCATCAACTTCGTTTTGCCAATAATCTATTACTCCTAATGTTATTGGATCTCCTTGAGGTCCTTTAATAATGTCTTTCGGTGTATTGAATACAGGTATTCCATAAGAATCAATGTATCCTTCGTAATTCCATTCCATAGGTATGAACAAAGAATATAGTCCCGAGCGAGTCTGTCCATTGCGGTTTCTTTTTGTAACATCTGAATCATTGTATAATTTCTTAAAATTACCACCACCTTTATCTAACGCGTTACATGTTGAACCCATCATACATTTACCTATAACTCTACTACCTAATCTTAATGTTGTCTTCGTGACCCTCCAGTTGTTGAGGATGTTGTTGGGTTTTTCCCACTTCCCCGATTCATCATGGACGAGGAGTTTGAGTTTCTCCCCATCGTAGGAGTTATCCCCCGTGTTCTTCCAGTCGATTGTGGTGTCCAATCCCTGTAATTCCGGTAAGGTTTCGTTGGCCGTAAGTTTACGTCTGGTAAATTTACTGGCTGGGACACGGTAGGCGAGCTCGGTCTTTGGCCTGTCCATACCGTCCTGTATCGGTTTGAAAAAGAAGGGGTAATTAACGGATATGGGTACCACCTTATCGGTGAACATGGTCTTAGCGTCAGGCCCAGACTTGGATAATATACCATATCTAGAGTCAGAGGATATGGTTGCCAAATTAACGACCTCTCCGGATGCCATAAATGAGAACCCAGAACGCCTGTTCTTAAGGTAGCACATCCCGTAAGACCGTACATCGGCTTTACAAGCCTCCCAGAATAAAAAGAATAATCTGTTTGCTTCACGGAAATCTGGTTTCCCGACGTCAATCTTAGACCACTGCAAGTACATATAATGAGTGCCAGTGATATAAGTAGGAATGCCTTTGTTATAAAACCAAAAACCCTGCTCTCTGCGATTAAACTCTTCATCGATGTAATCATACCATTTTTCTTTAAAATCTAAAGAATATTCTTCCCAATCAAATATAGTTTTTATTCTTTGTAATTCTTTAGGTATAGGTTTATATTCAAATCTATTTGATTCAAATTTATGTGTATTTTTTTCTTTAGGTAGAGCTATTTTTAAGTTTTGTATTTCATATATTTCACCTATTTCACCTGTTTTGCTAATAACAACAACATCATGCTCTATGTTATAGCCGTACTCCCATTTTTTATACCTATTATTTTTTTTAATAATTTTAGGTTTAATATGGTTGTCTAATACTTTATATAAACTTTGTTGATACATTATTTAGACCTCCCTTCTGCAAAACCTTTAAACTCTTTTGGTTTTTTAGTTTGTTCTTCTACTTTACCTTCAATAATATTTTCTTCTTCGTTTATTTTAGATAAAATTTCAAAAGCATCAAATATAGCTAATTTTTTAGTTGCTGCTGCGTTTTTTAATCTATCAGCAGATATATCCGGACCAAAATCAATAATCGGCTCTTTAGCTACTTTAATTAATTCATCAACTGCTATTCGCCCAGCTTGGATTATATTCTTCTTTATTTTCTTTGTGTCCATATTTAATTACAATATCATTTGATTTCATACAATAAAGTCGTTCTTCATCTATAAAAAACTCCCATTCAGCACCTGGTTTAAAACCAATCATGTCTCCTGGATTAATTCTAGATGCTTCTAGTGAATTATTACCTATTTTTAGTATACCAACATAAGGATCTTCTTTTCTATTCAATATAGATTCAGAATTTTTTATTGGTTTTACAAAGCATCTATCACCAAAAGACAACCATTTATCTTTATTTTTATATAAATATATTTGATCAATAGCTACAAAATATAAATCATTTTTAAAATATGATCTACTATTTACTTGCTCACCTTGCATATCGTAAAATCTTCTAAAAACATTTTGATGCACAACTATAATATCACCTTTATTTATAGAAGTTGTAAAAGCCAAAGGCGTTGATACTACTTCGGCAAACCTATTTACAAATTTCCAAGACTCAATTTTAGTATTTAAAATTAATTCTTTTTCACCTATTTTTTTAGTATTTGCATATCTTTCGCCTAATGGCTTTACAATAAAATTATATAAACTTTTCATTAATATTCTAAATCATATTCAATTGATATTGCCATGTTAGAATTAAACTTCTTCCAAGGTAATATTTCATTGTTCTTTTTTATATGTATATTATATGAATTGTCTTTTTCTTCAAATAAAATATGAGATATAGTATGACCACCGTACACTTCTTGATTTATAGAATAATGCATTGCGTCATTTTTATAATCAGCACCAATACTGATTTTACGTATTACATTATTCATCTTCTTTTTCCTGCACTATCTCTTCAAAAGAACCATCTTTTAAATTAATATTAACCGATCCGTATTTATCTTGTAATTCTTTTTTAAACTTTTCTTGATCTTGATTAACACCAGCTAACTCGTGCAAAAGTCCATGTTTTTGAGATTCTATAGCTCCTATGTTAAGTAACAAGTTGTTTAATTTAGTTTGAAAATCTACTACTGTTTCAAACTCTTTTTCTGTAAGTTTTTTGTTTTCTGCCATTTTATTTAATTTAATTTGTCATTATCCAATACTTTTTATATACAGTAACATGATTAGAACCTCCTTCGAAAGTACAATGTAGTTCACCATCTACAAAAGTATATTTTATTTTAGTTTTAAAATTATTTGTTAGATTATGTATTTGAGTTTTTACATAATTTTCACCTTCTTCTATTAAAGTTTCTTTTAATGTTTGATTTTCTACAAAAGAAAAATTAACAAACTCGTATCCATTTTCATCATCATGTAGTATAACAACATAATAACTGGTATTTGGACTAGACCAAACACCTCTTAATTCGTCACTTAAATCTTGACTTTGCATTGTAATACTAAAAAGCATTACAACTCCTAATAGTAATTGTTTCATTTTATTTAATTTAATTTAATTTCTTAAAATTATAATTACTTATTATTAAGTGTTTTTACTTTTTAAATATACTAGTTGCTTTTTCTGTCGTACGTCCTCCGAAATAGGCTAATATTACAGACATCATTACTTTTTCAAAAGTATCGTTCCAAGTTTCATGTATGTTAAATGGAATAGTATCGATACTGTCTAGTATACCTGCAAAAGAAAATACAACAATACACCATACTAAAACAAGTGGACGCACATTTTTACTCAACCAAGAATCAGACATTGAATCAGCTTCCCATCTTGAAGTTATAGCTTCTATTTCTTTATTTTGTTGTTCGTATATTAATTGTTGTAATTTAATTTTATCTTCTAAAGAAACGTCTGATTTAGTTATTTCAGCTATTGCTTCTTTAGGAGAAGTAACACCTTGTAATACGTTTCCTAGCGTAGGGTTTATTACAGATGCTGCTCCAAACAATAATTGGCCAACAGTCGTATCTTTAAATTTTTTTTTAGACATTATAAACCGTATCGTTGATTTATTTTTGCAAGAATTTCAGCTCTTTCTTCAGATCCAGGAGCTCCATATCTTTCATATATTCTTTGTGTATAAGGTCGATCTTCATAGTTTGGTAAATTTCTTTCATCTTGTCTATCTTGAAAATAATTTAAATATTCTTCAGGACTAGAACCTAAATTATACATTACATTAGCTCTTTCTAATTGTTTAGTTTGATTCTCATACATTCTATTTCTTAATTTTTCAAACTCTTCTCTTTCTTTTCTATTACTTAAGTTATATCTACCAGAACGAACATTTCTAAAGGTTGGATCTATATTGCCAAGTTCATCTCTCATAAACCCTCTTCCATCAATATATGCTCCATAAGGTGCTCCTGATTCTGTTTTATCATAAGTTATAGGTAACATCCTTCTACTATATCCAGATTCCGGATCAAAACTTAAAGTTTCTTGTATGTAAGGATCATTAACATAAAAGTCTCCAGTAGAATATCCGTAAGCCATTGATCCAGTAGGTGTTTGAATTGTAGTATCTGGACCTCTATAACCTGCTATTCCACCTTCTTTATATTCTCCACCTCTTTCGTCTACAAGACCATAGTATTGTCTACGAGAAGTAGGTTGAAAAGTAGGATCAATTCTAGGACTGTTTTTTACTAAATCAACAGCTTGTCGAACCGCTCTTCCTAAGCCAGGAACTCCAACTTGTTTTATTGGGTTATTAGTTTTTCTACTAAATGGATTGTTTTGTCTATATGCCATAATTAATATTTTTCAAATGGATCAGTTTTAGCGTACGCTTCTGATTCCCATGGTAAATCTTGTGCGCCTTCTTTCATGTCGTCGCGCGAATATTTTTTTCCTTTCCAATATACAAAATCATCATCATAGTCGAGATCACCTCTTTGCATTTGATCAATATGTACTCTTTCATGATCAATCACACTTTTTCTTTCTATTGGATCTGTAATTTTATCTGATACTAAAATAGTACCATTATTATTTGCTTTTCCTAAAACACCATCTTCAAGATTAGCATTGTATATTGGTGTATTATCTTCCATAAATGGAGGTTTAATTTTAAAACCTTTGCTTAATCTAAGAAACATATTATTGTTTATAAGGAAATTTTTTATTTAAATAATCTTGTCTTTGTTGACAACCACAGGGTTTATTAAGACTGCTAGCAATATTTTGCACAGCAGCCTTAATACCTGTTTTTTTAGTGAATTTTGCGATTGAATCGCCTAATCCTCTAGATCTCATACTTAAGCAACTTTAAATGACTTAAAGTAAACTCTTTTTGCAGGATCATATTTAGATCCAGCAACAAGATCTTGTGGTGCTAAAACGTTAGTTTTTACTCCTCCAGGATTAGCAGTAATAGCTCTGTTAATAGCTTCTTTTAACTGAACTTCATAGTCCGTAGCAGTTGGAGTAGCTGTGTCAGGATCAGTAGCAGCAGCATCTGTGCTTACTAATACTGTACATGTGTCTGCAGCTGCAGGTCCGTTTGTTTTAATAGTAGCTGTCATTCTTGAAGCTGTTTCTGCAACAGAAACACTAATGATTGAATCAGCTAGTAATAAGTTGTCTCCGTCTTCTGCTGGTACAGCACCAACAGCATCGTGTCCACCTACTACATTGAAATTAATCCATTTTGCCATGATTTTTGTTTTTAATTGTTATTGTTTTATTTATAGTTTTTTGGTTTTATACAGATCCATGACTGTTAATTTTTATTTATATTTCCCCTGTAAGATTTAATGCTTGCATTACTCCTTTTGCAGGATTATATTCTTCTTGAGTTGCTCTTTCTTGTAAGTCTTTTTCTTCTTTTTTTTGTTTTCTTTTTTCAATTAAATGACTAGCTAATTTACCAGCAGCTTCTCCTATCTTCATTATATTTGCTTGTTGCTTATATAATGCTTGCGTAGCAGTTGGATCATACCAGTCACTAGGACTACTAGAAATTGTAGGTATACGGAAATAACCACTTTTTGGTGAAGAATACTTACTAGTATATGAAAATGGAGATCTATTATTAAATCCTATATTAAAAGATTTACTTTTTCCTAAAAAATTTGTTCTAAATTTACCTATTGTATCCATATTAACCTGCGTGATAACCTCTTAATGCCGCTTCGGCTTTTGCTTTACTAGCATATTTAGCTGGCCAAGGTTTATCTGTTTTATTACTAATTACTCTCCAAGCACCACCCATTTGTTTAATACATCCGCTTCCACCTTCTGATTTAGCGCATGCATTAGCTGGACTTGATGAATATCTATTTATATCAGTTTTTTTTTTGAAGAATATCTATTTATATCTGGTCTTTCATAAATCATTTCATCTACATCTTTTCTTCTTTCTTCAGATGATCTTTCATCAAATACTTTAGGAGCTTTTTTCATAAAATCTTTTGCACCTTTTATAAAAGCTTTTTTATTTGATCTTTCGTCTATTTTTTTAGCTTTTTCAAGAAGTTCTGTTACTCTTGGATTTTCATAGTCATACTCATCACCTCTTTCAGCGCCGCTTCTTTCTGATATTTTAATAGCTCTTTCTCTTAATTTTTGAGCTCTATCAGTATTATGCATTGGTGAGCAGTTAGAATTAGCTGGTGATTTTTTATCAGCTATGTCATTTTCTAAATAATGTAATCTAGCTTTACCAGTTAAATCTTTATCGTAAGCCATTTTAGCATCATATGCCTCGTCTTGTCTTTTAGAAAATCTAGGGTGATTACCACTGTATTGTCCGTAATGTCCTTTATGTCCCATGTTTAATTATTTTTTACCCATGTAATCTTCCTTACCTGGCTTAGTTTTTGATTTATCTCCTTTGTTACCACCTAATACAACTCTATCGTATTTTGTAGCTGGAGAACCTTTCTTTTTATCTGCAGCAGCTTGCTTCATACTTTCTGTTGTATTACCATCTCCATCAATATCTGGAAAATCTGGCTTAGCTGCCGTTGCTGGAGAACCTGCTCTATCATCAATAGGCATATCTTCCATTAAATTTTTCTTTTCTTGCTTTACTGATTCTCTGTGCATACCATCTTTCATATACATTGAAGAATCTCTGTGCATCCCGTGTTCCATATACATAGCTGAATCTCTATGCATACCTTTCTTTTTGTCATCTTTATACATTTTTAAAGCTGACTTCATCATTTTCATTGGGTTATTTTTTTGTGAATAAGGCATAATTATTATTTTTAATTGTTTTTGTTTTATTAATTTATATAATCGTCTTGATAATTTTCAGGAAGATAACTTTCCATTTCTGTTATTTGTTCAGCAGTTAAAGCATTTTTGTAAATATCTTGTGCTAATACATATTTAAAGTGATCTTTTATTATTTCAACTTTTTTATTATTTGATATTTGATCGAAGTGCATGGGTAGTTGGTTTAGAATATTATCTATACCTTCTTGACCCGGTCGCTCCATAGTCGCTGTGTTTCTTTTTATTATTACACTCATTATTTAGATTTTAGTAATTCTATTTCTGCTTTTAATTCTTGTATTGCTTTTACAAGCATTGGTATAATATTTGCTTGTGAAACAGTATATTGATCAGGATTGTTAGTATCAACTATTCCTGTATAGTCATTTTCCATTTCATCAAGAACTTCTTTTACCTCTTGTGCTATAAAACCAGATGCTTCTTTGTTTTTATCTACATCTGAATCTCTTAAATCCCATTTAAATTTTCTAGGTTTTAATTTGTTTACAAAGTCTAAACCTAATTCTAAATCTTTAATATCTTTTTTATCTCTAGCATCAGATACAAATGACCACGCGGCAGCTGCTCCTTGAAATCTAGCTGTAACACTACCGTTATAAAGATTAACTTCATTACTAACAGTAGCAGAACTTGCTGCAGAATTATAACCTATTAAAATATTTGCATCTCCAGAAGTTAAATCATTTGTACCACTACTACCAGCTGATGAACCAATTAACGTATTTTGATCACCTGTTACTTTGTCACCTACATTATGTCCAAAAGCTGAGTTATCAACTCCAGTAGTTAATAACTCTAAAGATTCAGCACCAAAAGCACTATTTCTTTCTCCTGTAGTTTGAGACCTTAAAGCTTCATAACCAAAAGCGTGATGCTCATTTCTAGAAGTTGTAGCACCACAAGCATCTTCACCTATTACACAGTGATTATTCCAAGCACCGCTTAAAACATCTAAAGCTCTAGATCCTATAACAACCGAGTTTCCTGCATTTGCTGCAACTCCAGCGCGATAACCTATATAAACAGAATTACCATTAGTAGTATGGCTTGAACCTGCTTCTACTCCTAAACAAACATTATTATCTCCTGTTGTTATTGCATCTCCAGCGTCTGCACCAATACAAATATTTTGAAAACCATCTGTTAAAGAATTTCCAGCGTTGTTACCTATTACAAGATTATCAACTGGATTACCACTTAAACCAGCTGGTATATTTACAAAGTAATTAGAAGTACCATCTATTAAAACATCACTTAAATCATTTAATGATGATGCGCCACCACCTCCGCCTGCTTTTAATACAATACCACCAGAAGCAGCTTCGTATGTAAGCACGTGTCCATCAGTAGAACCAAGACCTGGTATTCTTAATAAAGATATATTGTTATCACCTAAAGTAATTTCATTGCTAGCACCAACAGCAGAGGCTTCTGCCGCATAGCCAATAATAATATTATTACTACCTGTTGTAAGTGCATCCCCTGCTTGAGTTCCTAATATAGTATTATTATCTCCAGTGGTTAAGGTATCACCTGCTTCATATCCTAACGCAACATTAAAACTACCACCATTAGCAGCAGTTAACGTGTTGTAACCTACGGCTGTATTACCATTTAAAGTATCTTCACTACTTAAAGCTCCATAACCTATTGCAACATTATAATTAGCAGTAGTTATAGCATCTCCCGCTAAACCTCCAAGAATAGTATTGCGAATACCTGATGTAACATTAGTTCCAGCTTGATAGCCAACAGCAGTGTTATAAGCATCAGAACCTACGTTTTGATCACCAAGAGCTTGATAACCTATTGCAATATTTCTACCGTGCGTTTCATTGGTTAAAGCACCAAAGCCTAAAACTATATTACCTGAACCTACTGTGATTGCATCCCCTGCTAGACCCCCAGCTATTACATTACCTGTACCTGTTGTAATTGCTGCTCCTGCACTAAAACCAACAGCTACATTGTAAGCATCTACTCCAGCATTTTGAGCTGTCAATGCAAGATAACCTACAGCGACATTTCTACCATTACCATCTTCACTACCTAATGCTCCAAAACCAAACGCTGTGTTAAATGAACCTGTTGTAAGTGCGTCACCAGCTAAACCTCCAATTATTGTGTTGTTAGTACCTGTTGTAACAGATTTACCTGTTTCAAAACCAATTGCCACATTAAATGCGTTAGCTCCTGCATTTTGTGCAAATAAAGCATCTTGTCCAATAGCTACGTTTCTACCATCACCATCTTCAGCAGATAAAGCTCTATAACCTATTGCTATATTATTAGAACCAGTAGTAAGAGCGTCACCAGCAAGAGAACCTAATAATATATTTTGTACACCTGTTGTAATAGATTGACCTGCATTATCTCCAACAGACACGTTGTTATTACCATCATTTAAAGCTATTCTTCCTGTAACATCTATTCCGTAGCTTTCTGTTTCAAGTTTTACATTTCCACCATATAATAAAAACACATCATTATTACCAGTGGAATATAGTTGCCATTCCGCTTCTTCAAAATTATATAAACCTTGTCTAGCAGCAGTCATATCAACTTTAAATCCACTTGCATAAGTATTAAATACAGTTAAATCTCCAATATTTATATCTCCATAAGTATCTATATTTATACCTGTAGATCCACCATCAATTATATTGTTAGTGCCATTGTGATATATTGCTAAATCAATAGCATTACCAAAATACGCTTTAACGTTATCAGCGTGTTGTGTGTTTTTACTAAAAATTATAGATTCAACACCACCATCAATTCTAAAATATTCTGCTAAACCACCAGCACCATCATCACATCTAAATATAATATCTTTATCGTTAGCATTGTTTGTTATTTCTAAATTACCCGTAATATTTTGTATATACGAATCTGTAGCATCATGTTTTATTCTTAAATCACCAGTAGAATCACTACCAAACTTTGCTATAACATTGTCTATATGATGTGTATCTTTAAAAAAGTTTGTATCTTCTCCACCTCCATCAACAGAAAAATATGTAGCTAAACCACCAGCTCCGTCATCTGATCTAAATATAATATCTTTGTCATTTGCAGTATTTTGTATATATAAATCTCCAGTTCCACTTGACATAATACTATTAGTAGCGTCATGATATAGTCTAAAATCAAGACCATTACCCATCTGTAGTTGAATATTATCTATAATTTCTAAATTACCAGTCATTGTACCACCAGCAAGTGGTAAATAGTTTCCTAAAGAACTAGCTAGCAAATTAGTTGGAGATATTTGAACATTATCAGGTCCTTTATAACCTACTACAAAGTCTATATCTGATTGGGTGTTACCTACCGTAAATTGTGAGAATTTTATGTTTGCCATTTTTTATGAATTTTTTATCATGAATTTTAAAGAAGGTGTAGTAGTTTCCCCAATAAAAAAGTCAATACCGTTTTCACCTATAATAAAATCTACACTTGGTGAACTACCAGTTCCTGGATCCACAGGAAGCGCGAGTATTGCATTTGCGTTACCTAATATTGATGACATGTTAAAGTAGTGCTAAAATATCTGTAGCTGTTGTTCCAGCTGCTTTTACTTTTATTGCTTGTTGAGGTATAAATGATGCATTACCTACGTTTTTCATAACTACATCTTCACCACCTGGTGTTTGAATAGCTACATCTCCAGTACCACCTACAAATAAACTATAACCTGGTGAGTCGCCGTTAGCAACATTACCTTTATAAATATCATAAGTACCAGCTGCTATTCCAGGTACTTTTAATGTTAATTGAGTAGCACTATCTACTGATTCAATTTCACATATTACGCCTGCAGCGGAATACACTACATCTCCTCCTCTTATATTATAGCCATTTGGATTAGTTGCAGAATTTAAAAAGTTTTGACCAGCGTCTGTAAGTGTAAGCGCTACTCCAGAAGTATTTGTACCAGAAGTTATTTTTCCAGGATTTGGAATATTTATAGTGTCACTTGGTATAACATCTACTGCGTTTATTGATTGATTTCTTGCCATATCGTCCATGAGTTATTTTTAGTTATCTTTTTGCTTTTTGCGTAATAGGAGCCATACCAGAATATGGAACACCAGCATGCTTTAAACGCATACCGTTGATACCACTACTAGATCCACTTGCATGAGGTCTACCCACTTGGCTTAATGGTCCGTCCCATATTGCATTTTCTCCTACAATTCCACCTCTTTTACCACCCATGTCTTTAGTGTGGCTTGGGTCTACTTTAAAATCTTTATGATTCATAATGTTTATAAATTTATTAATGGTTTAGGTTTTTGAAATAAACCTCTTTGTTCTTCTGTTCCATAAATTCCTGCAGCAGCTTGTTGAGCTTGTGGGGAAAAATTATTAGCTGTAGCCATAGGAACATTACCTACTGCTGTGTTCTGCATAGGTAACATTTCTTGAGACTGTTGATCTAAGCTACTTATTCCTTGACTTGCTAGTTGCTGTTGTGCAACTTGTTGTGCTGACATTCCCGGAGTAATTCCTCCAAACATAGCACCCATTGTAGGTATTGTGAACATATTATCTATTTTTATCTGTATTTACATTGTATATAGAAGTTTGTAAAACTTTATCCATATACGTGTTTCCTTTCATTATTTTGTTTCTTCTTTCACTTGTAGGTATATCATCTTCACCTAACATTATTCGATAAACTCTTTGTATTAATTGTTTACCTTTAAAAGAAACTTTATAAATATTGTATTTTTGAGTTGTTCTATTTCTATGACGCCAAACAGTTATCCAATTATTTTGTATTAATTTATTCCAACGTCTATTATTCCAACTATATGAATATGTACCTATTTTAAAATCATCAATAGTAAACATATCAATACAATCTAAATATATTAGTAATTCAAGTTCAGCATCTGTTAAGCCGTTGTTTTTACAAGCCCACTTACGGATAATGCGATAGTGTTTCAGCAGATTGAGATCTTTAATATCTCCTGCTTCTAGCCTTTTCATAAAACAACGACGACATCTTGCGCCTTAATAACTTGATATGTATTTTTATTTATTTCTATAGAATGACCAGCGTGTCTGTCATAAAATATAGAATCATTTTCTTTTAAACCACTAATCTCTTCTCCTACAGATACTACTTTTGCTTCGATATATCTTATATCAGATCTATCATTTTTACTTAACAATAAACCTCCTTCAGATTTAGTAATATTTTCTTCAACTTTTTGTATAATTAAATTTCTACCTACTGCTTTCATCTACTCTTATATTATTAATTACACAATCAGTTGATAAAATTGTTGTTGCTACAGAAGCCGCATTAGTTAAAGCACTTTTTGTAACTAGTAGAGGATCTATAATACCTGCTTTAATCATTTGTACCATATTTCCTGTAACTACGTTTAGACCAAATCCTTCTTTTTCAGGTTCTGTATTTTTAATACCAGCATTGTCTAGTATTGTATAATATGGAGATTTTATAGCGTTGTACAAGATGTTTTCTCCAATGTTTGTTTGATCTAATGTTTTTGAAGCGTTTAATAAAGCAATACCACCACCAGAAACTATACCTTCTTTAATCGCGGCTTTAGTAGCACAGATAGCATCTTCAATTCTATCTTGTTTTTCTTTTAATTCAATATCAGAATTAGCACCTACTTTTACTACAGCAACTTTAGCTGATAATCTAGCTAATCGTTGTTCAAGACCCATTAATTCGTAAGATTTTAATTTTTTAGTTAATTTCTTTTTAACAGTCTTGATTATTTCTTCAACTTCATCACTAGTACCTTCTATTTGTATAATACTTTGATGTTGTTCTGTAGTAACTTTTAAACATGTGCCTAAATAGTCTACTTGTATTGTATTTAAATCGTCTCCTAGATTTTCATCTATTATTTGAGAATTAGTTAATAAAGCTAAATCTTCTAATATTTCTTTACGTCTTAAGCCAAAAGCTGGTGCATCTAAAACATTTACTTTTATATTACCTTTTATTTTGTTCATAACAAGTGCAGATAAAACCGGAGGTTCTACTTCACCAATTATTAACAAAGGTTTGTTTTGTTTTATAACATATTCTAGTACTGATTGAATTTGTCTTATTGATTCTATTTTTGAATCAACTATCATTACTAGTGGATTATCAAGTTCGCAAATTCCTTTTTCTTTATTTGTTATAAAGTTTGGATTTAATAATCCTTTGTTGTATTCTACACCTTCAACTATTTCAACTTTAGTTTCACCAGCACTAGATGGCTCCATTATTACAACACCTGTTTTGCCTACAGCATTAAATGCGTCTGCAATTAAATTTCCTAGCTCAGGATCATTGTTTGTAGAGATTGTTGCTATTTGCTCTATTCTATCATCTACAGGAACTGATGTATCAGTTATATAATTTATAATTTTATCAACACCATTTAAAATACCTTCTTTTATTTCTCTAGTATTTGTGTTGTTTAATACTTTATAAGCTTCTTTTAGTATAGCATGAGCTAATACTGTTGCGGTAGTTGTACCATCGCCAGCTTCTTTTACAGTTTTACGTGCTGCTTCTTTGATTAAAGTAGCACCCATGTTTTCTACAGGATCTAAAAGTACAATAGAATCAGCAACTGTTACACCATCTTTAGTAATTATTGGTTTTCCGTGCTCATCTTCAAGAATAACACACTTGCCGCTAGCTCCTAGAGTGGAACTAACAGCATTAGTGAGTTTTTCTATACCTTTAAATACCTTATTTTTGGCATTTTCACCAAAATTTAGGTTTTTTACTATCATTTGATTAAATTTAATTTGATTTAATTATGTTACTTAAAGGTTTTTACGACTTTTGGCCCGTTTACGAACTCAAGCTTCTTTGTATAGTGCTCTATCGATGCATCTATTGCTTGTTCTGCTCCTTCTAGGGTTTCTCTTCGTGTTACATCGTGCCATTTATCGCAATCGTGATCTTTATCTACATCACAATTACAATTAATGTCCATGTATTCTGTTTGGTAAAAACCATTAGGTAACTGAGTTATTCTCCAATTACTTTTTTTAGCTATATGCTTCCAAAGGTCAATGGTTTCTTTTGTTATTTGTGGTTGACTATTCCACGTTCTAGTCGAATAATAAAACGTCATTTGGTTTAGGTTTTAAAATTAATGTTTGGTTTGCGCTCTCACCGAGCAGGTATATTGTTATTATTACTTGTTTTTATGTTTTTTTACACTAAGCTTCTAAAGCTTCAACTCTAGCTTTTAATTCTTTTATAGCTTTTACTAATACTGGTATAAGTTTTCCGTAACTTGCTTCTAATCTATCTGGATTTGAATCATAAACTAGATTTAACCACTCATCATCTACTGTTTGTAGCTCTTGAGCGATAAATCCTATATCTTTATTACCTTTATTTGCACTAAAGTATTCATTACCATCTCCATCAAATTCAGCTCTATTGTCCCATACAAACTTTTTAGGTTGTAATGAGTCTACAAAATCAAGACCATATGGTAAATCTTCAATACTTGTTTTATCTCTTTGATCTGACAGTGCTGTGATTGTTGTTTGCTGACATCTTAATACTGCTGTAGAAGAATTACCAAGTGTAAATTCATTATTTGCACCTGCTGCAGTTGGAGAAGCATCATCTCCTATTAAAACATTATTAGTTCCTGTCATAGCTATATTGTTACCAGCATCAAAACCAATAAATATACTATTAGTACCTGTTGTTAATCCTCTACCAGCTTGATAACCTAGTGCAATATTTCTAGGAGAGTTAATTGAAGCAGTTGGTCCAGCAGTTTGAGACCTTAAAGCACTAGCACCAATTGCTACATTTTCATTTGAATCAGTATCAGCTTCAAGAGCCTGAAATCCTAAAGCAACGTTTCTTTGACCTTCTGTAATAGCTTTACCTGAATCACCTCCTATAAATATATTTTGCCAACCAGTAGTAGTTACATTTTGACCAGCTTCATTTCCAATTGCAATATTTCCAAAAGAAGAAGTTGTTGATGCGTTTTGCAATGCTTGTCTACCTATTGCTATTTGAAAACCTGTATTATTACCAGCTGCAAATTCTAATGCTTTCCATCCAATTGCTATAGAGTGCTGGCTTGTAGTGTATGATTTACCAGCATCTGTTCCTATAAATACATTATAATCTGCTCCAGTTGCCGTAACTCCAGCTCCGTTACCTAATATTACATTTTCAAAACCAACATCTAATACTTTACCTGCATTGAAACCCATAGCAACATTCCCTGTCCCTGTGGTTAAACCAGCAAGTGCTTCAAAACCTAAACTAGTATTTTTATTAGTTTCTTCTGTTCGTGCTATTCTTTTTGATAATCCATCTACATAAGGAACGAAAGGACCACCAGCTGGTACTCCTAAAAATGTAGCTAATTGAGATATAGTAACAGATTTAGTTGGATTTCCGTTTCCAGCATCCATATCACTTATAAGTAATCTATCATCGTTTGCTACTGATGAAATTAAAGGGTATGAAAATATTATTGCCATTTTTATATTTTTTATTGTTTGTGTACATAGAATATACTTACACAAAAATAGGTAAATTTACTTTTTACTGTGTAATATAGGATATCTATTATATAATACCTTACTCCTATCTAGATATTATACGTAGTATAATATCATAAAGGGGGAGATATACTCGGTACCCTCGTATATCTTGTACCAGTACCCTTGACTTTTTAGAAAAGTGTTTACATATAGAGAAGCTGGGTGTTCCCCCTCCACTTTTTTTTTGTCATTTTGTCACAAAATTGATTTTATTTTCACTACGGGCACCTTTTTTAATGACTTTTTGTCATATATATACAACTTTTTTATATATTATTAAAATACTTTTAACATTTTTCTACGAAAGTTAATACTAATATACTAAGATAATATAAATGTAACAAATACTAATTACAATGCGAATATTAATAGTATATATTTATGACATAATGACATACAATGACACATTGCGCAATGACATCTTGACATATTTACACACTAAACAAATATACACTTTCGAAACTTAATACTAATAAACACAGATAATATATATAAATAATAACTTAATACTAAAAATTATGAACACAATTAACTCAAAAAGATTTGTTATTCGCAAATCACTAATCGGTAAAAACACTACAATCAATGTTGAATTTAAAAATGGTAAGTCTTGTACTTATAATCATGATAAAGTTTATGAAATTATGAAAGATACACTAAGTAAATTACCTTGCTTTATCAAGTACAATTCATATACCTCATCAACTAATGTACCAGTGGTGGCTAGACAAGTAGTTGAAGTAGTAACACCAGAAGTAGCATAACTATGAGAATTATAAAAGGTTTTAACTCAACTCTAAACTGTGATTGGTATCATTGTACCATTGGTGATACCACTCATAGCTCTCCGCTGCGTGAAAACGTAGTAGCGTGGCGAGATGATAGGTTGTCTAACTCTGATTACTACAAAGAACTCAGTGAACTTAGGCGTGATGGACTTGCTTCAATGTATAATAATAACCATAATAATTACACAGGAGATTAATATGACTATAATAAATAAATATACAGGTAGAGATATATCTACAGAATACTTAGCTTTAATGGAAGGTATTATAACTAATGATGAATTTGAATTAATAACTTTAACAATTAAATAATGAAAAGAGATTTATATAGATTTGCAAAAGCAAGAAGAGATAAGCGTATAGAATTATTTAAACTAAACGCAGATGAAATTAAAATTATAGAACATAACTACTATTCGAAATTTAATACGAATTACTCTGGATAATATAATAAACAATAATATGAATACAATTAAATTTACTTCTAAAACTACACTTAAATTAAATGGTTTAGTGTATAAAGGTTATGCAGTCGGT
>WLWH01000349.1_pt1 | contig 38493 bp, 32 predicted proteins | sample 6712741 | NCBI WGS metagenome assembly WLWH01 (sample SAMN12718694, study PRJNA515312) | sponge metagenome | isolation source: marine sponge | host: Mycale hentscheli | place: New Zealand: South Island, Marlborough, Capsize Point | collected 2003-05-01
GACTCGACCATCGCATGCCTTCTACTACCGGGAGTTGGTCTCGCCGACGATCTCAAAGACGTCAAGGAGCTCGGTGTTGGCATGGCACGAATCGCAACACACTGCACCGAAGCCGACATCAGTGAGCAGCACATCCAGATGGCCAAGAAGCTCGACATGGAAGCCATTGGGTTCTTGATGATGGCACACATGAACTCGCCCGAGGGCCTCGTCGAGCAGGCGTTGCTAATGCAGTCGTACGGGGCCGACGCCATCTACATCGCAGACTCTGCCGGAGCGATGACCACGGAGGACGTGCAGCGACGGGTGAGTGCCTTGGTGAAGGCCCTCGATATCCCGCTCGGGGTCCACGCCCATAACAACCTTGCGATGGCAGTGTCGAACTCGATCGCGGCCTACGAGGAAGGGGCCGCGAACCTCGACGGAACGAGTGCGGGACTCGGCGCGGGCGCAGGCAACTGCCCGACGGAGATTCTGGCCGCGGTCTCGAACAAGTACGGAATCGAGACCGGTGTCGATGCGCTGAAGCTGATGGACGTAGCCGAGGAAGTCGTGCGGCCGATCATGCCTAGGCAACAGGTGATCGACCGGGCCGGACTGATTCTGGGTTACGCAGGCGTCTACGGCTCGTTCCTGCTGCATGCCCAGAAAGCAGCCGAGCGTTATGACGTCCCGCAGGCGGAAATCCTGATGGAACTGGGGCGTCGCCAAGTGGTGGGGGGGCAAGAAGACATGATCATCGACGTTGCGTTGGAACTAGCCCGAAAGCATGCGGAGGCGAACGAATGAATAAGACGGAGCTGGCCGAGCGGCTGATTCGAGCCGCGTCCGACCGGGTCGCCACCACTCCCCTGACCGACGACTTCCCGGACCTGGACGTCGATACGGCGTACACGATTCAGGACTCGGTCGTCGAGGCTCGGCAGGCGTCGGGTGCAGTGATCGTGGGGGCGAAGCTGGGCTTGACCAGCAAGGCGAAGCAAGAGCAGATGAACGTGGACGAGCCGCTCTATGGCTGGCTCAGTCACGACATGCATATCGACACGGGCGAACCTTTGGTCTGTGATCGATTTATCCAGCCGCGTTGCGAGCCCGAGATCGCCTTTCTTCTCGGGGAGGATCTATCCGGTCCGGATGTTTCGGCTGCGCGGGTGATTGCGGCGACGCAGTTGGTGTTTCCGGCAATCGACGTTTTGGATTCTCGCTTCGCGGGGTATTCCTTCACTCTGCCTGACGTGGTCGCTGATAACTCCTCGTGCGCCGGTTTCGTTCTCGGTGGGCAGGGGTCGAGCCCGACCGACTTCGATATGCGCCTGACCGGCTGCGTGTTCGAGAAGAACGGGTCGTTGATTGCGACCGCATCGGGCGCCGCGGTTCTTGGTCATCCGGCCGCGAGCGTTGCGTGGCTCGTACGCAAGTTGGCCGAACGTGGTCAAGGGTTGACGGCCGGTCATATCGTCCTGGCTGGCTCCATGACCGAAGCTGTGGCGGTTGAACCCGGCGACGTTGTCACCGCGCGCTTTGATCGTCTCGGCACCGTCGAAATTTCGTGCATTTAGGAGGACACATGCCGTTTGTGCAGGTAACCATGATTGAGGGACGTAGCGACGAACAAAAGCACGCCCTCATGGCGAAGATCACCAGTGCCGTCGAGGAGGCCGTGGGCGCGAAGCGTGAAAGTATCCGCGTCGCAATTTACGAAGTCTCACCCGATGACTGGTCCATTGGCGGGGAGCCCATATCCCAGCTTCGGCCGTGATGTCACCATGTGGATGACCGTCGGCCCCGTTCCAGAACTCTCCACAGACTCGCCCAACGCGCGGCTGATCGGCAGTCATTCTGTGCTGCTGTCCTATCGGAACTCGTCCTGGTGGGCCATCGCCAACATCTGCCCCCATCGAGGCGAGGTACTCAGTGACGGCCTGGTGCAGGGTGACTGCGTCACGTGTCCCGGGCATTTCTGGCGCTTCTCCCTCACCGACGGCATGAAACAGGGAGATGAGCGCGTGCGGGTAGCGACCTACCCGGTCCGGTTGGTCGACGACGTCCTCGAGATCGAGGTGCCGGATCCCGCACCAACACAGAGTCTGCGCGAGATCCTGCTGGCCCACGCCCGGGCCGAGGACACGAACGACTGAACCGCCCGGAGGTCTACGCCTCGTCGTCTCCGTTGATCTGCATGACGACCGCCTTCGGCTCGGTGAAGAACTCTCGACTGAAGTCTCCGCCTTCACGGCCCACTCCGGAGTCCTTCACACCCCCGAAGGGTGCCCGTAGGTCCCGGATGAAGAAGCAGTTCACCCAGACTGTCCCGGCGTTCAGCTTCCGCGCGACCCGATGCGCGCGATGCACGTTCTCGGTGAAGATCATCGCGTTGAGTCCGTACCGGGAGTCGTTGGCCATGGCGACGACGTCCTGCTCGCTGGAAAACGGATGCACAACGACAACGGGACCGAAGATTTCTTCGCGACATACCCGAGCCTCTACGGGTGCGTCGACGATGACAGTGGGTTTGACGACCCAACCGTCACCCACACCACCGGTCACCACTCGACCGCCATCTTCATCGAGTGTCTGAAAGTAACCGCTCACCTTGGTGAAATGTTCCTCGCTGGCCAGAGGCCCGAAGTCGGTATCCGCGTCTTGCGGATCACCGATCTTCATCTGCTCGGCCTTCTCGGTAAGCAAGCGCACGAACTCGTCGTAAATCGATTCTTGAACGTATAGACGACTTCCCGCAAGACAGATTTGACCCGCATTGCGGAAGATGGCTTGTGCCGCCCAGTCGACAGCATTCGCCATGTTGGCATCGTCGAAGACGATGTTGGCGCCCTTGCCTCCCAACTCCAAACTGACCGGAGTCAAGTTCGCCGCGGCAGCACCGGCAATCACTTTCCCCGTCGAGCTATCCCCGGTGAAGGTGATCCGGTCGACGCGTTGGTCACGCGTCAGTGCCTCTCCAACGGAATCGGGGCCGTAGCCGTGAACAACGTTGAACACGCCCGCAGGAATCCCGGCGTCTGCCGCCAGTCGGGCCCATATGGTCGCGGAAACTGGGGTGTCTTCTGCAGGCTTCAGAACAACGGTGTTTCCCCAGGCCAGCGCAGGTGCGACCTTCCAGGAACTCAACATCAAGGGGAAGTTCCAGGGAGAGATCGCCACCACCACGCCGGCGGGGCCGAACTCCGAATAGGCGTGGTGCCCGGAATCCATCGGATAGGTGTCCGCTGCGGACATCCGTGCGTGATCGGCGAAGAAGCGCACATTCCATGCACTCCGCTCCACATCGTGCCGAGCCTGGCCGATGGGTTTGCCCATATCGCGAGTGTCCGCGCGGGCAAGCTCATCAATGTTCTCCATCAGCAGATCCGCCATTCGATGCAGAATCGCTTGCCGTTTCGCGAAGCCCAAGCCCGACCACACACCGGAGTCGAACGCTTCGCGAGCAGCAGCCACAGCGCGCTCCGCGTCGGCCGACGATCCAAGGGCGACGCGCGCCCATGGCTCTCGCGAGTACGGATCGATGTCTAACATCTGTGTACCGTCGATCGATGGGACTTCTTCACCACCGATGAAATGACCGAAAAATTCCATGCGTGCATTATCTCGCCGGCGCGGTCGGCGCGTCGATTCGGTTCCACCGATCGGGACAGGACCAACGCACCGCGAGAAGGCGGCACTCGTGTCAATCACGCGAGCGGTGTGCCACCTCGAAGCCACAAAGGAACCAGCTCATCGGGAAAGCCCTGCATTGTCACCGGTTTCAGGAAGCGATCGATGGCCTGGGCGCCCACCGACGTGAATATCGGATTCATCGTCGCCGGATGCGGACCGCCGTGGTGCATGGCTTCAGACACCGCGACTCCCGTCGGCCAACCGTTGAAGATGATTCTTCCGGCCGAATCCTGGAGTTCGTCCACAAGAAGGTTCACGATTGCACGATCGTTTGGGTCGTCTCCGGACGCGTGAATCGTCGCGGTGAGGCTGCCGGGAGTCTGCTGCGCCCAGTCGACAAGATGACTATCGCTGTCGCAGGTGACGATCACCATCAGCGGACCGAAGCACTCTTCGGACAGCACCGACCATGACTCTTTCAGTGCCTCGTGATCGATAACGAGCACAGCTGCCGATCCTTCCGACTCATCTGCGCTGCTCGCGTTCGCGAATGTCGCGCGAGCAGCGCTGTTATGCATCATCTCGCTCCGCCGCTGTCGATAGTTGGCCGCGATGCTGTCCGTGAGCATGGGCGCCGGTGCAACGTTGGCTACTCGGTCCTCGACCATGGTGACGAAATCGACACCGTCGGAGACGAAGACGAGTCCGGGTTTGGTGCAGAACTGCCCGACACCGAGAGTTGCCGAATCGACGAGACCCTGGGCGATCTCACCCCCGCGCTGTCGGACCGCCTGACGCGTGATGAAAACAGGGTTGACCGATCCCATCTCTGCGAAGAAGGGGATCGGGTCGGGTCGCGAGATCGCAATGTCGAAAAGGGTTCGCCCGCCAGCGTACGAGCCGGTGAACGCCCCGGCTTTGACGTGGGCGTCCGCGATGAGGCTCGCCCCGGTTGCTCGCCCTGCAAGTAGAGCGAATGTCCCGCGCGGAGCGTCGCATTCCCCCAAGGCACCCTGCGCAATCTCGGCGAGCAGCTCCGACGTTCGTGGATGCCCGGGATGCTCGACGGCGATCACAGGGCACCCGGCGGCCAGCGCCGAAGCGGTATCGCCACCGAGAACTCCGAAAGCAAACGGGAAGTTGCTCGCGCCCCAGACGGCAACCGGACCCAGCGGGACCCTCATCTGCCTCAACGATGGACGCGGCTGGGGGGAGGCATCCGGATCGCCAGGCTGATCCATGGCTCTGCGGTGCTTCTCCTGAGCAATCGCATCTCGGAAGTGGTGCAACTGGTAGACGGTTCGATCGAGTTCGCCGTTCAATCGGCTCGTTCCGAGGGTGGTTTCTTCATCGGCGATGGACACCAGCGCCGACCGATGTGCTTCCAAAGCCTCGGCGATTCCCAACAGCCACCGGCTTCGCTCACCGCTCGTACTCGCGCGCACGTGACCGAAGGCGGTGTGAGCCTGCGCCACAGCCGTCATTCGTTCTTCGGCCGATGACTCCCGTGGCACGTCACAACCCTTCTGGCCGAACGAACAGCCCGCATCTGCATCTGTCTGCCGCCGTACAACATCTCATGGCGAGGGCCATGTGTCGGAGATCCGGTATCCGCTGGGCCACGGATCGCGCGGGTCGCGGAAGTACTGACTGTGCCCGAACACCCACGCTCGGCCCCGCACGGTCGGGATGATCGCCGGCACACCTCCCACAGACACTTGCTCCACGATCGAGCAGTCGAATCGCGAGTCGATGATGGATCGGCCGATGTAGCGGTCTGAGACATTCATCTCGCCCCGATCGTGGAGCACCGCCATGAAAGCCGAGCATCCCGTGCCAGTTGGGGAGCGATCGATCTTCCCCGGCTTGATCGCACAGGCATTTCTGGACGTCAACGCCCCATCTTCTTGTTCCACCGGACCCGTCAAGTAGGCGAAAGAGAAGTGCTTCCAGTCCGGCAAGGTCGGGTGTTCGAAGGTCCATTGGGCGTTGGCGGCGTCGCAGATCGCTCGACCGACGTCGGCCAATCGACGCGCGTCATTCGCACGAACATCCACATCGAGATCGGCAGCCGAGGCGATGACGAAACTGTCTCCGCCGAAGGCCGTGTCCACGCGCACATCTCCGATGCCGGGCACACTCAGAATCTCGTCGCGCCTTTCGACGAAACTCGGCACGTTGGTCAGGGAGAGAGAATCAACGGCTCCGTTCGAGCAGGCAACGCGCACGTGAACGACTCCGGCCGGTGCCTCCAACACCACGTCTGTCATCGGCTCGACCATCGGCACCTGTCCGGTCTCGACCAATGCCGCCGCCACACACATAGCGTTCGATCCGGACATGGGTGGTGTGTCTTCTGGCTCCATAATTATGAAGCCCACATTGGCCGAGGGATCTTTCGCGGGCACCAGCAAATTCACGTGACGAAACACTCCGCCACGGGGCTCGTTCAGCAGGAACGCGCGTATGGCTCCGTCACTTGCCACATGGCGGGCCTGCTCCCAGAGGGAATCGCCTGGAGGTGGCTGGATCCCGCCGACGACAACATCACCGACTTCGCCTTCGGCATGCACGTGTACCACGTGCACGATCGTGTCCGTGCGCACGAACGGACACTAGCGCTGCTAGCGCGGCGGGCGAATGGTGATCACCTTGGACATCGTGGCCACCGGGTAGTTGTCTCGGAAAGCCGGCGTTGGCGTGAACACGGCTTTCACTGTGTAGCTGCCGGGCGACAGGCTTCGGCTGATCCTCTTGCGCTTGAGGGCTCGCTTGGTGTTCGCGCCGAGCGGCTTGAGCCAGCGGCCCTTCGCCACCACCTGTCGTTCGCGACCAGCTGCATCCACGATGGAGATGCGCACTTTGCCCTTGATGTTTGAGGTGTTGGCGATCACTGCAAACGAGCGCTTCACACCAGCCCGCGAGCGCTTCACAGACTTCAACGTCAACGTCACACCCTCGGCGATGGTGACAGTCTGGCCGCCGGTGACCGGCGTGGGCGCGGGCGGAGGAGTTGTTGCCACACCGACGAGCGAGGAATAGGACGGGCTTCCCGGTCCACTCCCGTTGACCGCTTGGACGCCCACCCGAAGGTACTGGTTGGTGTTTTGCGCCGTGGCTCCGTAGGTCTTCGATGTGGCCCCGGCGATATTCGCGCAGGTGTTCGCGTCGGCACCGTTCGAGCACGCTTGCCACTGATAGGTGTAACTCGCCGGAGCGTAGTCCCACGTACCCTCCGATGCGGTCACTGTCGTGCCCGCTTTCACCCCGGTCGCCGGAGTGATCGATGGCGCACTTGTCGCGACCGGCACCTGCCCCGATAGGACCCGAGCGACTTTGCCCGCGTTGGTTTGGGCCACCCAGACGTTGGTATCCGGGCCCTCGACGAGTCCCGCCGGTAGCGAGTTAGGGCTGGTGAGTGGGTACTCACCGAGAGGTGCTCCCTGAGCCGAGTACTTGGCGATGGCATTTCGTGCCGACAACGACACCCACATCGTGTTCCCGACACCGTTCGTCATCGCCGTGGGAGTTCCCGACGCGGCCATCTCCAAGACGGTGGTGTCTGCGACGAGCTTTCCGAGTCGATTCAGGGCCGACATCGAGAACCAGATCGAACCATCGACGTTCGCTATGCCCGATGGGCTTGCGGCGGCGGTGAGTTGCACGCTCTCGAACGTGGTTCCGTCCATCAACACCAGGGCGATGCGGTCGGCACCGGAGTCCGTGAAGTACATGCGGCTACTTCCGTCGGGCCCTTCGACGATGCTGTGTGGCTGCGAATTCGCCCATGGGACGTTGAACATCGTCACCACACCGGTCATGGTCACGCGGCCGATACGCCCGCCCAATTCGGTGAACCACATGTTGCCGTCCGGGCCGGCGGCGATGTCTTGCGGCCGCATCGCGCTATCCGGGAGATCGATCAACGACACGGCTCCCGCCGTCGTCATCCGACCAATTTTTCCGCCGGTGCGCAGGGTGAACCACATGTTGCCATCGGGGCCAGCGGCGATTCCCCAGGGATCGCTCACGTTGGCCGGCAGGGGCAACGCGTACGCGGTGACGGCGCCTGCCGTCGTCACCTTGGCGATCGTGTTCGAGATTCCACCCGTCACCCAGAGGTTTTTGTCCGGGCCCACCGCAACATCCCGCGGGGTTGAACCGGCCGCGAGTCCGATCTCGCTGACGTCTCCCGGTGCTGCCGTGGCCCCTGCTGCACCCATCAGGGAGGCACCTACAAGGGCGGCGCTGGAGACAAGGACGGTTACAGCTCGGGTGAAATTCTTCATATCCCCACCGTGTCACACCCACGGTCTGGGAAGGAGGAGCCGTGGCCTCGTGTCGCCCTTAGGCAAGGGTCAAAGTCGCCGCTGCCGCGAGCGCGAGCACTACTCCGATGAGTTGCACGCGACTGATCCGCTCATGCAGAAGGAACCTGGCCAGCAGGAGAGTCGCGGTCGGGTAGAGGGAGCCGATCACTGCGACGATGGCGAGCAGTCCCCGTTGGGCCGCGAGCTGGAAGACGGCGTTCGCCAGGGCATCCAGGCCACCGGCCGCCATCGTCAAGCCCCAGGGGAAAGAACCTGCCGACGACCATCTGGCCCCCGTGCGGACCAGCCAGATGATGAGGGCGATCACCACCAGGATGGACGAGAACCACCGCCCGATAGTCGCGACCCAGATGCCCGAGTCGTCGGGAGCAGAACCCAGGACACTCAAATAAGCACCGATGGCCAACCCGCTGGCGATGGCGATGGCGATGGCCCGCGGCGGCGTCTTCTTGTGTGGTCCGGTCTCCCGGCTCACCAGGATCACCGCCAGTCCCGCCGCAAGGATTCCTGCGATCGCTATTGGGGAGAGAGATTCACCACGGATCACACCCACGAGCACCGGAACAGCCCCCGAGAGGACGGCGGTGATCGGAGACACGATTCCCATTTGCCCCTGGGCGAGTGCCGCATACAGCAGACCCATTCCGACAGCGCCGACGGCGCCGGAGGTAACCCCCACCCATACCGACTCGCTCGATAAGACTCCTGGGACCACGAGCAAGGCGAGGATCGTGATGAGGACTCCACCCGCCGGGTAGGAGACCGACAGAACCCGCAGGGAGCCCACGCGACGCGAGGCGAGGCCGCCGAGGAAGTCCGCCGTTCCCCAGGACAGGCTGGAGAACAGTGCGAAGAGCACAGCCACCGGCCGCTCCTTTTTTCCGCTCGCATCCTCAACTCATGGAGGGCGAAGGCTATCTGAGCAACTGTCATACTCCTGACGTGAGTAAGGGCGACGTTCTCAAGGGGGTTGTGCGGTGACGACGATTTCCTCCGGCCCCTGGGATGAACAGGAGATACGTGACTTCCTGTCAGCGGCGGTCATCCCCGTCCGCGTCGCCAGCAACGGATCATCCGGCCCTCTCGTGCAAAGCCTGTGGTTCGTTCCTCTCGGCACAACGCTGCGGTGCTGCACGCAGCAAGGCTCGGTGCTCGCTCGGCGACTCAGCAAGGACGATCGCATCGGTTTCGAGGTTGCGGCCGACGCTCCTCCCTACCGAGGGGTTCGCGGAACCGGGGTCGCATCGTTATCCACTGACGACGTCGAGCCAACACTGCGTCGCCTGATCAAGCGCTACCAGGGCGATGACCGCACCGACCTCAGCGATTGGCTGATGAGTCGAATTGACAGCGAGGTGGCCATCACGATCGTGCCGTCGACACTCGCATCGTGGGACTACTCGCCACGCATGACCACATGACCGCGAAGGGGTCTCTCCACTCCACGCAGATCGTCGTCATTTTTGTCCTGACCACAGCGGCCTTCGCGGCCTCTTTCCCTGCGATTCGTGTCGCGGAAACCAGTTTCGATCCTGCATCCATCGTCTGGTTGCGGGCGCTCTTCGCGTCGGTGGCGCTGGCACTGCTCGCCCTCGGTTTCCGCGCGCGGTTGCGCATTCCGTGGCCAGACGTGCTTCGGGCCGCGGTTTTCGGCCAACTCGGGATTTCGGCTTTCCAGTGGCTATTGAATTCTGGGGTTGCTGAGTCATCCATCGGAACTGCTTCGACGATCGTCAACACCGCACCGCTCATCTCGATGGTGTTGGCGGCCGTGATCTTGCGGGAACGTATTCCGCTGCTGAGGTGGGTCGGGGTCATCGTCTGCTTCATCGGTGTCTACATCCTCGGATCCAGCGAAGCCTCGACGACGACGAAAGGTGCGGTCTACCTCATTGCCGCTGCGGTGAGCCTGGGCGTCTACTCGGTTGCGATCAAGACGCTGTTGATCCGGTACCACCCCCTCACGGTGACCTTTCACGGCACGTGGCCCGGCATCCTTCTTTTCTCGTGGGCGGCACCCGCGGCTCTCGACGAGGCGACGAACGCGACGGTCAACGCCTGGGTGGGATTGGCGACTCTCGTTCTCGTGGTCACCTGCATCGGCTACGTATTGCTTGCCCGACTTCTTCAAGAACTGCCAATATCTCGCGTTGTCTTCTACTACTACCTCGTTCCACCGGTAGCGATCGTGTACGCCATCGTTCTCTTCGGTGAGATTCCGTCCGCGCGAGAAATTCTCGGGGTGGCCGTGGTGATCGGTGGGGTCGTCATTGCCCTCAGCACACCCGCAACGACATCGACAGACGCCGCACCGTCGGGCACTGATCCGCCCTCGAGGTGACCCTCAGGAAGGTTCGACGTGCGACGACTCCTGCTCCTCACTCAATCCCAGCCGACGTTCCACCACGAGAAGCACCGCCACAACGGCCATGCCGATGAGCATGGCAACGACGGCTGACCCCACGGCTTGCGTCGGCGCCAACAGATCACGGTCGTCGGTCTGCCATGGCCATAGTGCTCTCAAGGAGCCGATCATCAGTCCTGTCAGCACCGCGAGCGTCACCGCCGCCCGGTGGTTCAAAAGCCAGGTCAAGAGCGTGACGAACGACCCGAGTCCGACGATGGCCCCCACAGCGAACGCCCCGAGATACACGAGGTCTCGCTCGTTGACCGCTTGCAACGTCGGTTCATACAGGCCGAGTGACAACAGTAAGAAGGATCCGGAGACGCCGGGAAGTACGAGGGCACAGACAGCGACCGCGGCGGCAAGCGCAACGACGATCGGGCTCGGATCGTCGACCACTGCCGGCGGAAGCCCGGTGATGACGAACACGATGATCGCCGCAACAACCGCGAACGCCACGTACTTCACGCTCCAGCCACCCTGCCTGCGCACCATGTGTGCCGGGACCCAGATTCCCGCGAGCACGAGTCCGAAGAACAGTGCCCGCATCTGGATCGGGTATTCCTCCAGAAGCGGTTCGATGAAACGCGCACCCAGAACAACCGCTGCCACCATGCCGATCCCCACGGGGATCAACAACTGCCATGGCAAACCGCGCAGCGTGCGCGCGCAGGCGGAGCCGGACGGCCGTCCCTCGGAGAGGCCGAGGAGTTGTCGAAGAGCCAGGACTGCATCCGCGATCGAATCGATCACCGTTCGGTAGACGCCGACGATCAGGGCGATCGTTCCTCCACTGACCCCGGGGATAACTTCGGCCACGCCGATGAGGGCACCGCGAACAAGGTTTGCAACAACCGAAATCACCGGCTCACTGTAGAGGCAGGAGCCGGTTCTTCGCGTTCAACGCAGGGCCAACCTGTCGTCGGCGTCGACTAGCGTTGGGGCATGGACGATCGCGGCCGGGTTCGGTTTTCCCTGTTCTTACAACTCTTCGCCGTCGTCATGTTTCTCGGGGCCGGGCTGTTCCGCGGGTTCGCCCTCGGGTTCGATGCGCTCGCGTGGATCTTGGTGGGAGCCGGTGCGTTGTCAGCGGTAGTGGCGTTCCTTACCTTCGCCCATCTTCGGGACTCCTGACTGCCAGACCCGCTTCCATCTTCTGACGGTCCGGGACTCCAACTTCGCTCTGATTCAGCGTGCGGTGAATCGCTTGTCGGGAGTGATCGGTGTCCCGGAGAGTGTCCGCGACTCAGGCTCACCCGGTTTCGTACCGAAAATCGGGTAGCGCTTCTTGAAGTCGGACGGTGTCGCGGGTAGTCCACTCCGGGTTGGCTACGCCGAGGACAACGGCCGGTGCCATGTCGGCGCTGTAGTTGTGGCCGACTTCCGGTGGCGCTCCGCCACTAATCAGGTCCATTCCCACTTGGAATCCGGTGATGAATGGGAACCATCGAAGGCTCGACATGACTCCCGGACCGTGTGGCGGAATGGTCCAGTCCGCCTCTCGGTAGAACAGGTCGGGGCGCCAGTAAACAACGGGGTCGTTCGCGTGGGCGGCGAAGACTATGACGGGGAGGCGCATGTCGTCGTCTCGATCGGGATCCTCAGTTTCCACGAGAACCCGGGTTATCTGTCCGTCCCCGATCACCGGGTCCCATGCCGGTCCAGACGTGCGATCCGCCTGCCATGACTTCCACAACGTGGACTCTGCAGGCGGACCAATCCAAATGATGCTCTTGATGTCTTCGGTCACCTCTTCAGGTGTCGCGTCGGCGGTCCATGCGCCCTGTGTTCCCATCGAGCCGAGCGATTCTCCGAAAAGAACCAGGGTCGGGCGCTGCTCTTCAGGTAACTGTTTCCACCGCTCGACAACGGCGTCGATGGTCGCCTTATTCTGATTGATCGTGGTCTGGGAGTCGATGATGAATCCGATCCACGAGGGAACCGCCGAGTACTGAGTGGCGACCGTGGTGACATCGCCGCCGGTGACCACTTCCAGGGAATTGATGGCATCGGGGTCTACCCAGCCCGTGCCAGTCACACCAAAGATCACGAGATACTCCCGTGACCACGCATCGACCCGGTCAAGTTCTTCCACGGCGATCGCGGCACGTTCGTCGAACGAGTTGGCCTGTTCCATTCCCACGTACAAACGAACGGGCTGCTCGGCGGGCCGAGAGGTGATCTCGGCGATGGAAGCGGCGGACATGGTGTTGGAGACGTAGTAGCGGCCCTCCCTACCCAGGGTTTCCCAGGGCAGGGGACTTGCATCAGACCCGCTATTCACGCCGAGGTTGGATGCGGATTGGCCACTGGCATCAGAGTTCGTCGTGTTGTACACACCGGTGAGCCAGTTGAAGCCGGCGTTCAACCCAGCGAAGAGCAGCACCACGAAAACGAGCGAGACGGCGAGCCGGATCCAACGGATTCTTTCCCGACTTGCCTCTACCCACCGGTGAAGGGGACCGATCCGACCGACGAGCGTGCCGACCAGCCGGGTCACCGCGCGAATACATCGGCCGATGAGCACGAGCGCCGAACCGAGAACAACTGCCGAAGCAGCGAGTGCTAGCGAGCCGGGGACAGCCTGCGGCATATTGAGGGCTTCTTGCTGGGTCTTCTGCCATGCAACGGCGATCGGTGTGAACGTGAGCGCCAAACCCCACGTCACGACCAACGAAACAGACGTGACCTTCTTGTTCGGGTACCAGGCATCAAGCTTCGCGATCGTCCGTGCAAACCATTCAATGGCCGACCCGGCCGCGTATCCGGCAACGACACCGACGGCGGCCACGACGATCATGAACGGCAGTGCGCGAGGAAGCAGCGAGGGGGTGAGCGCGGCAAAGTAACCGAGCGCCGCCCCTACAAGCCCGCCATAGCTCGGCTTCGTCCACACAACCCGAGCGTCAAGACCTCCTCTGACCACCATCGGAGGATAGAACAATTAGCCAGCGATCACGTCCTATTTCGTTGCGATCACGAGCATCTATCGGTCCCTACTTCCGATCTATCCGCACCCAGCGGGACTGAGCCTGCACCCGTACTTTGCCTTCGATACGAAGGGTCGCCTGCACGGCCATCACGTCGGCTTCTGCGTCAATGATCCGAGCCCGCAACTCGCTAGGTGTGCCCATGGACGTAGGCAATCGATAACGAATCTCCAGCCCAGTCGTCACCCACGGCTGAAATTCAGTACCCGAGGCCGACCGTCGAGCAGACTCGACGAAGACGGCAGCACCCGAGTGGCAGTCCAAGAGCGTCGCAATCACGCCGCCACTGAGGGTTCCCATTCCGTTGCTGTGATGCTCTTCGGGGTAGAAGGTGCACACCACCTCGTCACCTTCTTCGAAACTCTGCAGCTGCAACCCTTGGCTATTCGCCGGACCGCATCCGTAGCAGGTGGAAAAGGGGTAAAGGCGTTGTTGAATGCTCGTCGCCATATTCACAACACTAGTTCTGGATCACCGAGCCAGGACATCCCATTCGACGAGGAGACGGTCCTTCTTGTCATAGAGGGCGACCACCTGATCCTGGTCGGCCCGAGTTGTGAACGAGAGGCGACCGTTCTTTCGCGTCCGTACTCTTTTCTCGCTGACGACGGTCCATTCGTCGGCAGCGTCGTCCCAGGCATACACGCCGACCCACACGGGACTGTTTCTTCCCAGGCGAGTCTTCACTGCAGCCCTCATCTGTCCTGTTGTACCGATCTGGGCTGCGATGACTTTCGTTCCACGTTTGGTGTTCGGCTCACTCAGCACCAGAGTGCTGATCGATTGTTGGTCAGGCTCCAGACCCGCATTGGACAGTGCCTCGTTCGCCATTGTCGAGAAATCGGAAACAACGGTCCCTGCTGCATCTGCCTCCGCGCCATCCGATTCGCACGGTGGTCCGCTACCACCCGAAAGCGGACCGATCAGGAGCAGTTCCCCTGCGACCTCATGCATGTATGGGCCGCCGCTATCGCCAGCACAAGTCGATGTGATCCCGTCGCCAAGGACGGTGAACGTCTTGTTCTCGTCATACATATCCGTCAGTGGTTCGGACAACGACAGCGGGACCGGGCTGCTCGCTTGACTTGGATCATCGCGCGGCACGGTCAATCCGTAGCCGACGTACGTGATCGGTGCTCCCGCCTTCGCTAGCGTTGATACTTCCTGGGGCTTGGCGAGGCGAGTAATCGGCGTAGCCCCAAGAGGCCTGTCCAGTGTCATGAAGGCGATATCAACAGTGCTGCCGTCGGCCGGGATCCACTCAGCGGAAATGAACGTCACTTGGACATCTGCCGGAGCCACCGCTTCGACATTCGCCCCCGCCGGCCACACCGTGATGGCCGACGGAGAAACGATCGGGTCACCCGCTTCCTCCATCACGCAATGCGCGGCCGTGACAATAATCTGTGGTTTCCACAGGGCGCCGGTGCACGATGAGCCGTCAGCTCCGAATGATGTTTCGAAATAGACAGCGGCACCACTCCATGGATGGTCCGGTTGACCACCGATGACGGTCGGAGCCGATGTGAGGGTGGTGGAGGCCGCTGGCGGTCCGGTGAGGAACGCGACCCCGAGGGTTCCTGTCGCGATTAGCGCGGTGAGTCGACGCACGATGAGTTGTGCCATTGAGTCTCCTTCACCGGACAGCACTTCTTCCTTCCCTAGTATGCACGGGAGGTTTACCTACGAACATATCCCGGCGCCTGCCACCACCTCTCTCATCATTACTAGTCTCTTCATTCAATGATTGAGAAGCGCTTGTTCACGAGGAACACTCTCGAAACTGTGTCCTACGTCATGCTTCTCCTTGCCGTTACGTTGTGGGGTGTCATTCTTTGTGCGAAACAGTTGACTTACGGGCTGGAGTTTGACGAGTCCTACCTGTTGGGGGTCGCAAGCAACTTAGCGTCGGGCGTTGGCTACGTGGATGACGGAGTCACTTTCCTCTCGACCAGTGAACCCTTCTCGCCAGTGATTTCAACCGGTCCGGCCGTACTTATTCCCGTGTCATTGACGTGGTGGATCTTCGACGGGGACCTGATCCCTGTTCGGATCACCATGCTGATCTTCTTCGGCATTCTGGTGTACTCGATATGGCGGCTGTTCGGCAAGCTTGGGGGTCGATGGGCGAGTCTTGCGGCGGTGGGCGGGTTAGCTCTCGTTCCTACTGTTGCTCCGGACCTTCAGAACACCTCTCTGATGCCTGGTCGTGTTGTTGGTGAGTTACCGGCCCTTGCCCTACTGCTGCTGGCCGGGCTCTTGTTATCAAAGCATCAGTACTTCTGGTCAGGGCTATGCCTGGGACTCATGCTGCTCTCGAAACTGACCTTCGGAATCCCGGCTGTCGTCCTCATTGCCGCATTCTTCGTGTTCGAGGTGCTCAATCGCCACATCGGCCCGTGGCGTTATCTTCTCCGGATTCTCTGTGGTGTGGCCGTTCCACTAGTGACATTTGAGTTGATCAAAGCTGTCGCCTTGGGTCAAAGCGGGTACATACGCCATGTCACTGCGGTTCGTGAATTCTTAGATGGCCAAGACGTTCCATGGAATCAGTTGTACATATTCATTGATGAACACTTCGAGGGCACCCTCCAACTTCTTTCACTTTCCCTCGTGACGGTGGTCGTGATCATGATCGCCTTGTCATTGCGTCGGACGCGACTAAGTATGGGATCTTCTCAAAATGAGCGAGACGCTCGCGATCACGCGACCGGTTGGGTAATCGCTGCCGTGAGTTTGGGTCTAGCGATGATGTTCCTGTGGTGGTTCTTTCGTTCTCAGCAGTACAGTGCCCGCCCGGCGCTCCCCACTGTGTTGTGGCTCGCGATCGCATCTTGTGGAGTTGCATTTTCGATAGGTACGCAGGATCGATCCCGGTCAGATCGTTTTTCTGTTGCATTGACTTTCACCCTTTACGCAGTCCTCTTGGTATCGATTGTTGGGCGCACCATCCAAATCGGGATAGATGAATCCGGTTCCCGAATGCTTGCTGAGCAGCGTGCGGCAGCGTCATGGCTGCAAGAGAATCGCCAAGGGGTTCCGACTGACGGTTACTGGACAAATCCGGAGCTCCTCATCCTCAGCGGTCTACCTCCTGACAAGGCACCACTGCAAGACGTCGCGGCCTATTCCGCAATTCGCGCGCTCAACAAGAAGGGAGTGGCGGATGCGCAGATTTACAACGAGCTATGTCTCAACATGATTCTGATATCCGAGAGCGTCACGTTGTGCAAAGCGTTTCCTTCGTGGGGCCCGATTGACGAGTGAGCGATCTATGGGAACCGACTGCGCGTTCACCTACCCATCATGCCCAGGATGGACAAGCAACCCGAGAAGAGCACCCCTTGAGTGATCATCTCAATGGAGCACAGGTAACCCCGCTCCTACGACAAGACTTGTTCGCACCTGACCCCGAGAGCCGAAGCTCCGTGCGCATCGAGGCAGAACCACCGAATGTCAGCCGTGCTTTCCGATCGTCCAATCCGAAGGGCCCAGCAAGCGGGTTCCGACCTCAATTGCTTCATCTTCCAGTGGCGTTGCCATTGAGTCGTTCCAGCGATTGAAGATTCCGAACATGCAGACGACTCCGAGAATCTCAACTATTTCCTCTTCGCTCCAGTGCTCAGAAAGGCGGGAGAAAAGTTCATCCGTTACCCCATTCGGCACCGAAGCTGCCGCCATGGCGAACTCGATGGCCACGCGTTCAGACTCATCAAAGAGGTCGCTCGTTGTGTATTCGTGCATGGCCGCGATCTTTTCGTCGTCTACTCCGTGACGCCCCGCACTGACCGCTGTGTGCGCCCGACAGTATTGGCAGCCAGCAGCCGCGCTGGCCGCGTTGGCGATCAGACGCTTGAGCCCAAGATCAAGTCGACCATCGGGCCCGAAGACTGCTTTGTTGAATTGCACAGTTGCATTCGCGATCGCCGGCACTCGCTGCATGGTGAGCAAGCTGTTGGGGACAAAGCCCAGAGTCTTCACGAAGTGCTCCATTGTGGCTCGGAGTTCCGGATCCTCACACGCCTCAATGGGCAATGGTTCCATTCTGGCCACACGTACTCCCTCCGACACAGACGTCTTGACTCATTGGTGCTAGATCCCAACTTAAGCCCATGGTGGAGTCAGCTCCAGATCGAGCAGTAGGGACCTCCAGCTCCCCTCTCCGTGGAGCCGCCTCGGGGATTTGAACCTGTAACCTACGCGCTACAAGTGAGTTGCTACTGGCTCATCGATGTGGTTCCTAGCTGGATCACAAGACCGCATAACGGAACACGGCGAGAAGTTCCGAGTGAAACCACACACCTCAAAACGGCAAATGCCACGTGAGCACTCCACTAATTCGTAGGCTTTCACCATGGCTATAGATCTACAAGCAATCAAGGAGTCGCTGCCTTCAATGGTGCCGATGGTGGGGACTCTCGATTTAGCGTTCATAGAACTAACCACTGACAGCGCCATCATGAAACTGCCAGATCAGCCAGCTTTCCGCAATCACCTCGGCGGCCCGCACGCAGGCGCAATGTTCACTCTTGGAGAGTCTGCTTCCGGGTCTTTGGTGCTCGCAAACTTTGCTGATCGACTCGAGTCAGTAATTCCTCTCGCAGTATCTGCTGAGATTCGGTACCAAGCAGTCGCCATGGGGGAGGTAATCGCTGAGGCAAGAATGTTGGCAACGCCAGTCGACGTTCTCAAGAGTCTTGATGAGGGAGAGCGGCCTGAATTCGATATTCACATCGGATTTACGTCAAGCGGACGCGACACCGGCCAAATGTCCGTAACGTGGACCCTGAAACCAGTCAATTCATGATTGGTCCCCTCAAAGGCTTTACCGCGTGCCACGGCCAGCCTTGGAAAAGGCCAGCACGACGATTGGAAATGGCCTGTGCCCGAAGTCGCCTGTTCGTGTAACTCCCAACAGGAACAGGTAAGCGAGCGCATTGAGGAGCCGAATCTCAATTATTCTGAGTGGTTCGCGCTCGCCCCTTAATTCTGACCGGGCGGAGTCCAGTGCACCAAATCAAGGTGCTCACGCGCTTGATCCATCTCTTCGCTTGTCAGAAGTCGAATAACGTGCGCAATAACTGTGCCAGCTGCGACAGGGATAAGACTTAAAGCCAAGGCCTTTGATTCATCTGCATACTCGGCCAGCACTTTGAAGTCGTGCTCGCCCATACAAAAGCTGTAGTCAATGAGGCGTCCGCCCATAGACGTGATCGCGTCGGTCATGACTTCACGTCGGGATTAGAAGCCGTCAGCCAGCGCTCCAGCCGTACCCGCCTACGTGTATTTGCCCAAAATTAGAAATTTTCTTGCCATGAGCACTCCTCAGTAGTCACCAAGTAACAAGAAAGGCTAAGTGAAATGTCCCCCCGAGACGTAAAGAAGACCTAAATCCATTCGACCGCCGCGCGGATTTGCATCCTGGCCCGAAGACCCCGATTAGTGGAGCCGCCTCGGGGATTCGAAGGCTTGCACTATCCATTCACTACGTCATCCGGATAAGCCAGCTTGCCGTCGATAGATTCCAACTGACGAAAGTTGTCGAAGACGAATTTGACCTCTGATTGAGACGGGTCAAACATGTCTATCCAATCGCAATTGCTGAAGTACGTCCCGTCCATCACCTTTGCTTCACTCAATGAGCCTCGTTTAACCATCAGCAAAATGCCAGCTGCCTGGACATACGTGTTCGATGCCATCGTCAATTCAGGATCACCTTGCAATTCAAGTTTTGCGCGTTCAAGAATTCTCTGCTCGTAATCGTCGCGGTCATCCTGTTGAGCCTGCAAAACTAGGCTGAAAAAGTCCGCGGTTCCCTCAGCAAACCACCGCAGATCATCCATACTCTCCTCGGGACGATTCAAGATGGGCGCACACTGGCGCAGCAGATACTTTGACAGTCCGTGGTAAGCCTCGTGGAAGAAAATGTGTCGCGCCGTCTCTACATCCTGGTCGGGGGTCAAGGCCAGGATTGCCGATCGGGACTCCAGGCAAGGATCAGGCGCGGTCGCGACATCGGCTCCACCTCTGATCCATCGCTCAACGCGCAGCGCCCCGTCTTCAAATCCGCTGACTTCTTCTGGCTCGCATCCTTGTAGACCAGATTGCCACTCGGCGAAGAAAGCTACGGCCTCGTCAATTGCGGCATCGTCTAACACAGCGGCGTGCTCCCTGAATGGGTCCCCATCAAACGCCGCAGGGTCGGGCTCATCATCGAGAGCGGTTCCGACCGGCCACAAGAGTCCCATGAAGTCAGTGGGCGGGTCGGAAATTTCCCCCACCGCAGCCTCTAACCAGCCCAAGAGTTCATCAGAAGCGACGGCTGTGGCGAAACTTTTCGCGACTCTCGTTGGTTCACGATCGACGGTTGGGCTCGACGACTCAGCCTCTTCGGGCAGGTTCACTGCGGGGGGTGTCTCAGTCGGGGTGGCAGATGCTTTGGTCCCAGGGCTGTCCAAGACGGCGTTATTGCCATCCGAACCACCTGCACCGGAACAACCGAACAGTGTTACGGACAAGGCTCCAGCAAATGCCACAACGGCAAGGCTTGCTTTTCGCTCCAACAGATTGAATATCCCCTCAGCGTATCGCGCCCCGTTGCCTAGATACTCGAGGTCATCAAGTCACCGATTAGGCAGAAACCTCGAGCTGGCCCTATGCTGCTCCTGTCACGCAACAGCGTTGGCTTCTTGGGTCAGAATTAGACCCCTTCCCTGCGGGTCTTTTTCTTCCAATCGGAAATTGCGGTTGGCGCCACGGACTCTCTCGGTCTCGTGAATGAAAAGAGAACTCGTGTCTTTCGACGACTTGGGCATCAACCCTGCCCTCAGCAAGGTCCTAGCAGCCCAGGGAATCACATCGCCCTTCCCAATCCAAACAGCCACATTGCCCGACGCCATTTCAGGACGCGATGTGCTAGGTCGGGGCCAGACGGGCTCCGGCAAGACCCTGGCCTTCGGGCTCGCGATGCTGACCCGGCTCGCCGGGCGTCGCGCTAAGCCCCATCAGCCGCTCGGCCTGGTCCTAGCACCAACCCGAGAGCTGGCCATGCAGATCCAAGACTCGCTCTCACCGCTGATGGCTGCGGTCAACTTGAAATCACGCCTGATTGCAGGGGGCATGCCCTACGGACAGCAAATTCAAGCGCTGCGGTCCGGCGTCCCGATCCTCATCGCAACACCCGGTCGATTGATCGACCTTATGGAACGAGGCGACGTTCGCCTTGGATCTACGGAAATAGTGGTGTTGGACGAGGCCGACCAGATGGCAGATATGGGATTTCTTCCCGCGATGAAGCAAATTCTCGATACGTGTAAGCCAGGTGGGCAACGCCTACTATTCAGCGCGACCCTCGATAAGGGTGTCGGCCGCCTCGTCAATGCGTACTTGCGCGAACCCGTCAATCATTCCGTTGACACTGGTCAAGCAACCGTCAGCACGATGGACCATCACGTATTAGTGGTCCATCCAGAGGATCGTGACGCTGTGATCGCTCAAATTTCCGCTCGCCAAGGCCGCACCCTTATTTTCGCTCGCACCAAACACGGAGCTGACAAGCTCGCCAAGAAAATCGCTGCCCAGGGTGTTCCCGTGGGAGCTCTCCACGGTGGAAAGACCCAGGCCACTCGGACACGCACGCTCAAGGATTTCAAGACCGGAACCATTCGAACACTGGTTGCAACAAATGTTGCCGCTCGGGGCATTCACGTCGATGACATAAGCCTGGTAGTTCATTTTGATGCTCCGACAGATCCCAAAGATTATCTCCATCGTGCAGGCCGGACGGCCCGGGCTGGAGAATCTGGGACCGTTGTCACGATGACTGCGCCTCGACAACAGCGCACGGTTCAGCACATGACCGATCGTTGCGGTGTGAAACCAGTCGTGACGCGCGTGCGCCCGTCAAGCTCAGAACTTGTCACCATCACAGGATCCCGGGAGCCAAGTGGACGACCCTGGGTCGCCACATCCCCAGACGTCAAAAAACGTAACCCGAGCAGAAAAACTCGGGATGGCCAACGGCCACGAAGTAGTCAGGGTTCAGCTCGAGGTCGAAGAGCGGCGACACCTACGTCACGCAAGCGCAATAAGCACGTGAAAGCGGCTACTTCTTCCTAGGGTGCGCTATCGGATCAGTGACATAAATACCCTCCCTCATCCCTCTCACGAGTCTTGAACGCATGAAAACGAGCATGCCGACATCCATCCGGGCAATCGAAATACTTGGCATAGGCGGAATCGCTTTTTGGATAGTCACCATCATCCGCGGCTTGCTTGAGGGTGCCAGCAACACCCTCACGACTCTGGTTGTCGGACTGATGCTCGGCGGAGCTCATGCGGTGGTTGCGCTAGGAGCTCGACATCAATCCGTCGCCTACGTCTACGCAATTGGCTTCATCTTTGTCGGTGATTTAGTTCTCGCCATATTCGTGGACGTTAGAGCCCTGACTTTGGTGGCCTTCACCATCGTGCTTGCAGCACTGGCAGCCTCGAATTCCGCCCGCAGGTGGCTGCGCGGCCCCTCGCACTCGACCTGACGACGGTGATTCCGGCCGGCGGGCAGCCGACACGTTTCACCGCTACCAACTCACGTGGATGCGCATCCGTTCCCCAAACGTGGGTCCACTGATCTTGAGCACTGCCCTGGCTGTCCAGGGAGCCCGGCTTGCACGGCGGGTCAGTCAGGAGCGCCCGGGCCATCCACCAAGAGGTTTTGAATTGCCAAAGAGATACTTGCAGTACGAACACCAGAGCAGCGCTGGACGCTCATCGCCCGGCCACTTGGGCTACGTAGATCGTGTTGGTCGAGCTACCACCCTGTAACGGATTTGGGAAAGCAACAACGTCTGCACTCACTTTCGGGAAATGGTTCTGCAGCACCTGCACATAATCTTCGTCAGGTTGGTCATTCGACCACAGAGCAAAAACGCCTTCGGGAGCCAGCAAGGCAGCCAGCGCCGAACTGCCCTCTTCTGTGTAGAGCCACTCATTTCCCGGAGCAAGGGTGTGACGGGGCGAGTGATCGATATCAACGATAACCACGTCCCACGAGGCAGCGGTGCACGGATCGGCACCCCGCTGCATCAAGTCGAAAAAATCACCCTCGAGCACAATGGTCCGTTGATCACTGCTCACCTCGTGTCCGAGAGGCACTAAACCTTGCCGGTGCCAGGAGATAACCGGCCCGATGGCTTCGACCACTGTCATTTGGGTCACTCGCCCATCCAAGAGGACTTCTCGAGCGGTATATCCCAAGCCGAGTCCACCGACCAACACCCGGAGTCCAGCACCAGACACAAGACTCAGTGCTAGGGAGGCGAGCTTCTGCTCGGCAACAGTAAATGAGCTCGACATCAGGTACTCATCGTTGAGAAGCACCTCGAATACCTCGTGATTCAAAATTGGGTCATGGCGACGTCGCAATGAGATCTCACCCCAGGGCGTGGTCTGCCAATCGACTTCTGTTATCCGAGTCGCCATGGAGGCACGCTAACTCAGAATCTTCCCCTCCAGAATTGCGCGGGGGCCGCGACGCCGGTGAGTAGGGGCGTCCGTTCTCAGGTCACACCATCAGCCGACGGGCTGGCCTGAGTGGTTGTGTGGTTGCGCAGGGGGGAAATACAGAGGGTGGCGGGGTGTTGGCCTGTGAGTGATCACGGCCTCCGCGCTCGTCCCTTAATTCTGACCGGGTGGAGTCCAGTGCACTAACTCGAAGTGCTCACGCGCTTGATCCATCTCTTCAATTGTCAGGAGTCGAATGACATTCGCGATGACCGTGCCAGCTGCAACGGGAATAAGAGTCAAAGCCAGGGCTTTTGATTCATCTTCATATTCAGCCAGCACTGTGAAGTCGTACTCACCCATACAGAAGCTGTAGTCAATAAGGCGTCCGCCCATAGATGTGATCGCATCAGTCATGACTTCACGTCGGGATTCGAACCCGTCAGCCAACGCGCCAGCCATACCCAACTGCGTGTATTTTCCCAAGATTAAGAATTTCCTAGCCATCTGCACTCCTCAGTAGTGACGCAACTGGGGAAAGGCTAACTCAGGTGTCGCCTGAAGAAGTGAAGAACAGCTAACACTCTTGGGCCACCGTGCGGATTTGCATCCTGGCCCGAAGACCCCCAATTCTTGAAGCCGCCTCGGGGATTTGAACCCCGGACCTACACATGACGAGTGCGTTGCTCAACCCCCTGAGGAAGAAGAAGACATCTAAAAGCCGTCCTATCCGGTCACCTCACGCTGCACCATATTGCATAGTGCTGGACAGAAACTGTTCGCAAATTGTTCGCACTTGACCCGGGCTTACTAGTTGCCCGCCCCACCCCAATCTATGTGTAGGCGCGGCCAGCGTGTGGGTGATAATCGACTCTTCATCTGCCCACAAGATGCTCCCTTTGCGGCTCGTGGCTGCTCTGGCCGACTCGTTCTTGACTGGCCTCGGCGAACGTATGCTGAGTGGGTGGTGAACCGTCGTCGATTCGCGGGGCTCTTCACGGCGGCGATTATTTGGGGGCTGATCGTAACCGCGGGTGGCCAAGCCCGGGCGGATGCGTCCGCGCAAGCCATGTCCTTGCCCGGAGGACCGACGAGCGCGATGGACTCGACGCCAGTGCGACTCGACGCTGATCTCTATCTGCCGTCCACCACACCCGCTCCCGCCGTGGTCCTCGCTCACGGCTTCGGCGGCAGCAAGACTTCGGTAGCGACTGAAGCGGAATACTTGGCCGATCGTGGATTCGTTGTCTTGGCATACACCGCACGAGGATTCGGTGGGTCCACCGGAACCATCTCCATGAACTCGCCGGACTTCGAGATCGCCGACGCCTCGGCTGTGATCGACTACCTCGCCACCTTGGACACCGTCACCCAAGACGGGCCCAGCGATCCCCGAGTCGGTTTCGCGGGTGGCTCGTACGGTGGAGCGTTGTCTCTTATGGCTGCCGGTTACGACAATCGAGTGAATGCAGTATCCGCGGACATTACCTGGAACGATCTGCAGACCTCGTTGTTCGGCCAGTCGGTGAGCAACCCTCCCGCGAGCAAGGAGGTAGGCGTCTTTAAGCAGTTTTGGAGCGGGCTGTTCTTCAGTGCCGGCCTGTTCACCCAAGACGGACAGGTAACTGATTGCGGACGCTTCGCACCAGACTGGTGCGTTGCATATTCCACCGCGGCAGCAGATGGAATCCTGACTGACAACGCCCGTGAACTGATGGCGGCATCGTCGCCTGCGAGCATCACCGATCGCATCACTGTGCCCACCCTGCTCGGCGGTGGCCAGTCCGATTCCTTATTCCCGCTGGCTCAGACCAGTGCGAACGCCGAGCAGATTTCGGCAGTCAACAAGAATGTCAAAGTAGTCTGGCATGCCGGCGGACACGACGGCGGTGTAGACGAGAGCGATCGGCTTCACGACTTAAACGCCGAGTGGTTCTCCTTCCACCTGGCTGATGGACCCGAGGTCACCAACGCCTTTGATGCAACGCTGGTGGAGGGTTCAGCGTTCGGGGCACAGGGGACTACTGAGACCGAGTTGTTATCCAGTGATTCCTTCCCCGGTCTTTTCGGCGCTTCGCAGGAATCGGTCTCCATCGGTGGACCGACTCAGCAAGTCCTGGCTCCCGCGGGTGGCGTCCCCGCCGCTATCTCTTCACTGCCGGGTGCTGGCGGTCTCGCAGGCCTCGCAGGCGCCCTACTCGCAGTACCCTTACCGAACCAGACCGCGGCATTCACCTCAGAGCCGTTGTCACAGCCACTGCGCATCATCGGGTCTCCAACCGTGACACTGGAGATCGCCAGCGACGTCCCAGTTCAGGACGTCACCCTCTTCGCCAGTTTGCGCATCATCGGTGGTACGGAGCGGCCAATACTGCCCAATGGCCTCGTGGCGCCCATCCGAATCGGCCAAGCGGGGCCGACTCCGCAGGTGATTGATGTGGATCTTCCGGCAATCGTCCGCGACGTCGCGGCCGGTGAAAGGGTGAGTGTGGTGATCGGCACCACCGATCAGGCGTTTCGCATGCCCCCTGGCCCGGCGGTGTATTCGATCGGGCTGGCCGGTTCATCCGTCGCGATCCCGCTGAACCCCATGACCGAGGAATCCGGTGGAACTCCACTGTGGCGCTGGCCGCTGATCGCGTTTGCGAGCGTTCTCGTCATGGCGCTGGCTGTTCGCTTGTTGCGGCCGGGTGGTACGAGGGCACTGGCCCGCGAGGACCTGGCAGACACTCCGATCGCGGTCGAGAACCTGTCGAAGAAGTTTAAGAGGGGGGTCCACGCTGTCAGAGATGTCACCTTCGAGGTCCCCCAGGGTGTTGTCCTGGGCCTTCTCGGACCAAACGGAGCGGGAAAGACGACGACGATGCGCATGGTCATGGGGCTCATTTACCCCACGGGAGGAAACGTGTACGTCTTTGGACAACCGGTCTTCCCTGGAGCGGCAACTCTGGCACACATCGGATCTTTCATCGAGGGTCCGGGGTTCTTGCCGCACCTGTCCGGTCGAGAGAACCTGCGGCTGTATTGGAAGGCCAGCGGTCGCGAGCAGCAGGATCCGAATCTCGATTACGTCCTGGAGATCGCCGGGCTCGGTACGGCAATCGACCGCAAGGTTCGCACGTACAGCCAGGGCATGCGCCAACGCCTCGGAATCGCCCAAGCCATGCTCGGCATGCCAGATGTCCTCGTCCTCGACGAACCCACCAACGGGCTTGATCCGCCCCAAATCCGAGAGATGCGCCAGGTACTGCAGGACTACGCCGCAACGGGGCGCACGGTGGTCGTCTCCTCGCACCTGCTCAGTGAGGTCGAGCAGACCTGCTCCCACGTGGTGGTCATGCACAATGGAACGCTCATTGCGCAAGGCGCCGTTGCTGGGCTTCTCGCCGGGCGAAACGGTATGAGCCTCGAAGACGTCTTCATGGAGATAGTCGGCGAGGGCCACGAGGTGACGACATCGTGAGTATCTCCACTCGCGACTACTCACGCCAGGACACCCTGGGCGTCGGTGTCGAATTGATCCGCCAACTCAAGCGAAAACGCACCCTCGTTGCCTTCCTACTTGTTGTCGCCTTACCACTCATCGTTGTCGCCGCCGTGCGGTTCGGTCCCTCCTCGAATGGGGACGATGGCGGCAATCAAGGAGGCGGATTCGGTGGCGGCAATTTTGACCTCGTCGGCCTAGCAACAAACGGTGCCTGGAACTTCACGATCACCATGCTGCTGTTCTCGTCCGGCTTCCTGCTGGTGATCATCGCGGCGATGTTCCTCGGGGACACTGTGGCAAGCGAGGCGAGCTGGTCGACACTCCGCTATCTGCTCGTAGCACCGGTCCCCCGACGCAAGCTGCTTCGCACGAAGGCGGTCGTGGGACTGCTACTGACAGCAATCGTCTTGGTAACCTTGGTGCTTACGTCATGGGCAATCGGTGCAATTGCATTCGGCACCGCACCACTTGCCAGTCCATTTGGCGGCGCGCTCACCCAGACAGAGTCCTTGCAAAGGCTCACCGTCATCACCACCTACATCGCTATCACCCTGCTGTTCCCGGCGGCAATCGCCTTTTTGATGAGCGTGTTGACCGATGTTCCACTCGGTGCCGTTGGAACGGCGGTAATCGTTGTAACCATCTTCAACATCCTGGATGCGATCGAAGCCCTCGGATCCTTGCGGCGCTTCCTACCCTCTGACTACGGCTCCACGTGGGTGGATGCCCTAAACCCCGTGGTCGTCTGGGACCAAATGGCCGTTGGTGTGGCCTACAACCTGATCGCCTTCGCGCTACTCGTCGGGATCGCGGTATTGCGATTCGACCGAAAGGACATCACCTCGTAGGTGAGCCCAGGTGCGATTCGAATGCGGGTGATATTCGACTCCTCACCGGTCCACAAGATGCTCCCGGGTTCATCAATCTCAGATCGCGATGTCATCTATGCCAACGCTTGCACCAACGGGTCCGTGACTGTGTGCGAGAAAACGTTTCGTGCACAGAGGGATGGATGCACCTCATTTTCCTTTGCTGTGAGTGCCGAACAATACGTCAGCCATTATGCGAATGAGGGACGTAAACTTCCCACATGAGCACTCTAAACTCACCGCCCGTCACAGAAAGTCAACTCGTTGTGGAGGAAGCGGCACATAATGTCTGATGATGACGTAGTGGCAACACCCCGCTCCCGAGCACCCTCGCAAGGTGCTCTTGCGGTCACGGCCGCATTCTTACTCGGATTTTCCGCCCTCCTCACGGCATGGTCTGCTTACCGAGAAGCAAACACCAGCGATCAAGTTATTCGCACTTATGCACAAATGCAGGAAACGATCGCGAGAGCCAATGACCGCTACAGCCAGGCGGATCAAGCCTCGGGATATGAAACGTCACTCTTTTTGCAATTCGCCATCGAAGCAGGCACGGGCAACGAGGATGCAGCAGACTACTTGCTGACGGTCATGGATGACACCATGTATGAAGCTGTTCTGTGGTGGTCAGACATCCCTGACGTCGATAGACCCGCAACTCCCTTCACGGATGACAACCCATACGTTGCAGACCTATTCAGTGAGGAACTTCTGTCCGAGGGTGACGCTCTCATGGATGAGGCCGATGAACTCAGACTCACTGCTGAGGAGGCCGAAGCAACCAGTGACCGCTACAACTTGGCGAACGTTTTCTTTGCGGTTGTCTTATTCATCGCCGGCTTGACCACAATCATTCAACGCCGCTCCATACAGGTTAGTTTCCTCAGCGTCAGCGTTCTAGGCCTGACGAGTGGCCTCGTACTTTCGGCGTTAACGCCTGGTTGGTTCTCTCTCGGATGATAGAGCCGACCTCATTTACCCGCGTAAAAAACAGTTTCAGGTCTGCGTTAAGCCTGCTCGAGATCTGGCCGCGTCCTCTAGTCAACAATTATTTGTGTGGAGCATTGTCTTTTGTGGGCCATGGTCAAATCGTGTTTCTGTCTCCACCTTTGGATGAGAAATCCGATTCCTCAGAACCTTTGTTCACTTGATGCCGTAGTCATCGCATTTTGAAGACAATCTCAAGTAATTTTGAGAGGGATTCGCCCCTTAATTGTGACCGGGAGGTGTCCAGTGCACTAGATCAAAGTGCTCACGTGCTTGATCCATCTCTTCAATGGTTAGCAGTCGTATGACATTTGCGATGACTGTGCCAGCAGCAACAGGTATAAGAGTCAAAGCCAAGGCTTTTGATTCATCCTCATACTCAGCTAAGACCGTGAAGTCGTACTCACCCATACAAAAACTGTAATCAATGAGGCGTCCGCCCATGGATGTGATTGCGTCGGTCATCACTTCACGTCGGGATTCAAACCCGTCAGCCAGCGCGCCAGCCATACCCGATTGCGTATATTTGCCCAAGATCAAGAATTTCCTAGCCATGTGCACTCCTCAGTCCTGACGTATGTGGCGTCAGGCTATGTGAGATGTTTACCCAAGGCATGGGGAAGGCGCAGATTCAGTGCATTGCCATCCGGATGTGCTCCTTCTACATCCACCTTACGGGTGTGTAATCAGTCCGCCTGGAGATTCGCGCAAGAGCAAAATGCCATCCCGTTCCTGGTGTAACTTCGATAGTTGGAGGTAGAGATGTTTAGGCGCCAACGTCCTCGATTAGCTGTAACTGTGCTCGCAGCCATCACTGCAACGATGCTGACAGCAGCCCCACCGTCGGTGGCGCAGGGCGATCGTTGGATGCCGGCCCCAGGTCAAGTGTTTAACGATGGATGGAAGCCACTTGATGGGTTGGGAGCAACATATCGGCCGTGTCAGGACGTCCGCTGGCATTTTGACAGGAGCTTGGAGGGTCTAGATCGGAACACCATGATTAATGACATTCGAAGTGGATTGGCCACCTTAGAACCTCACACAGGATTGAAGTTCGTTGAAATCGACAACGCTGATTCCGCAGATCTGAACTTCCGTTGGGGGGACTTAGTCGCGGAGGGATGGGGGTCCGATGTCGCGGGGATTGGTGGCCCGGACGGCTATGGCGAGGGGTCAGTGGCCTTCAGTAACAGCGTGGATTGGACCCTCAACAAGTGGGAGGGGCGCGACTGGCGTCGCTTGGAATGGCCTCGGCCGGACCTCGGTCCAGGATGGTATTCGTGGAGAGAAGGGCCAGGGAGAGAGGCACTTGTTGTTCATGAAGTCATGCACGCAATGGGCTTTGATCACGTCAAAGACTTTACGTCAATCATGTATCCCCAAGGCGCTATTCCAAACAACCGTGGCAATCTAAGTTCAGGTGACATTGCTGGCCTCAACACGATGTACCTCAATAATCCCTGCTCGTCAGAGGTCTCATCCGATAACTCGGAGGAGTCGGTGCCACCGGCCGGGTTGGAAATTTCAAAACCAGATCGCTACTACGGCACACGAGTCTTGAGGGCAAGTGTTGACGACGAAGGTTTTATGCGAGCAGCGATTCGGACGCGTCTTTCCAAGGGGCAACCCCTCTGGGTTGAGGTTTATACCTGTGATTCAGCAGACTGCGAGGAGTACACGACTGTCTCTGAAAAGAAAATAGGGGTCAAGAAACGTGGACGAGCGACCTTCGCTGAAAAGGTCGCCCAAGACCAATTCGTTGCTGTCTGGGACAACGATGACGAACTACTTGTGCAATGGGCGGTCAAAGTAAATTAAACTATGGAGATCCAACGCTCGAGGAAAAAAAAGACACCTAAATGCCGCCCTATCTGGTCACCTCACGTTGCACCATGTTGCACCGTGCTGGACAGAAAATGTTCGAAAAAAGTTCGCACTTGACCCGGGGTTAGTAGTTACCCGCCCCACCCCGTATGAATATGTAGGCGGGGTTGGAATGCGGACGGTATTCGACTGCGCATCGGCCCACAGGATGCATCCCTCAGGTGCCCAATGGCAGCAAAAGGCTTCACGAATCTCCCATTGCGATACACGAGGTGTTCGTGAATGCATCAGGCTCAGGGTCAACAACCAAGCGGGGGACTTCGTTGACGAGAATCCTGCCAGGGGTAGGCTTCGTCCAGGTTCACGGTTGCACCAGCAGAAAACACTCCGAACCTCTCGTGTCTGGGCACAGAATCCTTTTTAGCTACACCGTTCGGCTCAGCACCTCACCGTATAGGGGCGTTTTGTGAGAGGAGTGTAGGAACTTTATGTTCACTCAAGAGGGGGCTAGACCGCACACAAACAATAAGAGCCGCTGGCTCGTATTAGCTTGCTTGACTCTTGGCCTATCACTAATCGTTCTTGATGAAACGGTCGTGAATACAGCATTCCCAATTTTAACTGCTGATCTCGCCCTCGATGCCTACGAAACCGAGTGGATTGACTCGGCGTATGCTTTAACTTTCGCTTCTCTTCTCATCTTTTTCGGGCAACTCGCAGATCGCTATGGTCGCAAAAAGTTTTTCCTCATCGGTGTCGCTGTCTTTATGTTCGCGAGCCTCGGGGTAGCTCTATCAGATACGTCCACGGGGGTCATCCTGGCCAGGGCACTACAGGGATGCGGCGGCGCCATGATTTTGCCTACAACCCTCGCCATTATCAATACGTATTACCACGGACGGGATCGAGCTATAGCGTTCACCATCTGGGGAGGAACTATCGGCGGCGTTGCCGCCGTCGGCCCGATGGTTGGCGCCTGGCTCATTACTTTTCATTCGTGGCATTGGGCCTTTGCCATCAACGTACCTCTTGGTTTGTTAGTAATGGTTGCCAGCTATTTCTGCATTCCCGGATCCAAAAGCAGGGTCAAAGAAAAAGGACTCGATGTAACAGGAGCCATCCTCATTACTTTTGCTCTGTTTGCCGTTGTGTTTGCGATTATCGAAGGGGGGCGCTTTGGATTCTCCTATCAACGTGAGCCCTTCACCGCAGGGTCAATGACTTGGCCCACCTCTTTCCCGCCTATAACGCTTTTATTCCTGGCGATCGGGATTGTGTCTTTCTTGGCTTTCTTCTTCGTTGAAAAGTCTCGCTTGAAGCAAGATAAAGATGTCACTTTGAACTTCGATCTTTTCAGATCACGCTCATTCAGCGCAGGCAACCTCGTGGCATTTGTCGTCAGCCTCGGTGAATTCGGCCTTCTCTTTACTCTTCCACTTTTCCTCGAATTAGTTGGAGGGTACGACCTTTTGCAGGCAGGTGTCATCTTGTCTGCAATCGCCCTGGGAGCACTCATCGCTGCCTTGACAGGGTCCTTCGTGTGTCAACTTATGGGTGCAAAGCGAACACTACAGCTGGGTCTGGCGCTTGAGATAATTGGAATAGCAGGGCTTGGTATTACTCTGACTAGCACGAGCACGGGATGGGAAATGGCTCCTTGGCTCGTTGCTTACGGTGTGGGTATTGGGTACGCCACCGGTCAGTTGGCGAGCATAATTCTCTCTGGGGTCTCTGGGCATGACTCCAGCGTGGCGGGCGCATTTCAATCGACAACCCGTCAGCTTGGTGCGGCCTTGGGAACAGCAGTACTTGGCACCACGCTGGTGATCGGTCTCGGATCTGCGGCAGAGACTCTTGAGGCCAACGGTGTCCCAACAGGTCAGGCTCAGGAAATCTCTCAAGAACTCCAGGACTCAGGTGGTGAGTCCATCTCAGACCTCGCCACCGAACCCGGTGGTGTCGACCTTGTGCAAGTTGCTACTGGGACCTTCACCACTGCGTCGAAGTCAGTGGCTTGGGTGGTGGTTGTCGCTATCTCGGCGGGTCTCTTGGTTAGCTTTTGGATTCCAAAAAATGCGGCACGGGAGAAACAGGCTGGGTAGGACTCGTGGTTGAGAAGTCGCAAGATGAGCGCAATCAGCGTCCACAAAACCCAAATTTGCCGAGCCGCCTCGGGGATTTGAACCCCGGACCTACGCATTACGAGTGCGTTGCTCTGCCCCCAAAGGAGGGGTCTTACGAGGGAATTCAGGAGGAAGAAGGCTCACGTCCAGACTCCTAGATTCCAGTTGTGTCATCAGGAATGTTCCCCAGATGTTCCCCGCAAGTAGCCAAGGAATGCGACTACGTCGAAATCGCCAATTGGGATAGCGGCCAACACCTCTGGAGCTGAAGTACGACGCTTCGCAGGACGGGCGCGCCGCCATCGTCAAGCCCTGCTGACTGGAGCATGGTGCCCATGCCGCCATCACCGGCCCGGATCTTCCCAGCGCGAATTTCATCCAGAGGATCAATCACGGGGATTCCTTTCCAAGCAGATCATCATTTTTAACAAAATGGGCCTCATGAGACATAGACTGCGCCATCGTGACAGAAGACATAACTTCATCTCCAGTCTCCCGCCGGGGTTTTTTGTTGGGTGGCCTCGGATCCACCTTGGCTGTCACAGCCACGGGGACGACGGGTCTGGTGCTACGCGCCTCTCCTTCGTATGCAGCGGAAAGCTTTGTCGCCGACGTCACGGGAAGTTACGAATTTGAGGACCCTGCGACTGGGTGTTCCGTACAGGTCACCGTGGGCAACGGAGTTCGCCGGATTCGCGCGAACGGGCTTCCGAATCACAGCACCGGACAGTTCCCGAACTCCGACAACCCCAACACAATATCGGCGCAAGATTATGACTACTCCTTCCCCACAAGTCCAACTAAAAATGGAGAGTTCGTTTCTTTGTCAATTCCGCAACCTTTTGGGATCGCGGTAAACGGTGTTCTCTTTGATCCGCTTGCTGCCGAGTGGTACGACGATAATCCCAACTCCGGCTGGAGCGAGAACGCGCTGAGCCCTCTCGTTGATCTTGGTCTCGATGAGAATGACGCCCACGTTCAACCGACTGGTGCCTATCATTACCACGGAATACCCGACGGTCTCGTAGACACCATCTCAAGAAAGGGACACTCCCCGCTAATTGGATGGGCCGGCGATGGGTTTCCGATATACCTCGACCGCGGGTATAAGAAATCCCGCAATCGCGGGAGTGGTCTCAAGCGGCTTAAGTCTTCTTACAGATTACGGTCTGGTACCCGGCCAGATGGACCCGGCGGCCCCTTCGATGGAAAGTACAACGAAGATTATGAATACATAAAGGGGGCAGGGGATCTGTACAGCGCAAACGGCCGGTTTCAAAAGACACCTGAATTCCCAAACGGCACGTATTGCTACATCCTGACTCGCGATTATCCCGTCATCCCGCGTGCCTTTGTAGCGGAAATCTCAACGTCGTTCGTGAAGTCAGGCGGTGCAGGCGGGGGCGGTGGTGGCCCGAGACCACCCGGTGGCCCGAGACCACCCGGTGGCCCGAGACCACCTCGCTAGGAGAGCGGTTAAGTTAAATCCGCATTCCGTTACATATCCACGTGACCACGCTGCACGGCTAGATGCCGTCGCCAAGGCAGCAATCGAGTCGAAATGTTCCCCAAAACGAAAAGGGGAGCCAAAAATCACCGAGCCGCCTCGGGGATTTGAACCCCGGACCTACACATGACGAGTGCGTTGCTCAACCCCCTGAGGAAGAAGAAGACACCTAAATACCGTCCTATCTGGTCACCTCACGTTGCACCATATTGCACAGTGCTGGACAGAAAATGTTCGCAAAGTGTTCGCACTTGACCCGGGGTTACTAGTCACCCGCCCCACCCAAATAGATATGACGGCCTCCCAGATCGCCATCACCGCACGCGGTCACTTGAAAAGCATCTCGTGCGTGTGAGAACGAAAGATGGTTTCCTTTCGCTGTTATTGAGGGCAACCCGTGTTCGTGACTGTCCCATCCGGACAGGTCGTGTTCGACCACGTAACGCCGGTCAGGTACGCATCAGTCAAGTCTGCGCCGGTCAAGTTCGCGTCAGTCAAATTCGCGCCATCCATAACCGTGCTGACTAGGTATGCGTCAGTCAAGTTCACGCCACTTAAGTCCAATCCCTTGGGCAGGATCTCCCCGATTAGATTCGTACCCGGACCGAACAGGAAGCCACCGATTAGTTTCCATTCCGAAGGTAATGTCGGTACACCCTTGACCCCAGGTGCAGGTCCCGATGAAACATTAGTCAAGTTTGACCCGGTCAAGTCTGCGCCATCAAGGTTTGTGCGCCATAGATCTACGCCTGTCAGGTCCAAGTTGGTCAGGTCCAAGTTGGTTAGGTCTGCGCCAGTCAGGTCCGCGCCAGGGCCTACGAGGTACCCGCGAATTAGATTCCATCCTGAAGGCAATCTAGGAGAGCCTGTTATCCCTCCCGAAGAGACACCATGCAAGTTGGCTCCGGACAGATTTGCTCCGCTTAAGTCAGCGTTACGCAGGTTCGCATTGCTCAGATTAGCGTTTTTCAGATTTGCTTTCCTCAAATTCGCACCTGTCAAAACATCCCATTGCATTTCCACGCTGTGAAGGTTTGCTCCAGAAAGGTTTACTTTGGTGAGGTTCGAATTTGTTAGGTTCGCGCGCTCCAGATTCGCTCCTGTGAGGTCCGCTTTGGTCAGGTTCACGCGGGTCATATTCGCGCGGATTAGTTTTGCTTCCTTAAAGTTAATTCTTTTCAGATTTGCGCGGTTAAGGCTTGCACGAGTAAGAATCGTGCCAGACAGATTCGCGCTTTTCAGATTGACGCCTTTTAGGTTGGCGCCTACACATTTGGTTTTGGGTTTGAGGACACACCCGTTGATTGTTTGGGCTGACACCGGACCGACCGCAGCACCGGCTGCAAAAAGTGCAGCCGCAGCAAACACTCCGCTAATTTTTCTAATGGAGCGCGTCACACTCATTAAATTAACACAATCGCTTACGCAATAAGAAAGCACATACTCGCAACACGTTCGAAGTGGACCGGGATCTCTTACGGACGCTGCCTTTCACAAACCCGAGAGAATCTCCCTGTACCCGTAGTCAAGAGATGTCGCGGGGGTCCGGATACGGAGTCAACGAAACCTCGACTGAAACTTCTCGGACCCAGTGTGATTCAGGAGCCTGCGTCCACGTCGAGGAGGAGGGTACCTAGTCTCATTCCGGGAGTGAAGAACGAAGTTCCGAGAGCGCTGTTTAAGAGATCCTCCGCGCCGTCATGCAACGTCAAGCGGTACTGGTAATAGGCGAACTCACCATTAGGTTGCTTGACCGTGCGTCTCTTGTCAACATCAAAGAGTGTTGTGCGACCAAGATCGAATCTGTTGGTGCCCGATCCGGTGAAGACACCTGCGCTGATCGTGCCTTCGCGAGAGTCACCGATTAGCGTAGGGCTTCCGATGTAAAAATCACGATTCGGCGGACCGTTCCACCAAATAACGCTGGCCTCTCCACCTTCGGTGAAGGTGCGACCTGTGCCGTCGACAGCTCGCACATTGAATTCCATTCCCAGTTCGCCGTCATCGCCCGTGTCTACGCGAGGCCCGCCAATACTGTAAACACTCACTCCGGCTCTTCGGAATTCGGCGAAAGCGCTCGGGCTTAGAAGTAAGTCAAACGAGCCCTTGGCGGGCGTCTTGGTGGTTCTTGTCGATTCGCCAGCCTGGACAGGAAACGCCAAGGCCGTAGCGAGTGCAGCGACGGCTGTCACAGAGATGATTGATCGGAAGTTCACCCCGGCACCCTTCTGAGAGGAGTGGCAGGACACTACATCAAGAGCCTTGCCCGAAGACCCAAAATTCTTGGAGCCGCCTCGGGGATTTGAACCCCGGACCTACGCATTACGAGTGCGTTGCTCTACCCCTGAGCTAAGGCGGCGTGCTCGCGCGAGCCCCGAAAGGCTACCCGGTGGGTTGGAACCCGCGTAGGCGGAGGCTGTTGCCCACAACAAACACAGAGCTGAAGGCCATCGCCGCCCCGGCGACCATGGGATTGAGCAACCCGGCCATAGCCAACGGGATGGCGGCGATGTTGTAGGCGAAAGCCCAAAAGAGGTTGCCTTTGATCGTCGAGAGGGTCCGACGAGACAGCCGGATGGCATCGACGATGCTGCGCGGATCGGAGCGCACCAGAGTGATGTCGCTCGCCTCAATCGCGACGTCGCTTCCCGACCCCATCGCGATGCCCAGGTCAGCCTGTGCCAGGGCCGCAGCGTCGTTCACCCCGTCTCCCACCATTGCCACACACTTTCCTTGGGCCTGAAGATCTCGAACCACCGCGATCTTGGACTCGGGAAGCACGTCGGCGACGACAGAACCGATGCCTAGTTGATCGGCTACCGCTTGCGCTGAATGGGTGTTGTCTCCCGTGACGAGAATCGGTTCACCAACAAGCTTTTTGATTTCCGAGACTGCGTGCGCACTGGAGTCCTTGACTGCGTCGGCGATGGCGAAAGCTCCCCCGAAGGAGCCATCGATGGCTGTGGCGACGACGGTTCGTCCGCGCTCGCGTTGGTCGTCGATCCAGTCATGTGCGGTTGGCGGGATGGAGATCGACCACTCGTGAACAAGCCAGGACGGTCGCCCCGTGATCACGGTCGAACCGTCGACAACTCCCCGGACTCCTTGACCTTGGGTGCTTCGGAACGCCTCCACGAGTTGGATCTCGTCGGCCGCGGCAGCCAAGGCGCGACCGATGGGGTGCTCGGACGCCGATTCGACAGCGGCGGTCAATGTCACAGTGTCAGGTCGGTTGTCATCGATGAGGACATCCACGACGCTCGTTCGACCTTGCGTCAGAGTCCCTGTCTTGTCCAGCACGATGGTGTCGATCTTTCGTGTGGACTCAAGAATCTCCGGTCCGCGAATGACGATTCCCATTTGCGCCCCTCGCCCCGTTCCCACGAGAAGCGCCGTGGGAGTCGCCAACCCAAGCGCGCAAGGGCACGCGATGATCAACACAGCGACACCCGCGGTGAATGCGAACGCAAGATCGGCTCCGGTAATGGACCAACCCACGACCGTGGCTAGCGCCAGGACGATCACGATCGGGACGAAGATGGCTGAGATTCGATCGGCGAGGCGCTGCACCGGAGCCTTCTTCGTTTGCGCGTCCTCAACGAGAGCGGCAATTCGCGCGAGGTGCGTGTCGACTCCCACACGAGTCGCCTGCACCACCAATCGACCGGAGGTGTTGATTCCGGCACCCACCACAACATCGCCGGGACCGACATCCGCCGGCATCGGTTCCCCGGTGAGCAGACTGATGTCCACCGACGATTCGCCATTGATCACCCGACCGTCTGTTGCCACCTTTTCTCCAGGGCGCACGAGAAAGTGATCTCCCACGGCAAGTTCGTCGATGGCGATCGTCCGCTCGCGCCCGTCACTCACCACTGTGACGTCCTTGGCGCCAAGAGACAACAGCGCGGTAAGAGCCTGGCTGCTTCTGCTCTTGGCGCGAATTTCGAAATACCGACCGAGCAGGATGAAGGTGGTGACAGCCGCAGCGACCTCCAAATAGATCTCGCTGTTGCCGGCGCCTTGGGAGGGCAGTACTTGGAAGGCCATGCGCATTCCTGGATCGCCTGCTCCCCCGAGAAAAAGCGCATACAGCGACCACACGAGGGCCGCGCCCACGCCTAGCGAAACCAAGGTGTCCATGGTCGCCGCGCCGTGGCGCAGGTTCGTCCACGCTGCCCGGTGGAAGGGCAGAGCGCCCCAGACAACGACAGGCGCCGCAAGGGCCAGGCTGAACCATTGCCAGTAGTCGAACTGCAGTGGCGGGATCATCGCGAGAGCAACCACCGGAGCGGTTAAAATCGCACTGATCGTCACGCGACGGCGTAGGTTGCGGACTTCTGGCTCGTCGTAGGCGCGCTCGCGATCGGATTCAACTCTCGGCCTTTGCGCCCTGTATCCCGTTGCTTCGATGGTCGCGATGGCGTCATCGATCGATGTGCCTTTCGGTAAGGCGATGTGGGCTCGATCGGTCCCATAGTTGACCGTGGCTATGACCCCCGGCATTCGGTTCAGTTTCTTCTCCACACGCGCCGCGCAGGAGGCACACGTCATTCCCGTGATGTCGAGATCGACCTCAGTCACAGCAGACACGGGGGTGTGCATGGCCGACTATTCGCTGATCTCGTATCCGGCTTCATCAACTGCGACGCGAACGAGGTTCGCATCCAGGGGATGTTCACTGGCAACAGAGACACGAGAGTTGCCGTTCACAACGAGATCGACATGCACGCTAATCACGCCCGACAGCGCGGAGATTTCCTCGGTCACGGCGATAACGCAGTGGTCACATGTCATGCCACGAACGGCGTACTCCTGGGAGATGCCCATCTGCGGCCCTGTCTCAGCTCTTGAC
>WLWH01000351.1_pt1 | contig 38394 bp, 53 predicted proteins | sample 6712741 | NCBI WGS metagenome assembly WLWH01 (sample SAMN12718694, study PRJNA515312) | sponge metagenome | isolation source: marine sponge | host: Mycale hentscheli | place: New Zealand: South Island, Marlborough, Capsize Point | collected 2003-05-01
TATAGATGTGATATTGCAACCTCACCACAATTAAAAAAAGAACTTAGGATTAGAATGGCACCAACCCTACTATTATATTTAAAGGGTGATGCATACATTAAATTTACAGCAAGAGCAAAGCTTGATCTATTATGTCCTGTAGACTATGACAAGATGGTCAGAGCTATAGAAGTAGTTAGACGTGAAGCAAGCTACTAAGTGGAAAAGCTTACACTTTTAGTATTTTATATATTTATTATTTTTACAGTTTGTCAACTATTAATTGATGATTTAAAACAAAAATAAGCATGAGATGTAAAAAATGTAATTCACCAATGACTTACTATTCTGGTGCAGGTACAGACAAATATTATTTTTGTCATGATTGTGATATTATAATCTTTATTAAAGACTAACCTTCACAGCTAGAACACTCAAGAATATTTCTTGCAAAGTCCTGAGCAGAGCTTTTACTAAATTGATAGTATAAAGTCTTTACTCCTTCTTCATGTGCATATAAATACAGCTGATTAATCTGTTTAGCTGATACAGAAGGGTCTATCATTAAGTTAAGAGACTGTGATTGATCAATATACTTTTGTCTTTGTGCAGCCTGTAGTACTAATTCTTTTGGTGTTATTTCTACAAATGATTTAAATACAGTTTTAGTAGGAAAGTCTAAATGTTGTACGCTCCCATCTTTTTTAAGTATGGATTTCCATGTCTTATCATTGTTAAGCCCATACTTTTCAAGCTCACATTCTAAGAAAGGATTTTTGTAAACGGTTTTAGATTTAGCAAGATCCTTAATAAAGTAGTTAGACTTAATAGGCTCTATGCCCATAGAGACTGCACCATGTATAAATGAACTAGATTTAGTAGGAGCTATAGCCATAAGTGTAGTATTAGCATAGCCTTCTCTTAAAGAGCTATATCCATATTCTGAACTTAATTTTCTTGAGGCTATTTCACTTCTATCTTTTATTGTTCTAAATATTTCTGAGTTAAGCTGTTTAGCTTCTAATGACTCAAAATCAATAAGCTTTGATTGAAATAAAGAATGGTATCCTAACACTCCTAAGCCAATTGCTCTATGCTTCTCAGCAAAGTTATATGCTCTTTTCATTCCAGGCATTGTTTCTGACTTAATAATGAATTCATCCATGACAGCATTTAAAAAGTATACATAAGTTTGTACCGCATCAGTCTCTTTAATTTCATCCCAGTGTAATAGGTTTATAGATCCTAAGCAACATACAAAAGAATTATAACTATCTGTTGGCAGCTGGATCTCTGAGCATAGGTTTGATGCTGTAATCTCAAGCCCTATGTCTTTATATGGAGAGTTATTATTGGTATTGTCTTTAAACATTATATAAGGATAACCAAACTCAGATCTACGTTGTATAATCTTTGCCCATACTTTACGTTTCTTTCTATCTCCTGATTTCATTTCTTCCATCCATTGATCAGTAACTGTAACACCATACTGTAAATTTTGGATAGGGTTACCCTCAGTACCTATATCTAAAAATTCAGATATATCAGGATGTTCTAATGGTAAGTATACAGCACAAGCACCACGTCTAGCTTCTGATTGTTTACATACATCTACTACAGTATCATAGATTCTAGCATAGTGTATTGGACCATCAGCAAAACCTCCTGTAGATATTTCACTACCTCTTGGTCTAATGTTCCCTAAGAAAGCACTTGTTCCTCCTCCATACTTAGACATCATACCTATTTCACGCCCTGCATTAAGTATACTATCTAAATTATCATCTATGTTAGAACCATAACAACTAATAGGTAGACCTTTTTGTTTACCAAAATTAATCCACACAGGAGTAGATAAAGAGTAAAAACCACGTGCCATATAGTCTTCAAACTTTTCTGCAAAGCCTTTGATGTTTAAATATTTTTCTGCCTTGATGGCAATATCTTTTATTCTTTGTTCTGGTGTTTCACTAATGTATCCTCTTGATAAGAAGGTTCTACTATTTTCATTTAGCCAGTAGTATCTTTTATATTCCATAATTAAAATAAATCATCTTCAGTTATGCTTTTACTCTTCTTATTGTAGTCTACACTTTTTTTGTAGAAGAAGTCTCCTTCTTTAGTACCAGTGATTTCAATGTCAAACCACTCTGTTAATTTAAGCATTTCCAAATCTACAATAAATAAAGTAGGCATCCCAATCTTTTCAAGAGAATTATTAAATCTATTCTTTATAAAATTCTTTATAGTTTTCTTTGGTAAGAACTTTAATTCACCTTTTTCAAATATCCAATCTAGTATACCACACTCAGCTTCATATGCTTTTTTACATGCAGAATGAATTAACTTTTCAAAGTCTTCATCAAACCAGCTAGGGTTTTCTTCTTTGATTATATTAATTAGTTCTGCCCCAAAGTTACCATGTATTTCTTCTTCTTTGCTTGTAGCCTCTACAACATTAGATATACCTTTTAGTACATTCTTTTCTTTATTAAAGCTCATCATAATTAAGAACTGGCTAAAAAGACTAACATGCTCTATAAATAGAGAGAACAATAGAACAGATTTAGTATACATTTTATTATCTCTACTACGTGATCCATCTAAATACTTTTGTAAATAACTAATTCTACCTTTGATAGCTGGTACATCAATCACCTTTTTAAAATCATTTTCTAAACCTAAGATTCTTAGCAGTCTAGCATATGCATCTTTATGTCTTACTTCAGATTCTGCAAAGGTCATACCTACGTCACCTATTTCAGTTATAGACATTCTTTTATATATATCAGCCCAGAATGTTTTTACATTTACTTCTATCTGTGCAATTGCAAGCATAGTCTTTTTAATTATATCCCGCTCTTCATTAGAGATGGTTACTTTAAAGTCTTGTATATCTTCTGTAAAATTAAATTCTGTATCTATCCAATAAGAATGTCTGATAGCATCTTTATAAGCTAAGAGCTTTGGGTATTCATAGGGTAAAATGTTTAGTCTGGGTCTGAATATGTCTTTCATATTGTAAATGTATTTAGTTGTTAAGGACACAAAAGCCACACCTCTTGAGTAAGAAATGTAGCCGTTGAGTAATTATAATTTAAGAAAATTTAGTAAGACAAAAAAACCTTACAGATGATATTTTCATATTTTGTATTTACTTACTTAATGATTTTATAATTGCAATATATTTTGTATATTATTATTATACACTGAGCACACGTGGGGAACAAATATAATATAATATTTGACTGAGTGCTTCAAATTTTGTATATTATTAATATAGTGTATTAAAATTAATTATTATGTTTAAAAAATTTGTAAATATATTATGGACTTTTAGTCCTCAAGACTATTGGTTAAAGCTGTGGTCAAAAACCTCTATAGATGAAAAAGCAAAAGCATTAGCTAATGATTTACAATATAGATATGGACTAACAGTAACAGAAATAAAAGATGTAACAAAAGCATTAAAAGAAGTAGCTAATCAAATTGGTGATGTAGGAGGAGCTGTAAAAGGCAAAGCTAGAAAAGGAAGGAAAAAGAAAGAAGTTAAGTAATGGCTAGAATATTACATAGTACTTATGTTAAACCTACCAGAGCTAAAAGACCAGGAGTACATTCTAAGTCTAAAAACTCAAACTTAGTTAGTAGTAAGAATTATAAAAAAAAATATAGAGGACAAGGACGATGAACATTTTAACTGATGTATTAAGTTTAATAAGAAGATCTGTATATGCTAAGAAAGCAGGTCTTGATGATGTATTAGTTCTAGGTGTAAACGAAGAACCAGATATGACTGGTGTTGCTTCACCTATTCCTTATAAAAGTATAAAAGTAATAAAGGTAAGAGATTTAAATGTTGCTTCAGAACATTGTGATCATGCAAACTCTCCAGATAAACCAGCTGCCGGTACAGTAGGAGTATATCAAAAAACTGTGGTTGATCCAACTACACAGGTTTGTACTGTATTTTATAGATCTCTTAAATCAATGAGTAGTAATCTTACTCTTGCTGTTTCATCTGATGATGATTATATTGAAATTACAACATTAGGAGAACCTAACTTAGCAGCTAATGTAGGATCTGGTAAAGAAGTATGGAAAGATAAAGTTGGTGAGACACTTAACTTTAGAACATTGGTTGAGGGTACTAATATTACTATTGGACAAAGTACTAATGAATTAACAATTACTAATACATATGGTTGGGTAGTAAAATCAGATGCTGGTTTAAATCCTAGTGTAAGTGTAGGGTCAGGAGTTAATTTATTGATTAGTGGAGATACAGGAATTACAACTAGTATGGCTGCATCAGGTGTAAATGCTACATTAGAAATTGACTTAGATGACACTCCTGTTACACCGGGATCTTACACTAATGCAAACATTACTGTAGATCAACAGGGTAGATTAACTGCAGCAAGTAATGGATCAGGTGGAGGTGGTGGAACTATAGATAGTATACTAGCTTCTGGTAAAGCATTTATGCAAATGGGTGACTTAAGTCTTGATAATTTTACTTTAGCTATGACCGGTTCTAATTTTAAAATGATGGGTGTAGAAAGCATAACTAATTCAGCAGGTACTACAACACAATATTCACCATACCTACATGATTGGACAAACTCAACACTATCTATGAATCAAGCAGCAGGCTGGGTAATACCCCCTGATGCTGTTTTTAATGCTGCTATACCTATAGAAAAAAACTTAAAGATTGGTGATACAATAACGCTTACCTATATGATTACTAATGATAGAACCTCTGGTGGACAAGCTTTTAATGCAGTATTAGGATGGTTTACTTGCTCTGACACAAGCTCATTTCCAGTTAGTTTAAGAGACCCTGTAATAAATAGTGTATCAGCTAATGGTCAAGTAGGACCAGGCGGTAGTCAAAAACAATTTGAATGTAGTAAAATAACTGCTACACTTACTACAGCAATTACAAATGTTGGATATGCAATATTTGGTTTTAATTTTGGTGGAGTAAATAAAGCAGATGAGTTAAATGTAATATGGAGCTTATCAGTTCAACAAATATAAAATTATGAGTATACTAAGTAAAATATTTTCAGGAGGAGCTAAAGAATTAGTTAAAGGTATTGGTGGAGTCATAGACGAGCTACATACTTCAGCTGATGAAAAGCTTGCTGCTGAGTTAAAGATAAAAGAATTGATCTCCAAGTATGAAGTAGACATGGAGAAAGAAATTACAACAAGATGGAATTCAGATATGAATTCAGATAGTTGGTTAAGTAAGAACGTAAGACCAATGACATTAATATTTTTAGTTGTATCAACAGTACTATTAGTATTTGTTGATGCAGGACTTATTTCATTTGATGTTAAAGCTTCTTGGGTAGATCTATTACAGTTAGTTTTAATTACAGTAATAGGTGCATACTTTGGAGGACGTTCATTAGAAAAAGTAAAAAACAATAACAAATAAAATTTAGAAATTATGCCAAACAATATGAAAAACGCTGGAATGTCTTACAGAATTGGAGGAAGTTCATCAGCAAAGAAAAAAAAGGGAAGAAAAAAGCAAATGAAAATGTATAACATGGGAGGCTCTGGAATGGGAGGCTTTACATCATCAGATGATGGAATGAGAGATATTACTCCACAAACAATGGCTATGGAAACAATGGCTGATGGTGGTGGTTTAAAAATGTTTACAGGTGGTGGTTCAGTATTAGATCCTATGATGGGCAAAATGAAAAAAGGTGGGTCTATGAAAAAGAAAAAGAAAAAGCAGGGTTACAATTCTAGATTAGATGAATCTTTAGGGATGAGAAACAAAGGTAAAAAGAAACAATCTATGAAGTCTAGAAGAGATGAAAGTAAAGGAGCTAAAAAGGCTGCAGGAAAAAGAGCTTATTCTGGTAACAGATCAAGTGGAAGAAAAAAATAATAATTATGCCAGCTAAAAGAATTACAGCCGCTAAGAAAAAAGGAACTATGCCTAAGAGTGTAGTGTCTTTTAAGAAGGGCGGATCAAAAAAATCTGGTAAGAACTGGATCAAGGGTGCAATTAAAAAGCCAGGTGCTTTGAAAGCTACTGCTAAAAGAGCAGGAGCAATGAAAGCTGATGGAACTATTAAGAAGTCTTGGTTGAGAGAGAAGGCAAAAGGAAGTGGTAAGACTGCACAGCGTGCTAGGCTTGCTTTAACGTTAGGTAAAATGAAAAAATAATATGAATAATAGAAATCAATGTACATGTGGTGGCACTCAAAATCCTGAAGGACTTTGTGATGGTTCACATCTACTTAAAAAATAAAAAAAATGGGTAAAGCAAACAAAGCATCTTTTCCTATGCAGGGAGAGGTGTATAAAAGAGAGACAACTAATGGATATTACAATCCTACCTCTATTCAACAAGCATTACAAAATGCTAAGAATAAGAAAAAAGTTGCAGCTAGAATTAAGCTAGCAAAGAAAACAAATTTAAATCCACCACAAAAGTCTACTAGAGCTGCAGAACCAGTTCAGTCAGCTGCTTTTAAAAATGGATATAGAAACGGTAAATAAATAAAATATTATGGCAGTATTAACAGCACAACAAATAACTCAAGCTGGTTTGGAACCTACAACGGTTACTCCAGCTGTAAGTGGTGATACACTTGCAAATACAGCAAAACAATTTTTTCACGTTGCTAACGGTGGGGGTGTAGCTATGACAGCTACAGTAGTCCCAGTTGTTACAACAGTGGTGGATCCTTTATTGGGTACACTTAAAAAAGAAAATGCAGTACTTAGCTTAGCGGCTGGTGAGGAAGGTTTTTTAGGACCTTTTGAAGTTGATGCTTTTAATGATGCTAGTGGTAATATAACAATAACATGTTCAGCACAGACAAGTGTAAAACTGTCTGCTCTGTACTTATAAATAAAAAACAATGGGCTCACTACTTCAAGATGTCTTAGGATTATTTTCTAAGAAAAAATTTGTAAAACCTCTTCCTTATGTACCAAGTGAAGATGACTATTTTGTACTATCTAATAAAGGGGATAGTTCACTAAACACAATGGCCTACTTACCAAAAGTAGACCAAAACTTAATATCTGCAAAACAATTTGCAGATGCTATTGTTGTAGGTGCAAACACTACTTATGATTTAAGCAGCATACAAGTTGGAGATAATGTAGATTTAAAACTTACAGGATCAGATGCAACTGTAGATATAGTAAAATTAGTTGCTGGTGTAAATGTTACACTAGCAGATAATGGAGCAGGTCAAGTTACAATTACAGCTTCAGGTGGTTCTGGATCTGTAACAAGTGTTGCAGCAACAACAGCTGGTAATGCATTAGATGTAGGAGGTTCTCCTATTACTGTTGGAGGTACATTAGCTTTTACTTGGGCAGGTTCAACAGATCACTATGTAAACGGTGAAGGTGATTTAATTCTTTTCCCAACAATACCACAAGGTACAGTAACGTCTATTGCATTAACAGAGACAGGAAGTGCATTAACAATAACCGGTTCTCCAATAACTGGGTCTGGAACTATTAATATAGCAGGAGCAGGTACAGCTTCACAAGTGATCTTAGGAGATTTATCATTAGCAACATTACCAGTTGATGGAGTTACTTCTGTGGCAACATCTAATGGAACATTTGTAGATGTAACTGGTGGGACGATAACCTCAACTGGAACAATTACAGCAGACCTTAGTGCTGGTGGTAGTCCAGGTGTTACTACATTCCTTAGAGGAGATAATCAATGGGCAGTTCCAGCAGGAGCTGGTAGTGTGACTACAATAAGTGCAACAACTGCAGGAGATGCTCTTGATGTAGCTGTTACAAACCCTACAACTACACCGGCTTTAGGATTTACATGGGCAGGAAGTGCAGCTCAATATATATCAGGTGAAGGTAATTTAGTTACTTTTCCAGCAATTCCTTTTACAAGTTTAACAACTACTGGAACATCAGGAGCTGCAACATTAAATTCAGGAGTATTAAATATTCCTCAGTATGCAGGAAGTGGTACAGTAACTTCAGTATCAGGTGGAAATGGGATAACTGTAACGGGAGCACCAGCGGTAACTCCTACAGTAAATATAACATATGCTAGTGCAACTAATGCAATATTATTTGCACAACAAGCTACACCAGATCCAGATGATTTCTTTTGGTTCAGTGATGCAACAGATGACACTATTAAAAGAGCATTACTATCAAGCTTTCCATCTAACTATAGATGGCTTGCAGATTCAGATACAGGTACCAATATAGAAATTTTAGATGACGAAATAATTAAATTTAGAAGTACTACAGGTACTATAACTACTGTAAATTCAGGAGGAGATACAATCAATATAAACAGCACACTAAGTGGTGTAGTACAAGGATCCTATACAAATGCAAATATAAGTGTTGATCAATATGGTAGAGTAACTACAGCAAGTAGTGGTGGTGCTGGAATGACATCATGGACTATTGGTTCTGATGTAGGATCAGATCAAACAGTAGCTAATGGTGAAATATTAGAAGTTTTAGGAGGTGTTGCTTTAACATCAACTTTAGCAGGTACAAGAAAGCTTACACTTGATTTAGACGATACACCAGTAACACCTGGTAATTATACAAACGCAAACATAACAGTTGACCAGCAAGGTAGAATAACATTAGCAGCAAATGGTTCTGCAGGTGGTTATACTTGGGTAAGTCAAGCAGATGCAGGAACAAATGTTACTATAAATAGTGGTGACATAGTAGATTTTGCAGGAGGAACAGGTATAACAACAGCAAATGCAGCAACAGGAGTTACTTTTGACTTAGACTATTTAGGTGCTGATAATTACATTAACGTAAGATCTACAGTAGTAGCAGCACCAGAAGACTTTATAGCATTTAGTGATATAACTGATACTAATGTTTATAAGGTTGCAATTAATACTATGCCTGGTTACTATGAAGGCTTTACTATACAAGGAGATTCAGGACTTGCACAAACTGTTGCAAGTGGAAATGCTGTTAGGATATTAGGAGGAACTGCATTATCTACAGTTACTACAGCTGTAGATACAATTACAGTTGATCATGATTCATTTGGTACAGCAGGTACATACGCTCATCCTGCGTCAATTGAAACAAACGCACAAGGACATGTAATTGGTGTTACAGCAGGAACAGCACCAACATTTGTTAGTTTAACTACAACAGGAACTTCAGGTGCAGCTACACTAAGTGGTGGTGTTCTTAATATACCACAGTATGCTGGAGCTTATACTTTACCAGTTGCAACATCAACCGTACTGGGTGGAGTTGAGTTATTCTCAGATACAGTTCAAAGTGTTACGGCTAATGCAGTAACTACTACTATTAGTAGATCATACGGTGTTCAATTAAATGGTGATGGTCAGATGGTGGTTAATGTCCCATGGACAGATACAAATTATTCATTACCTTTAATGACAGCTACTGTACGTGGTGGTGCTGAGATATTTTCAGATATAGCTCAGGCAGTTGCTGCAAATGGAGTAAGTAGTGAAGCTGGTAGAACATATGGATTACAACTTAACGCTGCTGAACAATTAGTAGTTAACGTTCCTTGGACAGATACTGCACAGTATTCATTTACTGCTGCTGCATCCGGTGGAATTACAAACTCAATTACAGATGGAAACACTTTAACTATTGCTCAAGGTGTAGGTATTGTTACAACAGGTTCAGCTACTGATACAATAGAAGTTAAAATGGCTGATACACCTGTAACCCCAGGTACGTATACTAACGCTACTATTACAGTAGATCAACAAGGAAGACTTACTTCTGCAGGAAGTGGAGATTCAACGGATAGACAACCATCAGACTTTTTCTCTTTTAACACGTCTGGAATTGTAAATCAAGGAAAGTCTTCTTTTTCAGGAAACAATGCAGTATCAGGTTCTGCATCTTTTGTTTATACTGTAACATTCAATCAAACAAGAGCAAATACAAGTTATTTAATTTGTTTAACACTTGAACCTGAAGCTGGTAAAGGTTGCCATTATTGTGAAATAAGAAATAAGACTACAACAGGTTTTATTGTTGAATTATTAACATGTGCTAATGGAGCACCAAGTGGTGTTAATCCAAATATTAACGTTACTATTTATTCATAAAATTATTATATTTGTTAAAAAAACATTATGAGCGTATTTGTACAAGAAGTTTTAGGTCTACTAAAAAGGAATTTTGTTAAGACAACATTAAATCCAACTGATGACTATATTCAGTTTGTTAGAAAAGGCGCTTTTAATAGAGCAAAAGCTTCAGCAGGAGGGTTTGCCCCTCAAGGTCAGGCGCTATCAATTAGTGCTGGGAGTTGGTTATGTAGTCAAACAGGACCTCAAGGTCTTGGTAGATTTGTTAGTACAGTAAAAGAGAGTGGAGAAGTGGCTGGTGTAATTCCTATGTTTTGGCTTCGTCAAGGACAATGCTCATGGCACTCATTAAAAGATTCTCTTTTATCTCAAGATACAGCTGACCCAGTAATATATGTTGGAAAAAATACAGCCCCAACAGACCTTATAGTTTATAATAGAGTTTATATTCCTAAGTTACAACCAAACAATCCTTCCCCAAATTTCCGTGGTCAAGTGATTTTTGCAGATGCAGCTGGAGAACTAAAAACAAATGATAATTTTACTTTTACTAACGGCAACAACTTTTTAGTTAATGGGCCTGTAAATACTAGTTTTGGAAGTATTACTACTGGTGCTAGCTCACCACCTACTAGTACTAGAGTTAATAACAAACTTATTTTAAGTGGTCCTGTGTTTGATGCTGCTTCAGCAGGTGGTGGTACGGGATTACCAAATATAGGTCAAGTACTTATAGCAAGAGAAGATCCAAACAACGCAGGTGTATCAGACGGAAGAGTTTTATGGGGAGATCCGTCAGGAGTACCAGATTTAAAATTTGGTGAATTAATTATAGGATATCAAAATCCTCAGCCACCTGCTGGTACTACTGTTCCAGCAGTTGCATCTTTTTCTACCCCTCTTGGAACAGGTAACGTGGGAGAAGTTTTAACATCTGGAGGAGCAAACGGTTTTCCTGGTTGGGTTCCTAATCCATCAATAGGTGGTAGTGGAACTCCATATAGATTATCTGCATTTAGTACTCTTAACACATTAATGAATTCTCTTTTGGTTCAAGATAATAATCTTCCAATTGTAGATCCAGGCTTTGCTAATCAAACAATTACAAATGATGGTAAGTGGATAAATACAGGTACAATGAAATTACTAGATGTACCTCAAGATGCTACACAAGAAAAGGTTCTTGTACTAGATACAAATACAGGTCAAGTTAAATTTAGATTTGCAAATAGTATAGGTGTTCAAGGTGGTGGTACACTTAGAAGAGTACCTTTATGGTCTCCAGATGGAGCGAATATACAAAACTCACTATTAATACAAAGTGGTTTTGTTCAACCTCCTTCCAATTATCCAGTGGCTGACCCTAATTTTACTAATCAAAAACTTACTAATGATGGTAGTCTACAACAAACAAAAGAATTATTTCTAGATACTGTAACACAAGATGACACACTTACAGAAGTATTAGTAAGAGATCCGAGTTCTGCTAATGAAGTTAAATTTAGAAATGTTTCTACTATTGCTCCTTCTGTAGGATTTGATACTCTTACAATGAGCACTACAGCAAATTGGAATCAGACATTTTTAAATGCATACATAGCACTAGATGATACTACAGTACCTTATAGAGCAATTCAAGGTATGACTACATTAACTGATGGTCAGACAGGAGTTGTTATAGCAGAAAATGTAAAGACTGGAACGTTACTAGCAGATGATGCAATAAGATTTCCTAATGGATGGGGTACTCCTGGTAATCTATATGATAATAGAATAAGCTGGGCAGCAGGATTTGATAACGGTTATCCTACATCAACACTTTTATATGGTGAGTCACTTAAATTCAAATATCATAACTACGAGATTGCTGGAGGAGGTTTTACATACAAGTATGTGTTATACTGGGAATCTTGTTGTAAATTATTTTCTTTAAACACATGTCCAGTTGCTAGTAATTCAAGTTTTACTGCCAATGAAGATAATGCAATAGCTAATAAATTTGTTACTGTAGTAGATGATGGTTATGGAGGGTATCCGGGAGTATATACAGCAAGTGCATTAGCTGACCCTGCAGCAGGAACATTAGTTTTTAATTCAAGTACAGGTGAATTTACATTTACACCTGTTGCAAACTATAATGGAAGTACAACATTTACATTTACTTATAATGATGGTTACTGTAATAGTAATACAGCTACAGTTACTTTAAATATTTTAGCAGTAGCTGAACCTCCAATATGGACTTCAACTGATCCAGTAACTGCAAACACATATCCAAGTTTAACAGGTGGAGATGCTTGGACATATACTTGGACTACATCTGATGCAGATCATCCATGTAGTGCCTTAAACTATGTTGTTACAGTAGATGCTAATGATGGTAATGGTGCTATAGAAATATTTCCTGCAGGAGGATCTAGCTGGTTAGCTTTTACTCCTGATCCAACTAATAACTGTACAGGAACTTTAGCAGGAACTTATCCACCTGCTGGTGGTACCTTTAATGTTGTAATGACTGTTAGTGATCCAGATCCTAATGCTGAATCTCAAAGTTTTTCTATTGGTGGATTAACAGTATCAAAAGATACATACTTTGTATTCTATAGTGATACTTCAGGATCTATGAATAGCACAATTAGAAAAACAGCACAATTGAATAGTGTACCTGAAGTATTATGTAGAGGTAATGGTGCAAATCAAGGTACTCTTCTTTTAACTCTGCAGAGTGGGGGTGTTGTAGGAAGAGTTAATGAGTCAAGTGGACAAGTAGATGATTCTTTTTTATGTATTGTAAATGGAATGGAAGTTTCAGGTACTGGAATTACTCCTGGTACTACAGTAGTTGCAGGTGGTGGATCTAGCCCTAGTGGAGGAACGCTTACTTTAACGTTAAGTGCAACTCATACCGCAGGTACTAATGTTCTAACATTTACTAGAACTCAAGCTCAAAAAGAAACAGACTACCTTGATGCTAGTAACTTTAGAAACTTACTTCAAGATTTCTATGCAACAGGTCAAACATATGCTCAAGAAACAGCAGCTGGTGTACCTCATAATGCAGCAACTAATGGTCAAGATGATTATGATAGTCATTTATATTGGTACCACAGTGGTAATGAAAGACCGCTTGGTTATTTAGGTTTCCGAGCACAAGGGGGTTCAACTTTTGCAACAATAGGCTCAGGTGGAAATTTCCCAAATGCAGACCAAATTGTTGTAATGGCATGGGGTGATGAATCATCTGGGGTCTCAGGAACAATAGGTAGTGGTGTTACCTATAGAGCCTCTGGTTTTGAAACTAATGCTAATAGTTGGGCTGACAGAGATCAAACTCTTAATAATAATATAAGGACTGATTCTGTAAACACAAGAGGATTTATTAATGCATTAGAAACAGCAGCTGGTAATAATACAATATATAGAGGTATAGGATTTAGGGTAGTTAGTAGTGTAACTAATGACTTAGAAGAAATAATGGGTCCAGGAGGTTTTGCTCAAACAGGAGGGCTTACAGCCAATGGTTATAATAGTAGTTACTTACCACAAGCAACAGCATATAATATACAGGATAGTTTATATGATTTGTCAAACGTGGGCGGAACCAGTCCTGGATCACCAATAAGAATAACTTATGTTGGTAATGTAACACCAGGTTCTGGTGGTTCATATTACTATAATCTTGTAAAAGCACAGCTAAATGCTATAGGATTTAGTTTATAATAATTAAAAATAAAATAAAATAAAATGGGAGTAAAATTTAACACATCAGAATCATCTAGTCTAAACTCAGACTATCCTAAAAGCATGGCAGTTCCAAATCAATATGGATTTGGTGGACTATCAGCTCATAAAGTAATTTCAGCAGCATCAACTAATTTAGATTTTATTAAAAAAGGTGGAGGTAGTGTATATGCTATCAACCTTCATAATAATACTAGTTCTGATATGTTTGTAAGATTATTTGATAAAGCTAGCGCACCAGTTAATGCAGATATACCTGCAGCAATCTTTTGTATAGCAGCAGATTCTTATCTAGATGTATCTTTACCAATTGGTATTGCATTTAAATTAGGAATAGGTATGAATTTAACTACAGGATCTGCCAACGGTAACGCTTCTGCAGTAGGAGCAGGTGATGTTGTTGGAAATATATTTTGGAAATAAAATTTAATATTTATAATAAAACAAAATGAAAAAATTAATATGCAAATTATTATGCGCTATAACTTTTAACAAAGTATGTTTAGGTTGGTGCGAAATGAAATGTTGTAAATAAATAAATTATGAGTAACAAAACAAATAAAGTATTAGGTAATGTAGAGCCAGGTGTAAAAAGAGAATCTGGTTCTGTTGTAAAATATTCAGAAGGTGGAGGTAAAGGAGGTTTTAGACCTAACCCTGATTCTACAGTACTAGGTACTATGAATTCAATTATCAAAGAAGGATACAATAAGAAATAAAAAGGAGCAAAACATTTAATATTAAGGCTTCTTACACCTATAAAATTATGGGATTATTCCCACTCCTTCTTATCCCTTATCATATCTAAAAGGCTGTATCTCTATTTTTATGTAGATTAGTTACTTCAGTTACCATACCTTGTTTTTTTCCTGCTTCTTTAGCACTTCCTTTATTATCTGCCATTATTATCATCCATTTAACATGACGAGCAGGATCTTCTGTTAACATCTTATTCCAAGGTATATAGTATACATTCCAATATATCATAATTTTTCTATTTCTTTTTGTAAGTTAGCTAACGCTCTCCACGCTACTTTAGCAGAGTGACGAATTCCATCACTATCTATTTTACCAGCATCAATAAGATGTCTAGATAAAGCATCTAGGTCATCAGTAGACTTAGTACGATCCCAGTGCAAAGGTTTATCAGGATGATGTTGTTTATTCCCAGCTAACGATACTCTTGCTACTTCCATGATTGCATCAGGAAAATACTTTAGTACTCCAGTATATATAGGTCTTTCTTTTCTTTCTTTTGAATTCATTTGTCTTTGTTTTTTTTATAGTCTATTATAAAGCCAGCTAATACGATTAGATTTAATCCTATGCTAGCTAGTATTTCATGTATGTCTTGATATATGTTTACGCTTAGATGTATATGTCCAACGATCCAGAACGGTATGGCCATCTGTTGACTGTACCAAATCAGAGCAAACTCAATAAATTTTTTCATGTGTTACTAAATCTTTACAGGTATTAATTTGTTTTAAATATTACAAGGGAGGGCAAGAGTATTAACGTATTGTTGGCTTATGCCTTTATGCCCTCCCCGTAATAACTTGTTTTATATGAGAGAGCAGGGCCCAAGAATGCAAAAACTCAGACCCTGGTTGGTTTCTCTCTATTTGTCCATTTGATCAGTCAAAGCAAACCATAAGAGGAATAGAAATAAAAAAAATAATAACATGTCCTCTAGCATACTCTATGATATATCAAATGTAAATTTATCTTGCTCTACTAAATCAACATCAATGCTAAGTTGACCCATATCCACATACTCTGCAGGCTTTTCAAACATAGGTTTAGTTGCAGGTGATCCTAATAACTCAACAGTTATAAAGTCATGAAAGTTCTGCTGATCATTAACCCAGTCCCGTGGATGTGCTTTCTTTAATGCATGTGTTATATGATTATAAAAGGCCCATCCTGACTCTTTACCTACTGAATAGTTATAGGAAGGCTTGATTAGTTCTTGTTTAACACAAGATAACTGTTGTGAATCAAGCAATCCTTCTTCAATAAATAAACGGCCAGCTAGTTCAGCTGCTTCTTTTGATGTTACTATAACATTCTTTAGCGCCTCTTTATCTTTTATTAATCTTTTGTAGTACTTCTCTGCTGACTTCATCTGATCACTCATATGAACATGTATATCATGTGAGGCAGACCATCTATGTTTTCTTTTATAGTTCATCATGTCACCAGCTATCATACCATTGTTACACACTGCAACATAGGCCCCAATTGCTGAAGCAAAGCTTTTTGTTTTATCATATGAATTAGTCCAAGCAAACATCATCCCAAGTTCTTTTTCCATTATAATGTCTCCATCTGTTGGATTAGTTGGGTATATATGATATACTCCTTGAGCTATGTTAGCATTCTTACTGGATCTATACATCTCTCTAGAGACCATAAATCCACTATCTGATAATAATTTATATGTGTTTTCTATCACTTCTCCATGTGATATAACTGTATAAGACTCACCGTGGTTAGGTAAGGGTGCATTTTCTAAATGCCATCTTGTTGTTTCTTTTGGTTTTTTGTATCCCATAATTGTTTTAAACTTTTAAAGTGTAAATATAATAAATTATTCTGAGTCAGGCAAAGGTTCTTCAATTATTTCTACCTTATACCAGCCCGGAATGTTATATTGATTGCCTTCTCTATCCGTACAAATAGAAAAAAGACCATCATTTGCTTCAAACACTAAAGGCTCATCATCTAATAGATTCATTGCCTCAGGTTTTTTACCTATGTAGTGCTTTCTTATAATTAATTTTAATTTAGTTCCTTTCTTAACTTCATTTAAATTCATATAAGTCATATTTAAGTGTTAACTCTTCTCCAGGTAGTATGTCTCTAATAGTTATGATCATCATGATTCCTGTTTCTATGTCTCTTGATTCAGCACTACCAATCTTTCTTAAGTTAGGTGTGTCACTGTGGTTTATAAACCCACCTAGAGGTGTTCTAATATAATCATTTTCAAAATTTGTGTTCTTTATATGTGATATGCCTAGGACCGTACCCTTACTAATAGATTTAGTAGAGTGCAATCCAAGGCCATGAAGAAGGGACTCTTTAATAGTAGTCCCTTCAGGCAATGGTCTATAGGTCATTTTAAAATAGTTTTAATTGATTAGTAGAGACTGTTAAGATGCTATTGATCTCAGTCTCAATTGCTTGCATATAGTATGCTTTATTAATATTATAGTTTTCCCATTTAGGCTCTACCTTTAATACGTTAAAGATAGTTTGGACCCATCTGCCAGACTCCAGTTGTATCTCTCTGTTGTCTTTCTTATTTACTTTGATGATCTTTACGCCATCATTAGAGATAAAGTATCTATTTATCTTTTGTAATTTATCTTCAGCAAATGCACCGTCTTTTATATATCTAGCTACTTGTTCCCAATCACCTTTAGATTTACCACCTATGCAGTAATCTAGAATGTTTTTGTTTTCTTCTAGATAGTCCTCAGGTAATACGTTGTTAACAAAGTATTGATATATAGCTTTTGGTATAACTAATTTGGATTTATTCTTATGCAACTGTAAATTATGAAAATCAAAACGTCCCTTTAATTTAACAGGAGCAAAGCTAAACTTATCATTCTCTACCTTAAAAAGATAATGAGGCTGACTTTGTTTAACTTCTCTCCATTTAGTGATATCAACGTCTATAAAGTTATTCACACCTATATAATTATTGACATCAGCTAATACTAGTTTCTGATATTCATCATGTTCTAGATTAAGATTTGTTTTTTCTTCCCATTCTTTACAAATACCCATATAATCATCTATGTATTCCCTTGGTATTAAGGTTTCTACACCGTCTGTATTCTGTAATAAAGCAACAGCACCCGGGATTCTCTCCATTATCTGCTCATAAAGCATCATTAGGGTTAGCTGGCCGTTGATAGTAATACGTAAACACAACTCAGGATCATAAAAGAAACTCTTTTCATCATTACTTAGACCAAAGGTTGAGTTAAGTATAATCTTATATACATAGTTCATAGGATTACTCTTAGGTATCTTCTTCCTTTCAGTAAAGAACCATTCATACTGATCACAAAACTCTTTCTTTGGAAAGTGTGCAGGAGCAAATTGATTCTTAATTGCTAGATTAGGGTAAAAACTTGTTACGTCAGAAGACATTATAACCATATCATCTGTAGATTCATATACTCCTTTGCTAGCAGCACCGTGTACACCACCTAAACCAAAGTGTGTTTTAACATTTTTATAGTTTACACTATATTTAAAACTACCTTTAAGCTTCTCTCCCTTTACTTCAATAGATTTAAACCTATCAAGTAACATATTAAACTCTGGAGATGTGAATGAGATGTATGGTAATATTATATCTTTTACTTTTACAATATCACGATAAGTCTTCATGTTTCTAAGATCTCTCTTAGGTATATTTAGCATGCGTGTTAAGAAATAACCAAAGACTTCTTTACTAATTCTTGGTTCTGATGCACTGAACATGTTAATACCATAAGTATTAGTTAGTTCTTTCCTTAGTTTTATTAAATCAGTAGACCTATTAAATATTTCTTTAGTAGATCTTACATCATTAATACAATACTCTAGAATAGTGTCTAGATCTTCTTGCGTATCTATCTTAGATGTATGATGTATAGGCATATCTAGGATATTCTCCCAGTCCATGCTATACTGTATCCATTTAAGACTTGAACGTTTAGCCGGGTTATCCCAATGGTGTAACTTAAACAGATCTATTTGACCTATTACCATTTTCCATTGTGGATAATCACTGAAATCTCTATTATTACTCTTCTCAATTGTTCTCTGTGCGTATTTATATATAGTATAAGCAACATCATTACCATCTATGTTTTCCCACCCTTTGTAGTTATCTAAGATGTAGTGTGTAACTTGAGCATCAAATCCCAAACCATTGTATGATATATGCCATTCTTTATTCTGTATGTTCTGTTCTAAAAATTTTATAAACTCTGGTAGATCATTTCTTAGCCTGCATATTACAAAGACCTCTGTCTTATTAGTTTTGTAATCTTCAAATACGGCAGTGAAACAATCAAATAGAGTTTCATAATCCATTACCCAATGATTTTTCATGTATGTTTTGATTTATATTTTCCCATAACTCCGTTATGTTTTCTAGGATTACCATATTTCTTGGTCCTCTTATCTATACGTGTATACTTTTTCTTTTCAGGAGCTCTTAGTGCTCCCGCCATGCCTTCTCCTACCTGCATGATGTATGTATTATATTCTTTCATATTGCATTTTTATTTAATAGAGCCAAAAAAAGCCCAAATCAATGAGCTTTTCTTTTTTTAGTCAACCGTAAGTGGAATACTATTGACCAGGTAATATAATCTTAGAAGGTTCAGTTTTCTGTAAGTCTACAAAGAACTCTTCAATTGAAAAGTTTTCTGCATTGACAGCAAACATATGAATAAATGTTTCAATATCTGCTCTATCACTTAAATAAAACTCAGAGAATGTATCAACTAGTCTTCTCTCTTCTTTATGTGTTTTTCCTGTTTGCGGATTAGGTTTCTTAAGCCTTTGAGGTTGTCCATCATCATCTAGCTTTGGAACCATATGATATGATTGCTTCATTACTTTACTGATGACTGCTAAAATGCCTGACGCAGGGTCAAACATAGCTTCTGTATACGGTGAGTCTATACTCACTGGGATTAATGTGAATGATTTAGCATTTCTAAATGTAGAATTTACTAACATCATATTTTGTCCTATTTGTGCCATATTATATATTATTTAGATGTCAAATATATGGAACTTTCTTTTAATAATTGAGTCAAAATAACATTATTATCAATTAATATTTCTTTTTCCATGTTTGGTGCAGAACAGACTTCATAAACATCTTCTAGTAATTTAATGTTTACATTTAAATCTTTAGCATATGCTTCATGAACTTCATCTGGCTGCAGAAACCCTTGTATATATTGTATTTGTTCTTCATCAGCCGTCTCAAAGAATTCAAGTATTGATATCTTTGCGTTGATTGAGTATTGAGAATACTTACCTTTTATAAAATTCTTATAGTCATGAGAATATTTATCAAAGTTGAATATAAACATCTGTCTATTTTCATCTAATGATATATGGTCTCTGAATAATGGGTGTGCTATTAGGTGTCTATTTGCAAACTTTTTAAAATCAGAAGTAAGTTTACATTTATATACACACAATAACATCATATCATCAGTAGAGTATACATCTTCCCAAGCACAATAGGTTTCCCTAGGTACATACTTTATACCTCTACCTAAAGCTAGCAGAGGATATAGAAAGACTTTACTCTTCTGAAAATATTCTGTGTATACATGGCCCATACTATAATTTAATCTTATTTGTTAAGAATTCAATAGGTAATGAGTAATTTCTACTGTTATAATGGAATTTTGCAGTGTTTATTGCACCTCCAAGACCATCCGCCCAGTCATTTACTGTGTTATTTGATACATCAAATACATAAACCTGATCATATTTATCTATTACAATAAACTTAAAATCTATACTATATTCATTTCTTTTATCACCCAATGTATCATATACAAGCTTCATATAAATAGCAGCTTGAAGCCAGTAATTATAAAAGTCTACTGTGTCTTTAAACTCAGAGACTGTCTTCCCGGTTGTTTTAAGATCACATATAGTAACTTCCTTTTTGTCTGTATCTACTGAATAATAATCTATATAACCATGAAGGCCAAAATCACAATCAATTAGTTCAGACTTAAGGTACTTCTCACTAAATGTTTCAATAGGATCTAAATCAAAGTCTGTTTTTACTTCACTAAACAAAGACATCACATCTTTATTTTGTTTTAGTAATTCTACTCTTTCTTTACATCTTGATAAGGTATCTTGATCAACAACATCTACATTACTATTACCTAAGAACTTCCAGTATGGTTCATTATCTGCAGTTCTAATCTTAGAAAGTCTTGACTCATCAGCTTTTAAGGACTGATATAGGTTTAGATTCTTAAGTGAATCCAAAATTATAAAGTCTTCACAACTTACTAGTGTTTCTGCATCAGTATGTAGAGACATGTCTTTTAATACTTTTCTAATGTTATCACTTGGGCTCTTACCTGGAACAACGCTGAACTTTTTATCAACGTTCTCTGCTTCAAATAGCAGGCAGTGTATAAGCTTTCCTTCAATCAGATGTTTATCTGTTCTAACCTCACGGTCAAATAATATATAATCTTTATAGAATAAAGATGGTGAAAATAATAATTTATTTAAGGAAGAGTAGCTAAAGCAAAAATCTTTATTTGCATAGAACTGCTCTTCCTTTTCAGTATTTGTTATAAACATATTTCTTTTATTATTGATTCCTTAAATGGAGTTGTCATTTTTATATCTTCAAGAGATATCTCAAATGCTGAGTGGTCTTTATTTAAACCTGCTGATGTTAAAACTTTATCAAAGACGTTTTTCTTTATAGTCTCTACAGCAAATTCAGTTAAGTAACCTTCATCATGTAAATATTTAACAATCCCTGTATGATAGTTACCAAGATTCTCATTTCCATATGTGTTCATATCACTAAATCTATTCCTTAAAGTTTTAACATTAACTGTATTCCAGTTGTTTGTTGATTTACACCACTCAAAGCAATAATAATATAATAAGGCCACTACATCAAAAGAAGCTTCAATATTACAATTAGCTAAACTTTCTAAAGCAATTGTTCTATTTTGTATATCTGAGCTTTCTATCATCTTTTTCAACTGTGGATAATCATCTTTACTAATTATAGCTAGGCCTGCAGAACATATCTTAGCTATGTCTCTATCAAGAACAACCATCTTGCCCTTTATAAGTTCATTATACGTATCAATATTCTCAGTCTTTTTAATTACATAAGTCTTATGATATGGGCCTTCAAGTTCTTTTTTCATTGCATGTACAACCTCTTCTAAAGTTTTACCCTTAGTTGCTTGAAGTGAATTCCAATCATCTTTAGAAGCACGAATGTCAAATACAGCAGTTGAATGTGAATTTTGTAATATCTCACCAACTTCTTTCTTTGCATCATCAGATAGAAGATCTCTTTTAACTAGCTCTTTACATATCTCATAAAAATTACTTTTGTTAAATGATTTATGCCAGCTACTGTGTGCTAGTTTATTAAAGAACTTTAAAGATACAATTTGTATATCAGATTTTTCTACATCTCTTATTACTTTAACATTATACTTTTCTTTTAATAAATCCACCTTTAGTCTAGGTAAATTTAATTTAGGATATCTGTATAATTTTTTATCAGTAATATCAAAATCATCTGGTAACTTGTGTATACCTAAGAATTCTAAGTCTTCATGTGATATTTGCCAACCTGCACCATTTAATAAAAATATACCATCTTCTTTACATTCTACACCATCTTTTTGTAATTGCCCGTTAGACCAGTACTTTGTATCTGTTCTAAAATTAATTATATAGTTTTGATTTTCTTCCATTTTATAAATATTTTAAGTATTCTTTTTTTACAGCCACTTTAAATGTATAAAGGTCTCTATTATGTATAGTGATCTCTTTTCTAACTATTGGTTCTAAGTGTTTAAAACCCTTTCTATCTAAGAGATCATGTTGCTCTAACCAAAGTATCATATCTTGTGCACTCTTACGTCTAAAATGACTTAGTCTAGATTCCTCTATCCAAAACCACAAGTCTTTATCTCTATTGAAGTCATGGAATAAATTTCCACATTCTGTAGCGAGTTCCCACAGTAGATGATAGTTATCTTTATAATCTATACTAGGTATAATTTTAGCTGCTAAAGCTTTATCATCTGTCCAATGATTAGTATTTAATTGAGACTTAAGATCCTTTAATAATTGCTCATCTAAAGTAATCATATTTGCTGAACTACGCAAGATAGTTTCAGTATCTATTACACTTAAATCAGTTGTTTCAATAAGATGAGCTATGTTCATAGCCATACCTGTTATCATCCAACTATCATATAAACTATCTTCTACTACATCTAATTTGTAATAGCTAATTCTCTCAAGAATTTTATCTGTAATTATTGCATGACAGTTTAAATTTTGTATCTGTGTATTAAATACATTAGTAACCTGACTTGATCCGTCAGTAAGTTCATAGTTCCATAACTTAGTTAACATAATTGTAGAACCAATACCACTACCATTTTGTAAACTATCAGCTATAGCATCATGACCCACAATTAAATCTGCTTTCTCATAATCATTAGTTACAGTTATACTATGCTCTTTAAGAGCTGCTTTTAATCTATCTTGTGATACCTTACACTTAGGTAATATAAAAGCTTTCTTTTTATTTCTAAAAGTTTGTGCGTCCTCTGTAGGAACAGTTAATATACGGTGTATTTTCTCATATGTTGTTTGGTCTTGAGTACATAATACTTTTTCAAACTCATTACCAACTAGGACCCCGTATCTGGGATCACTAGTTAGGTCAAAGTGTGTCAAAGCATCAGCATCATAAACCTGGTATACTGATTTGTTTGCCATTTTATTTGATTGTCATTTTAATTATTTCTGGATTCATCATCATCTTATTAAACTTCTGTTTATTACCGCTAAAGATTGTTCTAACTATCAGATACTTAAGGTCATTAGTAAAGTAATCTTTTGTACATAATGTTATAAGTCTCTCAGTAATCTTTTGATTTATTGTATTTTCTTTTGAATATACAACTGCATAGTTAGCAAGTCTTGTAGATAATGTAGATGCAATATCTGCACGGTAGCTATCATCTTTACCAATACAAGATCTAAGCTCACCAAGAATATACTGCTCATTATCATGAGTCAATAAATCTTTAGGTGTTACTAGCTTATCAAGCTTGTTATTAATAAAGGTTGTAAACATAGAAGCAAATGCATCACCCACACTACCTTCACCAATCATTTGAATTGTACTTAAGTTATCTTCAAAATTGTCAAAGCTAGATATAGCATTAAAGAACGTTGTGATAGATCTTGCATTAGTCTCTTGTGTTACTAACTCTGGATGAAGCAATAAGAAGTTAATACATCTTGTGTCAATACCTGCTTCCTCTGCCCACTTTGCCCATACATTTACATCAAACTTTAGGTTTGCAGTAATATATCTAGTCTTCTGCGCACTGTCTACAGTATTAACCATGTAGTCTCCATTGTCTGGATTTGCTGTCAATATGATATGCCAGTCCTTTGGTAGTGTCCATGAGATATAAGTCTGACGGTCTATCAATTCCATAACTGCTTGAATAAATCTTGTATCTGCACGATTCCAGTCATCTAATAATAAGATGCCACCTGCTTTTGCATCAGCAATCCATTCAGGAGCACAATAAGACATTCTATTCTTACCGGTCATCTTGTATCCATTCTTTAGATACTCTTGTACTGCTAGCTCATCAACCCACATACCTACTTTTTTAGTAACTTGAGAGTTTAAATTAGCTAAGCTAGCTCCTGCAGCTCTTTGTGTTGCAGTCACCATGTTTATATTATTGCTATTTGATTTTACTATCTTTTCTTTATACATCTGGAATTGACGTACTGGAAAACCAACTAGATCACCAAGCTCTTCTATCTGAGCTAAGTTTAACTTAACAAATTTTAAATCATTCTCTGATGCTAGCTCAACAATACTTGAAGTTTTACCAATACCTGATTCACCTACTACCTCTACTGATACAGGATTCTTACCTTCCTTCTGTAGAAATCTATTGTTAGTTATTATGTGATTTACAAATCCTTTTAGTTCTGTTACATTTAAATTTACTTGTGCCATTTTATTTTATTAATTAAATTTTATTACTTTTCCTGGTAACTCATCATTCATCTGAGATATACTACTCAAACACCATAAGGTATTCTTTGGACAATCTTCAGGCGCATATGCTTCACCATCTGTTAAATATATAAGAGCTGTATACTGCCCTTTCTTTTCATTATAGTGGTCAATAACTGGTTGGAAACTTGTTCCACCACGACCATGTATCTCCCAATCTCTATTAGGACTAAACTGTTTTACGCTAACCAGCTTGGTATCACACTGTGCTACTGTAATCTTATGACCTGTCTTATGCATATGTGTTAGCTCACCAAAGAATTCTGTTAGTTCTTCATTGTTAACTGAACCACTAGTATCTACACCAACAAGTATATGATTCTTAAACTTAATCTTAAGGCCTGGATTAGCAGCATAACGTTTGTTATACTTACGTCTCAGCTTCTTAGTATATACTACACTAGAGTTACCTACAAATCTTCTTAAGTAACCTTTCCAATCAAACTTAGCAGGCTCAACATGTGTAAGTCTACGTATAGTATCAGCTAGTTCTCCTGGAACAGTACCATGTCTCTTTAGGGTTTGTTCTGCAGATTCTTTTAACTGATGTTCAATTTGTTTTTGAACTAGTTTCTTATCAGCTTCAGATAAATCATTAAAGTCATCCCATGTAGAATGACAGTGAGGTGTAGTTCCATCCATTTTACTCATCAATGAATCTAATGTAGGAGATGTACCATCTTTTTGAGCTTCTTCTAACAGCTTATAGTATTTATCTGTACCTGCTTTCCTTGGAAGATTTAACTCTGGAAAACTTGATAATAATAAACCACCCTCTGGCAGTTTACTTTCCAATATGTATTGGTTGATCTCCAAATCTGCAGCTATATTAAATAACTTCTTATCTGAATAAAGATCTCTAGTAATTAAATGGCCAAATGCAATATGCAATAGCTCATGTTTTATAAGACCATACCTATGATCTTCTTTAAGCTCTATATAGAACTCAGGGTTTATAGTCAATTGCATACCAATACCATGTTTACTTACACCTGCAGTAGGTATTTGTAAACTGTACTTCTTATTGATACCAATCAAAAAGAGCCCGTAAAAGGGCTCATCAAATATTAATGTTTTGGTTGTCCTAGCAACCTGTTCTTGTATGTTAATCATAATCTTTCATTTTTCTTAATATATCCATATATACTTTATCTGCGTTTCTCTCTTCTAATTTTTTATATATTCTTGATAACTTTAGTGAGCCTAATTTAATACCATAATTTATAGCTATACAAAACTTTACTCTAGCATCAAACATCAGTGCTTTGCACATTAATGTATCTAATATATCTTTATCAGCATAGTCTGAATTGTTATAGACTACACATCCTAAAGCACGATCATCTGGTAGGCCTTGAAGCATTTGTTTTATTCTAAAAAATTCTTCAACTGAAATCTTCTTCTTCTTCATCTAAAATTAGTTCTATCCATACACCGGGGTTATCTTTATCATAAGCATATTGTTCAAATGCAGGAATTATAAACTCTGCATTATCATCTTCAATCCATCCATACTTGACCATATCATCTTGCACTGTCTGCGCAGGATTTATATAGTCAAACTTGTGACGACTGCCTCTGATAAATAGAAAAGATATTTTTACTGGTAACTGTGTCTTTTCTAATTCTTGTTTAAAGTCTTCTGCATATTCTAAATATATATCTTTAGTAGCTTTTCTATAATTCATTACAGCTTTGCTAGCAATAAAGTATTTACCTGTCCAACGTCTCCCGTTTTTACTAGAAGGTACATTGCCTGGTATCCACCATCTTATTTTTCTCATATTATTTATTTATTACTTTTTTTAGTATTGGTTGTATAATAGAGTGTACATAGTCAAGACCTTTTTCTTTCATACCATCAGAAATATCTTTGGCGGTAGGAAATATTAGACCATCTAGTTTATACATGTCTCCATACTTCATGATAGCAGCTTTACCTGCATCATCATTGTCAAAAAGTGTTATTACTTTTTTATACTTCTTCTTAAGATATTCTATTACATGTGGTTTAATCATAGTATTCTCTGAGTCAGGAGCTATTACCTCTATATTGTAGCCAATACTAGCAAGACACATTGCATCCTTAAGAGATGAGCAGATTACTAAATATGGTTTATCATATCTCAGCTGATCATAACCTTGTAGATGTGGATTAATCTTATGAAACTTATGTTTACTATGAGGTTGATATAGTTTATAGGCCTTACCATGCTTATCATAGTATCCGTACATATACTTACCCTCTATCTTAAGTGACTTAACTTTAAAGTTCTCTTCTTTAACTAAATTATAATACTCAATTGGCCTAACATTAAACTTATCTAACATAGTTTTACCTATATTAAAGTCTAACCAAAACCCGCTGTCATCAGTTGTCCATTCTCTATTTTTAATAAAGTCAACTTCCCACTTAGCTACAGGCTTGAAGGTCTGTGTTTTATAATCTGAGCTCTTTACATATTGATTGTAGTCATTTATTATTTTCATTGATGCTTTAGGAAAATCTATATCAAACATGTGTTTAACTAGATCAACCTTGTTACCACTCTTACCGGTTGAGAAGTCCTTAAATTTATATTGCATTATTGATTTGTCAACATAAATACAAAAACTAGGTGTATTCTCATTAGGATTAAAGATAGACTTAATCTTTAGATCCTGTCCTGTTAAGGTTTCTGGTAGAGATAAATAATATTGAAACACCCAATAGCTTGGAACATCAGCAGGTTGTAATACTAAGTTCTTAGTGCTAATCATATAATTATTATTAATGTAAATTAAGGGATGCACAATGTGCACCCCTCTCATTACTCTTATCTATAAATCAAAGTCATCTCCCTTTGCTTGAGCTGGCTCAAAGCTAGTAGCTGCTGCAGACTCTTTCTTAATTAATGGTCTAAAATGCTGTGTGTTTGTTTTATCAAACGTTAGTATTCTAGAGTTCTCTGTGTCTAAAGCTTCTAAAGGTACACCTTCTTTATTCATCTTTGGTAAGAACAAATCATTATTTACATAACCTTCTTTGTTTTCCCATTCACGTGCACCTAAGCAAGCATTAATGTAACCAGTCTCTGAACATACTTTAGCGGCCTTAACCATAAAGTCTTCAATTGTATTAGCCTCTATTGCATCAAGCTCATTTCTTTTACCTACAACCTCAGATAAAAATACCATAGCTTTTAGAACCTCAGTATCTCTTTTGATTTCATTACCATTATTTAATGTAGCATCTTTATAAGGATAAGGAGAGAATCTAACTCTACCTACCTGACCAGTATAACGTTCTCCATTAGGATTGTTCATGTCTTTTAAGAACCCATTGAATTCACCAGACACTGGTTCACTTTCTACATGTAACATAATATTAAATGCGTCTGCATCATAAGGCGTTTGATCAAAAGTAATTGAATTGATTTTAACTTTGTGATTACCTGTTCCAATTACTGGTTTGATTGTGCCTGATCCAACAGACATGTCTTTAGTACTTAACATAATTTTTCTTTTTAATTAATTTATTATTACTCTTCATATTTTTGTATGCATTCTTTTACATACTTCAGGTCATTAGGGATAAATATATCCTCAAACATACCCATTGGTGATTTACATGTGTTCTCTCCATTGTTTTGAGTTTCAAAACCATATTCAAGTACACCATCATCATTTTTATTTACTTTTCCAAATAGAACAATTGAAAACAGACCTTCCAAAGTTAATGTATTATCTATCATTTTACCAATAGTTTTAGCTTTGATTTTTCTATTTCCATTTATATCTGTAGAATCTTCTGAATGTGTCAGAAATATAACAGTAAGGTCATCTCTTAAGTCTTTAGGCATTTTAGCCACCATTGCTAAGTTGGCTGCTATTTGCGTGAACTTATCATAACCTTTCTCATTAGCTCTATCAAAGTATTCAAAGGAGCTCATATATTGCCAGTCATCAACTACTAGAGTTTTAATGTGTGGCATTTTTTCATCAACATGTTTTATAGCCTTAATAATACCAGCTGCTGATGCTGCTGATGTTATATTACCTTTAGGATTATCTTTACTTATCTGAGTATACTTACTCTTATAACCCTTAAAAGGTAGAGGTTTATTTGCTATGTTTATTATGAAAGTCTCTTTGGGATCTAATGTCCTGATTGAGGTAGACTTTCCTGTACCTGAATCTGCAATTACTAATACGCTTTGTGCCATTTATTTTACTATTTTATTTATTACTTTAGTTAATGTTATTAATGTTTGATTAATTTCTTCTAGCTTTTCTATTAAAGGGTCTACCACTACATCATCAGGGTTAGGCAAACTAGGATTTGCAAAATCCAATATTGCTTTCTCTTCTTTCTGTGGTCCTCTACTAGTTACATCATTGATTACCTTGAGTTCACTGACAGGTATTATGTGTCTTTGAAATCCTGAACTAGACGTTATCATTTCATATTCATCTTTCCAGTGCGGGTTATACTTATGTAAATATAGAGTTCTCTTTGGATCTTCTGAGTTATAATCTATACTTACAAACTCAGTATATATGTCATCCTCTTTTTCCAATTCACTTGGAAAGAAGCTAACATGTAGATCATCCTTACCAGATGGTCTATAAGCCATCTTAGGAATATATAGTGCATTAGGTTTATTATTACTATCAAAGTAATCCTGATGCTCCTCTCTAAGTTTTGCAACTTTTTCTTTACGTTGTGCGGGTGTTAATCCCATATCTTTATTATTTATATTTTTAGTATTTATCATCTGCGTTCTTGTTGTCCTGGTGTAGCCATTTCTTCTATTTGCATTTGCTCAAACTTTGCTCTGAAGAAACTCATTCTTGCATCACCATTCCTTGCTTTAAGAAAATGTAGAACCAATGTTCTATCATTCTCAATTATATATCTATCAGGTCCATAGTACCTAATCTTCTGCTTAGCTGGTCTGTTGATACCTATTAACATATCTGCATGCTGTAGCATTGCATCTGAACCAAATATATCTGATTCAAGTATATAGTTACCATACTTACCGTCTATAGCTCTATCTGGATTATCTATGTTTCTATTAAGTTGAGATAAAGCTAGAAACAAACAAGGATAATCTCTTTTACATTGTGTAAAGAACTCACCTAACTCAAATAACATGTCTAATGTGCTATTCTGATATGGTGCTCTCTTAACTAACATTGTATGATCAAGTGTAATCATTGTGTTTATACCTTTATGTAGATTCATATATGCATCTATTTGTTCACGCATTTGGTTAACAGTCATAGGTGTACTAATAATATCTACAGGATGTTTAACTCTTTCCTTGGCATATTGATGACACTGATTAAGAGTATCAGTATTTAGTGTTGAACCAGCACTACATAATTCTTTATATGTCTTACCAGTTATAGAGCTAAATTCTCTAATGGCTGAGGTTCTACCCACCATCTCAAACTGAAACTCTAATACTCTAAATTTATCATTTGGATTTAAAGCAAATGATTCTCTTATTATTTGATCTTTGATTAGTGTTTTACCTGAACCAGGTCTACCACCAATTACAGTCAATGTATTCCATTCTATACCATCAGTAGCTGCGTCATTAAACTTAGGCCACGGAGTATATATTGACTTCTCTTCACCAGTTGATCTGGCATACATATATTTAAGTGCCTCATTAAAGGCAGCATATTGTCCAACCCAAGATTCTTTTGTTTTCATACTACATTTTCTTTAAAATGATCACCTTCAGTGTTAACACCTTCTCTAATCATATCACAGTAATCAGCCAGTGTAGAGTGCTTTACTCTATGTTTATCCTGTTTACAGATAAAGTACTGACTTGTTTGCATATATAAGTATCCCGCATCTCTGTACTCATTTACGTACATTCTAGTAGCTTTAAGTACTTCATCCCAGGTATACTCATAAGTCTGGAATAACCACCTGAAAGCTTCTCCTAATGCTTTTACATTATTTCTTGCTGGTTTACCGCTTGGTAATTTCTTAGCTGGGAATATCTCTCTGTATTTATTTATCTTATCTACAAAGTTCTTACCCATAAGTTCTATATCTGTTTTCTTTTTTGCTTTAATAAAGTAATTATCAAGTCTAACACAGAATGCTTTAGCTTCTGCAGTCATAAGGTACACACCATTTTTATGTTGTAGAAATCCTATTGAAACCAGATGGTTTTTATCTGATAGTCTAGTATCCTTTGGAGGTGTAGTTACACCATTCTTGATACCAAACATAAGAAGCACTTGATTAGGTGTGACGTTTTTTTTTAACATCACTTGGAATAAATCCCACATATTTTATTGGTTTTTTGAGGTTATAAATATAAGTAATTTTACCAGTTTATACAAGCCTTTCCTTGCTTTTCAAGCTCTATATTTACTTGATTAAACACATCTTTACAATCCCATTGTCCTCCTCTATATGCAGCTGAAGCCGGGTGTGTTACTTTATATAATTTTTGGTTTGATAGGTATACTTGCCAGTCTTCTGCTTTCTTACCCATCATGATTACAGGTATACCTTTATGATGCCTATTTAATAACTCAAATAAATATACAGCAAATGGTTTCCATAAGTTTATGTGTGAACCTATTGAATTGATTTCACATGTGAATGCTGTATTAAGTAATAGCACGCCTTGATTAGACCAACGTCTTAAGTCAACATCACCATCCTCATCATTTAATGCTTTGAGTATATACTGTAGGGATTTTTCTGCTTTACCTTTCTTTGAGCAACTAAAAGCTATTCCGTCAGCTGATCCTAGTTGTGGATATGGATCTTGACCAATAACAATAACTTTAATTTCTTTATATGGACATTCTTTAAATGCATTAAATATATCTTTAAACTTTGGTGTAAACCTTTTACCATTCTTATACATGGTAACTAAACTATTTAGTATTATATCAAAGCTTAATCCATTTATAAAGGGAGCTAATGCAGGTGTCCAGCCTGATTCCTCCAATGTATTATTTATTCTTTCTCTTAAATTATTAATATCTATTTCTAATTTTTTCATATATTATTGTATATTTGTTTATTAAATATAATTATTATGGAAGACAACAAACAATCTATACGTAAAATAGTTACATATGACTTTAGTAAGGTCATTAAAAATATAGAGGTGTCTCCCGCTTTTATTCCTGGTTTACAAAATGTATACTATAGATACATTTCTGAATTTTATGATGATTATAATAAGATAGGTGAGTTAACTGAGAAGTTTAATGATATTATTACTGGTAAACTTAAAGGCAAAGATGCATCTCTATCACCTGTAGAGCATGAGCTATATACTGTATACTCTTTAACACACTTACTTAAATCTTTTGCTAAACAACAGAACTTAGAAGTTGAACAAGAGCTACCTGTTGATGATGAGAAGCTAGCTGAATTAGCTGAGATAGCTAAGACCAAAGAAACTGCTGGTGAAGGACTAGCTTTCTTAGCACAAGAGATAGCTAAGCTATCTTAACTGCATATTATTAAAGTCTCCTAGTTCTATACAGGCTTGTATAGCTAAGTTTAGTTCTTCTTTATCACAGTCTCCAAAAGACTTACAATATTCAACATTATTCTTATTAAAACATAGGCCAGCTTTACGCTTTACTTGTAGTTTTATCTCTTCAAATGTATATCCTATCTCATTTGCAATCTCTCTTATCATGACATGTAGCCTGGCTAATTGAGGATTACTACCTTTGCCATCTTGAACTCCAATAAATAATTCTATCTTAGCGCCATCTGGCTGCTTCTTAAAGAAATTATTATATTTATTTTCAAAGGCTTTTATAGGGAAGTGTAGCTTACCTTCCTTGATTGTTGCTTTTATAAATAATTGATCTTTCATATAAACTTGTTTATCCAAATTAATACTCCCATTATGAGTATACAAATCATTATAGTCAAAAAAGCAAATTTTTCTGTTGCTTCTACTCTATATTCAGATCTACCTTGTCTATATTTTATATCTTCTTCAGTCATGCTACCTTGCATGTCTTGCATATCTTTTTCTATATCTTCACTCATAAGTTTTTAGTATTTGTTCTTCTATATCTTCTATACATATTACATCTAATGCCCAGAATAAGTTTGGTAGTATATCAACTACAACGGTATTGTTATTAGCATCAGGTAAAGATACAAAAATGTTTTTTATTTCTACGCTTGGTGGATAACCAGGTGTACCTGGATCACCACTATCCGTGGTCCAAACCATGTCTTCACCTTTATCATATTTATAATGTATATCAGCTTCTAAAGTATTATTAGAATCTATTTCTATATTATATGTATATCTATCCATTATTTAAATCTTAATACATTATCTTCAACTATTACAAACTCTTGTCCACAATCTAAGCAGGCCGCTTCTGTCTCATTACGCACCATACTATGTAGTCTAGACTTTTCAAAACAGTTAGGACAAACATGTTCTATGTCTGGAACTAACTCTTCACACGTTACACGTGCCATGTCTTGTATCATTGCATCATGATCACCCTGGTATTTCTCTTCCATTTGTGCCATGAATATTTCTTTCATTCTTCCCATAGTTATAGTTTTTTAAAACAAGTTCTCTTGTGTTCAAGCATCTTGCTTACTGTTAGTTTATTAATTTTATTTATGAATCTTATCTTGCCTGTTCTTTTACCAAGATCATATGCTAATCTGCATAGTATCATTTGAACTGCTGCTAGTAGTACATATATTATTTCCATTGATTATCTTTTTAAGGGGTTATAGTATTTAATTTTATTCTGATCAAAACCTTTAAGTGCTGACTTGACCCATGACTCATCCTGTGTTCCTTTGTAACACAATATGTGACATGTTGCTGTCTCAGTAGGATTTAGTCTTAATAACCTACCTATACGCTGTGCTGTTTTCTTTTCATTACCATATGCATGCATAATAATACCTTGTTTAAGGTTCTTTATTGTAACACCTTCTGATAATTGTAACACACAGGATAACTGATCAATTCTTCCATCAATAAACATCTCTAGGTTATCTTCTGATTTCTTATTAGTAGAGTGATAACTATACTTACATATTCTATCTGCTTGTTTCTGAGTGTTAGCAAATATAATACACTTAGATCCTAAGTTCTTAAGTAATGATTTAGTATAGTCTTCTTTAGTAGTGTATTCCATTAGCGCCCTCATTCTCATTATAGCAGCAAATTGCTTTTGCTTTTGAGTCTGAGCTTCAGCAACTCTATTGGTAACATAACCATAGTCTTTAAGTTCATTAGTCCACCATGTACCACCTGTTGTTTTATTAGTCTTCTTTAATGTTGGTAGCTTGGAGAGCTCTAGCTCATGTATAATTATTTGATAATCATTTAATATGTTAGAGTCCGTTGCATCATCAACACTGAATTCATATTTAATTGGACAATACTTATGTACTAGCCTGCCCTTTTCTGATTGCTTATCTCTTGGTGGTGTGCCGGTTAGACCTAACACCTTACCTTTAAATAAGCTTAAGAACATTTCATGAGATGGTAGTAGTGAATGACACTCATCCAAATAAACTATATCATATTCATTTGGGTTGTGTTTCTTTAGTGATAGATATGTAGTAAATGTTATATGCTTTACTAGCTTCTCTAAGTCCATTTTGCCTAACTCATCAATCCATGATTGAGCTACTGAGTGCTTTGGTATCACTACCAGGGCTTCTATTAAAGGATTAAAGTTAACCATAAGATGTTGTATGGCAATTCTTGTTTTGCCTACACCCATAGATATACCTAATCCACATCTTTTATTTTTCAATGCAATGTCTAATGCATCCTCTTGTACTATTTCTCTGTTGGTCATTTATTTTCTTGTGTTCTTGGTAGAGAAAATCCCAGTTCAATTGCTTCAACTGTGTTTTCTTCTATCCACATGTGACAATTTCTACAGACAGGTAACCATGTGTCTACATTTAAATGGTTTAAACCTCTGCCTTGTTTATGGTGTATGTCTGTTGCTTTTATAGTACAGTTATGTATGTTAGCATGACAGACTGGATTGTCTGTTAAATACGGCACACGCATCTTGGTGTATGCCGCATTTAACTTAGACATCTTTTTTGAATAGTTATTAATTCCCATTTGTTATTGTAAAGAAATTTCTAGGCAATAACCCTAATGATAAGAACTTAAGTATAACATCTTCATATTTAATACCTAACTCCTTGAAAGTCATAGTGTTATTGTAATCTTCTAAAGTTTCTTCTGCAGGTATAGACAGTATATATTCTACTGTTTTACCTGTAAAAGTCTTACGAAGATAGTTATTTATTTTCTTATTACAAATGGTTTGCTTCCAAGCATTAAGTTCTCTTTGTGCTCTTCTCCACACTCTACTTATTCTACGTTTCTTGTCCCAATGAAGCTTCTTAACTTCCTCAGGTTTATAGACATTAAGACCATGAAGCACTCTCTTGAATAAGAATACTTGGTATTTATTTAGCTTTGAATAATTAAGTGAATTAACTATAGACTCAGGGTGTAACTGATACTCACTGAGTAATCCATAGTATTGATAACGTTCTTCTCTTAGTTTTAAGAGATTCACTTGATTTTGTTTATTTAGTTTCTGTAATTGTTTTTGTGATAGCATTTTAGTAGTGTTTTTTAGTTAATGATTTTTTAATAATACAAAAGAGCTGAGGTATTACCCTACCCCAGCCCTATTGCATCTCCAACAAATTAAATTATAGTGCGAATTCCTTCTTCAGGTCTTCCACTTCAACTTCTTTGTTATCATCAACTACATCAACTACTTCTACTTCTTCTCCTCCATCTTCCACACTTTCTTCAAACGCTTGGTCTGGAGTCTGTGTCATTGTTTCATTAGTAACAGTGACACCATTTGCTGTTCTGATTTCATCAGCATTAGTATGATCAATGAATGTATCTTGTGCATTTGGATCTGACTTGAACTTAGTTGTTCTATAGATGTTTCTTTCTTCACCAGTCTCACGATCTACACTCTTGCAGATTACACCTGTATCACCAGCCATCTTTAGATTACGCTCATCACCTGTGAAGGACTCTAGAACTACTATTCTACCTCCTGGCTTAGTATCAGCATCCCAACCTAATGATTGTAATACTTCCATCTGACCCTGTAATAGTGTAGATACCGGCTTTTTGTTTACAAAACCATTATTGATTGTGATTCTGTCTTGTACTAGTCTAATGTGACCATACTCTGGATTGTTCTGTGATTGTCTGATAACATTACCCATGTCATCAGCTACAATAGTAACTTCTTGATTTAAATTTTGCATTTTTTTTGGATTATTAAATTAATAAATGATTAATGTGCCTAACTATTAGACATCATCTGAATGGAAATACGGGTCTTCCAACTTTTCAAACGCCTCCATCTCATCTAAGGCTGGCTCAAATTCTTCTATAAACTCTATAGATTCTTTGATTTCCTTAGGTGTAGTTGTACTGGAGAAGCTATTATAAAAAGGATTACCCACTTCTTTAGTATACGCTGAACTTAATCCATTTAGATCTTGTACCTCTTGATCTGTAAGAGAGAGATACTGTTCTAATGAACATTCAATTATTCTACCATTGGGCAATTGTACTATCATTTTACTAATTTAATACTAACAAAAGTAAAATAATAAATTGCTCTGAGACAATAATAATTAAATATCTTGGTTCAAATTCAAAAATAAAGTACAGTATATAGCTAACGCTTAAATTATGTATAGCTTTCTACCAACTCTTTTTATGTAATTATGTGCTTTTAACTCTCTAATGTATCTACTGACTGTATCAGGTGTAACATTTAAAGTATCAGCTAGTGTTGACAAGGAAGGAAAACAACTCCTTTCTTTGTCTGCGTAACAGGATAGTAATGAATACAATCCCTTTGCTTGTATGGTTAAGCTTGGATCAGATATAACCTTGTGGTTTACTATTCCAAACTTAAAATTTATCTTCTTCTTGGACATGATCTTTTAATAGTCTAAGTAAAACCATGTTAGTATCTAATTCTTTAACTAGATCTATGTCTTTAAGGAAATACTTTTCATTCATATAAGAGCCAAAGCCAGTTTCTTTACCTGACTTTCTCCAATTATTATACTCATCCTTTACGAGTTCTGGTGATAGTCTAGGCATAGTTTGATATTGGTTTATCAGTATCAAGAATATCAAAGTACTTAATCTCATCTACGTCAACGTATGTTAACTCCATTGGATTGAATGTATCTTTGTGTAATCTAAGTACTCCATCACTGTCATGATATAGTAGTTCTACTTCTAGTGTTGAACGAAAAGGATTGTATGGTTCAGTGCTACTCCAGCTTGAATCTCCTGTAACTTTAGCATAAACGTAGCCATTACCTGGACTAAGCTTGAGATCATCTAGCACATCCCACTCAAATTCTGATCCTGCATGGTATGACCTAGGTTTAACTATACAGTAGTCTCCTACTTGTAGTGGTGCATACTCATCATCCATGTATGCAAGATGTAATATAGATTCTTTAGCATGATCAGTTAGATCTGTCATTAGTATAGTGAATATATGATCAGTGTTCATGTGACCCTGTATATTTAGTATTCTTTTTAGCAACTTTTGAAGTGCATGTTTTGATATATTATAATTGTCTGGCATATAATTTTATTTAGTATTAGTATTTTGTTTTATGATAGAGGGCACCCAATACCCAAACACGTTATGAAAAGGTATCAGGTGCCATATCAACTAACCACAATTAACAAAAACAAAAACAAGACCTAACTACTTACGTTATTATCTAACATAAATAGCTGGTGTTGTTAGTCTATTATCACTAATAGGTTTTTAATTAAATAGTTTCTTAATTCTATTTAATAAGCTTAATTTGGGTTTGAATCCGAACTGTTCAAAGGTCATTTCTAATACACCTATCTCAGTCCTGATATATTTATTTGCATCATCAGTAAACTCAATGTCTCCTGTGTGCGTATTTAGTTCTACTGCTTCTTCCTTAAACTTAAGGTGAGCTCTTTCTTCACTAAGAAATTGTAGTAAAGATTCATATTGTTCTTGTGTCATAGTAATATATTTATTGGATTATTACTATTCTTTCTACGCTTCCGTCATCATAGATAAAGAACACAGGTTGATTAGATGTGATTACATCTCTACCCCATAGATCTATTATCTTTACGACTTTTCTATACTGATATGTCTCAGCTACGTCTGTTAACATGCACGATTCACTAAAGTATTGATCATTATCAATGACAGCAGGATACCAAGTACTTGCTTGAGTTATATCATACACATTTATACATTGCAGGCCTGGATTGTTGAATGCAGATACTGATTCTATCACAGGGTTATTACTTAGATCAAGTTGTGTAAGCTGGTTATCATTAATAATTAAGTACTTTAAAGCAATATTATTACTAAGATCTATAGTTGTTAACTGATTACTCTGAACACTTAAACGTCCTAAGCTAAGGAAGTCTTCTATTCCTGTTAGGTCAGATATACCCTGGCCATATATATTAAGATCTGATATATCACTTATGTTATATGTATGAACATAGTCATCATTTGGTATTCCGTTACCTATACCCATATACTCTAAGGCAGCCTCAAAGTTATCATCTGGTACATAGGTTTGTTGTTGTGCCATAGATATTAATGGCATGAATAAGATAATTA
>WLWH01000354.1_pt1 | contig 38233 bp, 41 predicted proteins | sample 6712741 | NCBI WGS metagenome assembly WLWH01 (sample SAMN12718694, study PRJNA515312) | sponge metagenome | isolation source: marine sponge | host: Mycale hentscheli | place: New Zealand: South Island, Marlborough, Capsize Point | collected 2003-05-01
AATAAAAAATACGTAGGCCCGAACTCAACAGCACTGCAAAAGTTACAGGTTTCTGCACCTAACTACTTTAACTTTTTAAAAAAATTAAAAGTACCGGAGTATAGACAAGGAGTATTCCTTGACGTAAGGACTGGAGAAAACCTTACGGACAGAACCTTTGCCGGAGCTAGTGTTTCTATAAACGAAAACGGCAAACCTATTATGATAACAGACGACACCGAGGTGTTCGACATAGACATAAAGGATAGAACACTCGAAAAGACAATGGGACCAGAGGTCAAGGTTAACCTGTTTAGGTCCGGAGCTAAAAGATCCAAGTGGGACTTCGTAGAAAATCCACAGAACTTAGATATAGGCACAATCGTTTCGGTGCAGGACAGTAAGAAACATTACTTCACTTTGGACTACCAAAGTAACAACCCTATAATGCTAAAGAACACCCCGTTCACAAAGTCAGGCAAGGTACAGGACTCACCACAGGGTAAACCTGTAACACGGGGCAAGGTAAAGCTAGGAAATCCTGTTGCCCGTATCGTAACATACGTAAATAAAAAACGTTATGAGCATAATCTATACGACAAGATTACAGTAGGGGAACCAAAGGATATACTAGAGACCAACAAGTTATCTGGCCCTGTTTCAATAGCACGAGTTGTAAAAAACAACGAGCTCAACGAAGAGTACTTCAAGACAGAGCAAGGGTTCTTTGAGTTCTACGAGGCAGAGTTAAGGAAGACAGGAAGTATACTTAGGGCTACACCAGAAAATTATAAAGCCGTATCTAAAAGTATAATGGAAGACGTTACTACTTTCTTTGCAGCAAACCCACAGCTCGTAGGGTTCTACGAAAAAGATGCAGAGTTAACAGGGGACTACCTAAAGGAAGCTCTTAAGTTAACGGACTCAGAAGTTAGTTTAGCTGCTGTAGTATCCGGCATTAACAGTAACAACACTAGTTTAAAATCCAATACCTTGGACGACGTTAAGGTTATGGAAAGTTGGAAACGTAATAAAAACTTTGACGAGATAGTTCTTATCAACAATAGGAAATATGATAAGGCAAAGAGTAAAGTACTTTTATCTGCAAAGACCAACGTTACAAAAGCCAAACACCTCAAGGCACTAGAAAAGATTCTTAGAAGTGTCGACGGTACTGGCCCCGGTTCTTTTTTAATTTCATTAAATGCAGTAGTTACAAACAGAGGAACAAAGTATACAGCAAGCTCTGAAAAAATGGTTGTGACCGGAGCTAAAAGCAAACAAGATGCACTGCAAAAAGCAAAGCAATCCGGAGAGTACCAAAGAAAAAAAGATTTATTGGTTAGCAGAACAAGGCAAGAGTTAGGAACGGGAGAAACAATGAGGGTTGGGACTTCCGTGAAAGACCCAAGTAAAATGTTTGGCAAAGGGTTTGCTAACGAAGCTTCTACTATTGCAAAAACTGTAGCCTTGTTACAAGAGCAGGTGCCAATGAAAGAACTCAATCGTTTTAATAACGAGATAGGGTTCAAGTCCAAGACTATAGGAAAGCCGGGTGAGGTAAAGGCTACAGTAATGGCAGCTACCGGACAAGACGTTCTGATCCCACGTGCATTTGCATTTGGTCCTAAGATCGGGGCATTTATAATGAACAACTTAGGCAACCTTAACTACACTACTGTAGATATTTGGGAGTCTAGATTTATCCGTACGTTTTTTGAAGGAATGCTTGACAGCACCGGGTTAGCTGTTACTCCTCAAGAGAAAGATATATTCCTAGAGTTCGGAGAAACTTTTAATAAAGAATTTAATACATATAACAATACTAACTTATCCCCAGCAACTTTACAGGCAATCAGATGGTTCTATATCATACGAGCCTTTAGAGACTTGGGGTACAGAGGAGCATTAACAGATGAAGCAAAATCAGAATACACCAGAAGATCAATTAAACAATTTCTTGGATATGATATCGACAGTGGGAGACCGAGCAATGAAGAAGGTGCTCAAGCAGAACGGGGTGGACAACGTGGAGGACGTACGGCTGCAGAACAAGGGCCGGTCGAACGAGCTCTATTCGAGCTTCAGGGAATCAGCAATCAATTCTCTTATAAAGGAAGGGAAGGCACAGTCTCGAGAGGAAGCCGTGCAGATGCTAGAGGAAATGAGTTAAGTACAGAGCAGTTCCTAGAGATAGCATCTAAAAATAAAAAGGATCACAAGTTTGGTTCTTCGGTAGATGTATTTAGTGCAGACGTTTACAACAAGGATTATAGTTTAATCCTAAACAAAGCTCCGGACGGAGCAAGGGTAACGGCAGCTATATCAAACTCAGGTGAGTTAAGTTCCGTTACTAAAAATAAACAAGCAACTGACGACGACGTATTAAGCACTGTACAAGCTGCAATAGCAACGGGCCAAGTTAAATGGTTGCAAGCATTTGACACAGTGCTTCCAGCAAAGTACGTGCCTATGGGATTTAAACCTGTAGCACGTTTACCTTTTGATCCGAAGCAAGCACCTAAAGATTGGAGCACTACCCTTTATAAAAAATTTAACGGAGGTAGACCCGACATAATTTTCTTTGCATTTGATGGTGAGTTAAACAGGGAGTACCATAACTATAAGAAGATACCAGAAGTAAAAACTTACGAAGAAGGTTTGGCTGCAGTTGAAAACACTGACATCTCTGCCGAACAGTTCCCGAGTGTCCCCGACATGAAGGAAGCTATTAGCAACGAGTTCGATCCTATAGCAAAAAAAATAGGAATTAATATATTCCCTAACATTGCAACGAGCAGGACGGCAGCATACGTAGCATACGACAGGCAAGGTGGTATGTACATAGAGTACAACCCGAAAGATTTATACGGCCGGACCAAGCAAGGGGTACGTGCAGCAATGAGAGAAGAAATAATCCATGCAGTACAGCACCAGATAGCCATGAAGATGTATCCATCCTTGGGTAAAGGAGAGGCTTGGTCCAAGCTAATGACTACAGTTGGAGAAGGTTTAACACTGGACCAAAGAGAAAACCTCGGAGCTGTTTACACTTCTTTAGAAACGGACAAGGAGTTTGGGGCCGAGTACCTACGTGCTGCAACACAGTACTTATTGTACGGGGAAGCATCGGAACAATTTGTTTTCGGTGGTGCATCTTGGAAAGAAGTCACAACATTATTTAAAGAGACACAGCAGACAGTATCTTCTACATTCAAGGGCCAGAGTTTTACTAACGTGAACGTAGCTGAAATAGTTAGGGACACTGCCGAAACTTTACGTGGTATAAATAACGATATCAAGTTAGCCAACAAGGAAGAGGTAGCTGCTGCATACGAAGCAACACAAGCTAAGTACATAAACAAAAACCCGAACCAAGCCAAAGCTATATTCCCGGGGTTTCAAAAAACTGTTGCAGAATTTATGGTTCCTTTCCACCAAAGGTTAGAGGACATACACCCGGGGTTAAGACAGCTTGAAGTAAACAGAAGTTTTAATATTAATACTAAAACTCAATCCCGGTTACGTAGAGCTCAGAGCTGGATAAATAAAGTATCTGACATTCAAGGAAACGACTTAGCTAATTTTTACCATTACTTATCTTATAACCCTACGGCCGAACAGGTTGGTACCCCTACTGCTAACTACTACAAGAGAAGATTACATCAGTTACTTAACAAGTACAACCTTGCCGACGAATACAAAGTTGTCCGTGATATTTACAACGAGCTATATCAAGAGTCGTTTGCAGTAGATCCAGATGCAACTAACTATAGGTTTACATATTATAGTAGACACATCAAGGACAAGGAAGGGTTAATGCAGGCCCTAGAACCTGATGCTATTAACGAGTACGAAGCTATAATATCTAGAAAAAACAGAGAACGTGCCAACAATAAAGTGCTTGATCCTGAGACAAACACAACGATTGCTGCACCGTTGCCTCCTTTAACTGATCAGGAAAGAATTAAGGAGCTTGATAATTATCTCAGAAAAGGAACAGGATTTAAAGTAAAGGGTGTTATATCTCAAGGTAACTTGAAGGAAAGACAGATGGATGCAATCCCTGTAAATCTGGTACAGTTCTACGAGCATCCTGCAAACTCTATTAAGAGATACATAGAGGGGATGACAGATACGATCGAAAGTAAAATAGTTTACGGTCAACCGTCCCGGTCAGAAACAGGTCAAATTTTACAAGGTAAAATGACGTACCTTGCAGATGAGTTACAACAACAAAATCTTATTGGGCCAGACGGAGTTCGACGTGTACAAGAATTAGTCGGAGCCGTAATGGCAAAACGTACGGACTATACAAGGGAGCACGACGTATTAAAATTCTTAAGACAAAGCACGTACCTTATGACGATCGTAGATTTTGACTCAGCCATGATGAATTTTATGGATACAGAAGTTGTGCTTGGAGACACTGGAATAAAAAGCACAGTAGGAGGTCTTATAAAAACATTCGACCTAGACCTTACTGAGTTTGGGATCATATCAGGCAAGGATCAGATCGAGTTCAAGCTAGACAACGATGCCTTTGGAAAGGTTTTAAGATCAGGCATGGAAGCTGTACAATTTCACAGGGCTGATGCAATAGGTAAATCGGTAATGGCCGGCTCGTATTTAGCACAAGCTCAACACAAGGCTAAGCAACCAGTTAATTCTAAAGCATATCAAAGTCTTAAAAAAGACATCGAGTTTTATTTTTACAACTACACAGAGGAACAAGTAAACAGTGTTATTGCTAACTTAAAAGTAAAGTATGAACCCGGGAACACTCCGGCTAACGTAGCTGAATACATTTTCTCTAAGGTAATGGTCATCTCTCCTATTAGTGAATCTAATTTAACTGAAATCCAAATGAGATATCCTAATATGAATTTTGCATACTCTTTGAAATCATACCAGCTTAATAAGTTGAATGGAATGAGGCAAAAATCTTACAACGATATATATCAAGGGATTGCTAGAGGTGACATGGATGAACTTAAAAAAGGTTTAACGGCATTAATTGTGTTTTGTTATTATGCACAGCTAATGGGGGTTCCGTTTAAATTTGTTTACAACTTTATAAACAACAAGTTAAATTACTGGGATGATATGTTGTTGGATAATTTCTTTAGAGCTTTAGCTTTTGTAGACAACTACGACATAAGAAGGTTTAATGATCAGGGTCCTTATGCTGCTATTGGTGCTTGGTTATCTCCAGCAACCGGAGCAGGTTTAAGTATTGTTGACGACGTATGGAAGTTGTCAACGAACCCAGAATTTACTTGGGATGATATGAAAATGTTTAAGACTCAAGGCCCATTTAACTCTATAGCTAGACAGATATCAGGGTACGATGAACAATCTAACAAAAGAAAGTGGCAAGAGAAAGTTGAAGAAGGCAAGTACCCGTTCTTAAATGACAACTACATGGGTGAAGGTGGAACGTTAGGATCTGGAAGCACTGCAGGTTCCCTCCGAGAGTTAGGACAAGGTGCCTTAGATATGTTGCAAGGTAATTAACTCTGTTAGTGGATCCTTAGTTCATACTACAAAACCACTGCCGTCTTAATAGGCAGACTACTAACAGGGCTAATAAAATCTTCCCGATAGATGCCGGAAGATAAACTGTCCTCGGACACCTCTCTCTCCCTCTCTATTCTTTGCTACTATATATTCTAAATTAGTTAAGGGACCTACGTTGTCAACTGTTTTACAATCCTCTATGTCACCACCCTTGGGGTACATAAGGATAGCTATATCAGCATCGTTCTCAATGTCCCCGGAATCCTTGAGGTCATACAACCCGAGGCCGGACCCTCTACGGGCACCCTCTCTGTTGACTTGGCACAGTAGTAGTACCGAGACATTAGTCTCGAGAGCTAACTGTTTAATCTTGTGGCTAACCTCTGCAATCCCGTCGTGCTTTTGTAACCTGCTGTCCCACGGTACAAGCTGAAGGTAATCTATTACCACTAGCTTCACCCCTTTCTTTTTAACCATAGTCTTGGTCTTAATAGCTAGGTCCTGTATAGATTTTACAGTGTGCTCAGTGTATATAGGTAGCTTGTTGACTGTCCTAAAACTATCCCGGACTTTCTCCATCTTATCCTCTGTTATAACACCGTCCTGTATATGCTTCAGGTTTACCCCTGAGATGGCTTGCACAAACCTCTTGGTAATCTGCCTTGCCGGCATCTCCAAAGAGAATATAAGGGTAGGTACAGAGTCATTACGGGCTGCTCTGAGTGCAATGTTAAGTGCTAGTGCTGACTTACCACAAGAAGTAGGGGCAGCTACGACACAAACCTCGGCCGGACCAAGCCCTCCGTTGCCTAGCTTAGAATCCAAATGATCTATGTGTGTCCTTACTACGTCTACTGTGAACTCACCTTTCTTCATGAGCTCGTACTCTTCTAATAATTCAGCACTCGTTTCTGAAATTTTTTGTACCCCCATGCCCGGCTGTAGATCCGTAACAAAATCTTCGAGGCCCTGTATTAATTCACTGGCATCGGTGTCTTCCTCTGCTTGCTCTACAGTTTGCTTGCACTTACGTATAGTCTGCCGAAGCAGTGACTTCTCCCGTACAATCTTGGCATAAAAAATGACCTGCAAAGTTGTACTAATCTTGTCAGTATAACTAAGCAGGCCACTGATTCCTATCTCCTCAAGACTACCCTCCGTTTTGAGAAACTCTATTACCAATAACTGATCGACTAAGTTGTGCTCTTCAAAAGTTTTTTCAACTGCATTAAATACTAGTCGGTTTCCGAAATGGTAGAAGTCATTAGCTGATATTATCTCTTTGATTTTAGTGAGGGTCTCACCACTTTCATCTGACAATGCACATCCAATGACGTGAGATTCTGCATCTAAATTAACAGGGATCTTTATCCCCGGGTTCTCTTGTAGGTAGTTGTTTGAGGAGTTCATCTAAGGTCCGTAAGGTTTGGCCCAAATATTTATAAGGAGTTTTATCTTTTTTATCTAAATTGAGCTCGGTGCACTCGTTGTAAAAGTGCCGTGCAAGATCAATACCGTCGTTGAGATTTGTATAATTTGACATAGAATACTATTGTATACTACGTGTCATCTCTCTGTCTAGCTAACATACCTAAGATGATCAAAGAATATCCTATGATGTCTCGGTATATGTCGTCTGCTGTGTCCCCGGTTTCATCCAAGGTAAGCTTACCATCTTTACATAAAGCCTTGGCCCTCTGAAACTTATCGGCCATCCGAACGTTGACCCCTGTTACAGGGTCAACTCCGAACTCTTCAGCTTGATCAAAGTTGGCAAAGGGATTTGCACTTGAGTTGCCACCCGTGTAGTCACTATTCTTTTTACCCGTTAGGTTAAGAATTAAATCACACTCGGCATACCTAAATGATTCCCACCAATCTTTGTCGTACTTCATTAGAATGGTATCTCTTCTTTTTCTTCAGACTTTTGTACGTTGGCTGCAGCCTTGGCATCGTCCTTTAGTTTGATAGTACCACCGATGAACTTACGTCCGGACTTCTGTCCTTCACGTAACCATCCTGTCAATAGATAGTCAGTACCATCTACGTTAATGTAACCGGAATAGTTCGGGTACGAATCGGATTTACGTTCCTCTTCTTCAACCTTGAACAGGTTCCAGCTGTTTGTTTTGTCGTATTGTTTAGCCATAATTATAGGTAGTCGTCGTTTTTAGGTTCTCTTTTAGGTGCTGTTTTAGTCGGAGCTTTACCGTGATCGTTGGTAGCATCCGGATCTTTTGTGTCGTCAATAGCAAACAAGCCATTGAGTGCATACTTACGGGCATAGGAACTAGCAGACCCTGTGATCTGTGCTTCGTCCATCCCTTTCTTTGTCTCTGCTTCACGTGCTAGTGCAGTTGTAGTGATAGCATGCTCGGAGTTATTGTCTCCGAGAATTACGGTAGCTTGTATGTAATACCTGTCTCCACTTTGTATTAGTTGATCCTCGATTACTAGTGTGCAATCGAACTCTCCACATAGTGGCTTGACAGCAAGCAAAATATCTTCGGCTGATCTGTATTTGTACCCTCCGAATTTATTTGTTTGGCCCTTCGGGGCCTTTAGTTTCTGCTGAATAGCAGTTAGTTTTTGTCGTATATTTATACTCATGATTTAAGGATTGTTTTGTAAAGTTTGAGTCTGTCCTCATTGTTCTTACAAGGAGATATCATAGATGGTATTGCTCCGGCTTCAAGTAAAATCTTTTCTTGTTCTACTTTTTTCTTACGAGTGAATCTTTTATACAGCTGTCTGAATCCCTCGGGATGTATGATCGGTTGGCACCCACGTTCTATATAGTTAGCAACATCTCTAAGGATATCTGTTAACTCGTTTTGTTTGCCGGCCTTTGACAATCTTTTGTATGCCCTCTCTACCCTGCCAAGAAACACGTTGCCCTCTGAGCTTAGTACCCATCGGACTTGGCCGGACTCGTGGTCGTGGTCAAGAACCCAATCTGTTTCGTAGTAATGTAAGATAGGACAGCTCTTTGGTGTGTTCAATATCCTATAATTTTTTAGATCTTTTTGGTTTAGATACTTCATGTTTTTTCTTTCCTTTACTAAGTAACTTAATCGTTCTCATCTTTTATTTCGTTTATGGTTTCAATTATAATACTAGCTTTTGATTTGTTCATGTACTTACGAACTTGTTTCTCGTCGTTGGCCCATATAGTTTTGTACCCTCTGTAGTCCGGGTTCATATATGAGTTACGATATATAACTTCGTAGTGATTCATGCTTTTATTATCTCTAAAGTTTTGGGGCTGAACCAATAGAACAATTCTCCCTTTGACACTTGTGAGTTTTTGTACTCCTTAACTTCTGCTGTACCCAACGAGCTCCCCGGTATCCGTACAGCATGACTGTACTTATTGTTCCAAATATAAAACACAGTAGGCATATCGAGCAACGTAAACTTTTTCTTCCGATAAGGTAAACGGACGTGAGGATAAGGGTAAGTACTTTGACCCCAGTATTTTTTAACTTCACACTCCACGTAGCAAAGGTCTTCAACGATGAGATCAGCCCCGTAAATATCCGGGTTGTCTTCGGCCGTATAGCCATGTCTTTTAATATATTTTTTTGTAGCTTCTCTTGCAGGTCTGTCATATTTATTATGGGTTGTTTGATTGAATGGTTTTGGGTTGTTCTTCATAAATTATAATGAAACTTCCGTAGTCTTGTAGCCTTACGATGTTATAAAAGATGAACTCGACTGCTTCCTCTTCGTCCATCCCCATCTCCTTGTGCTTTTCAATTAGTTTATCCATTGAATAAACCAATGTATCTTCTTGCAGCTCTGTGCCTATAACACATTCCTCAAGGCCGTCTAAATTTATATTATCTTTTGGTGCTATCACATTATTGTCTCCCAATATAGTTTAGAACATAGCTTTGCTATCCTTATTCCTTTAGCTACGTCCGGTGCTTTCCACATTTTGTGATGGTGCTTGGCCGTCTCGGTGTCGATACATATAGAGATGCACTCCGGTATATAATCTAAGTCTTTCTCTTGGCTAAAGAATAAACTTTCGATTGCTAACTGTGCACAATCTTTACTGTAGAATTTTGGGATGTCACGTGTGCAACTCCGGCACTTGTAGTCAGCTAAGAAAAACCTTCCGTCTTCCCACTGCCCTATGAAGTCAACAGATCCTGCTATCTTCACTCGGTTGCAACTGACTACCCTCTCTGTGTCGTATGGCTTGACGTTGTTCTCGTGAATCCAATTCATAAATGGATCTACCCAATCGTCCCAAACGGAACGAGCCATCACGTCGTGGCCGTCCGGATCTATGCTGAAGTCAACGTAGTCTTGCAACCTCTTGTGAACAGTCGTCCCAAACTCCGAGCTCGGTATCATCTCTCCTGTTTGGGGATGTTTTCTAAGGCCGTATACCATATCCGATATGTCTCTCCAATTCATATTGGGATACTCTCGTGCAAGCTCTGTGATTTTCTTCGGCCTGTATATGTTATGAATGAAAGGCTCTTTGATTACCCCAAGTACAGTAGTAACAGAGGGCACTACACCCTTGTGCTTCTTGGCCTGTGGTGCAGTATGCACATCTTCCATAAACGTGCCTGACCCTTTGCTTATTTTATAGAAGTGAGACATTATAGATCGGCCTCCTCAACGTGAGTGATTCCTTCTACAACTTTCTCGTCTTTGATTCGACTGATTAAGCTGTCACATTTCGTCACGTCTTGGGCAAGATCTTCTATCTTAGCTTTCCAATAGTTGCTCCCATCTTGGTCGGTGTCTAGCACTAACTCTTTGGAAGCATCTAGTATATTTTTTTCTTTAACTTGTTTGTAATGGTACAGTGCATCTAGCACGTGTACCTTTTCTTCTTCTGTCATAAACATCATAGTTATTCTCCTCCGTTTTCTTCACATTTCATTATTGCAAAATCTTTTATCTTCTTAATCTCTGCTTGAGTTAAGCCAACAGTTCCGGTATACTCTTTGCCGTCTTCCGGTATCCACACGGACAGCTCCGTGCTTACGTTGAAGACTCTGTGGTATCCGATGATGTCGATATCTTCTACAACTATATCTGTCCACGTGCCGTTTAAATCGGCATCGTCTCCGTAAGGTGCAGAAAATGTGTGAGTTTCTTTGAAGTAATGACACTCTACGTCTACGACTATATCGTAGTTGTCGTAAGGTAATTCAATCTCCGTGTAGTATATTTCGGTATTTGTATTTATCATAGTTATATATTTTTAATTGTGATTTTATTAATGTCAAGGGTCAATTGTCTCGGTAAGCAATGCCGTGCTCTCCGGATATTGTTAGCACACCTTTGTGTATTAGATCTTGTGCTGTCCGTCCGTAGTGTACCTGCAACTGCCACACTTGTCCGGTCCGTAAAAGCATAGAGAATAATTCTAGTGTCTCTGCTTCGTTTAACATTCCCATCTCGTAGTCTATTATCTTATCCATTTGGTTTGATCCTCCTCGTTGAAGTGGTGATGCAATGCATTGTTGATTGCCATTAGTATTTGTCTAGCCGTTGGTAGTCTTTCCGATTCGGTATCCCACCCACTAGCTCCGTCTATCTGAGTGGTAGCCTGTGTTATTACCTCAAGTAAATCTCCGTCTGACCAAGTATAATTTTCTGTGGTAGCATTTAATAATTCTATTGGTGTTGGTGTCTTATCCATTGGTTGCCCTTTCTAGTTGGACTGCTAAATCCCAAATGTTTTCAGTTCGGTTTTCTTTCCATGCTTTTTGTATTGTTTCAGCTTGGTCTTGTAGTCTGAGAGATTTCTTATGCATATCTCTTATCTGATTAGGAGTAAAACATTCTAGTCCTCCCTCTCCGATAGCTTCTATTAATTGTTCGGCATCACAAGTTAATGTGTACCACGTTGTTGCCCATGTGTTTTTCATTTGTAGTATTTGTTTAGGTTAATGTGTACTCTGCCCTCTGTTTGTACTTCGTTCTCGTAGAAGTCTTGTAGCCACTGAGGATTCTCTTCGTTGAATGCTCTGTCGAGCTCTTCGTACCACTCGTTGAGTGTCTCTATTGTTTCTGTAGTATATATATCTGTCATAGTATTTAGTTTATAGGTTAGGTTCGATAGTGATCTTAGCTGTTGAAATGTTGGAGTCAACATCAAAGTTGTTAGCTTCCACCATCTCCCTAGCTTGGTCGATGGTGGTTGCTTCTATCGTATAGGTTTCGGTTATAGTAAAGGACGTTCTCATTCGTGAAAGAATAAATCAAATCCGTGATATGGTTCTGTGTACCAATTCTTACCGGACAAAACGAACGACGTTGGTATTGCCCAATCGTAATCTCCGGCTTCAAATGATACACTCCAAGCTTTGCTGTAGCCTTGCTCTTCGTTCCATTTCGGTGGGCTTATGCCTACCTCACAGTTAGGATCCATACCTGCTTGGGTGCAGATCTTTCTTAGTACTCTGTACACAGCCTTGGCAGCTCCGGCTTTGCTTTTGTATTTGGTTACGATTGATTGTAGCTCGGACTTGAAATCGTCCGATAGGTCGTGTTGGTTTTTATATATTTCCATAGTAGTATTTAGTTAAGTTGTTTGTTAATGATTTTGGTTACGATAAATTCTTCGTAGTCTACATTGTCCCCATCTTTGAGATGGTCAATGAACTCTTCGTAGTCGTCGTAGTAGTGGAAGATCCGGTTGTCAAAATCCTCCTCTGCTTCTGTCCAATCTTCGTATGGTCTGTCTTCTTCTAAGAAGTCCGGCATACCTACGGCAACTGTTTTAGTTTCGGTGACGTTCGGAGCATCTGTCCAATGCATTTCAATCGTGTATAATTTTATGTCTTTAATTTTCATAGTAGTATTTTTTGGTTAAGGTTAAGGCTGCCGGCTTTACCGGCTAGCCCTTGGTTAAATGTTAGTATAGGTTTAGGTCTTCGTTGATGTCGTTGAATTTTTCACAGGCTTCTTCAATTAAGTGCTCTATGTCTTCTCCTCCTCGTCCGAATCCCCAATTGGAAAACATAGATTCGATGCATCCGTCTAGATGTCCATAGATTGTAGCTCGGCAATATCCGTGCTTAACAATTAGAGTATAGGTTTCGGTAGCAAAGGAGTGCTCCATTATATCTAATACGTCTGTATCTTCTGTGATGTTGAGCTCATCTCCTTCTGCATCTATTACTTTATAGACTGTAAGCTCTGCTCGTTTGAGCTGTTTGAGTAAGCTTCTAAAAGCTTTCTTAGTGTTGTCATTGAAGAAGGCTAGTGATGTGTGTTTTGTAGTAGTCATTGTAGTATTTATTAGGTTAAGGTTAATATTAAAGGCTGCCGTACTCTTCGTGGTTCTCTGACCATTTTTGTTCTAGATGTTCGGCATAGCATTGAACATCATTTTGAAGGTGCTTACGACACTCGGCTCTTGTTGTGTAGCCGTACTCTGATTTGAGTAGGTCACAGATTGTGTTCCATTCGTCCTCTGTATATTCAATAGTTGGGATTGATACTTTGATTTTATAATATTTTGATCTGTCCATTGTAGTATTTATTAGGTTTTATTTGTTTGTAGCACGTGTGCCATATTAGACCCCTATAGTATCACAGATTGAGCATATTGAAAATTCACAATAATGAATACTTAATGTATGAAAATGAAACTCGGTATATCCGGACCGAACCCCAACCGATGCCCTAAATGTTCCACGTGGAACAATGATAAATACTGAGTTGAGATAGACTTGAGTTAGAGCTAGAATATTTAGTACTCATAGCTCCACTTAAAGGGCACTGCCAAAACTAGTGAACACTTGTACACCGGTGAACGTTTGTTCAGCTTGGGGGGGTGGGGGCTTGCCGACGACGTTCGGAAATCTATCGTTATCATGTACCACCTTAGAAAAATAAAAAGAGTTCAAGGCTAAAACAACAACAACGGCCAATAGGGCCGGTTGTTTAGTTATTACTATGCTCGATGTTTAATACATAGTTGCTATGTTATAGCTATGTTAAGGGCTCTAATTTAGTATGTCAAGCAAAAAATGCTTGCTTTTTAAAAAAAAGTAGTATACATCAGTACATATCAAGGATGGCAGACCATAAAAAAGAGTTAATACACGAGATAGATGCAGCCATAAAGGACGTGGTTCGGGTAAAAGAGTTACAAGAGATACGTTCTTTGTCCCGGCACAACCCTAAAAAGGTAGCAAAGATACTGTACTTATATGCTACGGGGTCCAGTCAGACCCGTATAGTCAAGAAGTACGGGGTAAACCGGGAGACTTTATTGAATATATTGGTAGATTATGCTGATCACTTAGGCAAGTTACGGGAGTTAGCAGGTAAAATCAGTGCAAAAAACTATATGAACATTAGTTCTCTCGAGGAAGATTTAATAGAACAGGTCCGGGGCAAGATGGAAGCTGGAGAGTTAGACGTTAACTTCAGGGATTTAAAGGAGTTATCTATAGCTAAAGCTAATTCTTTCAGGGAGGCCATGTCATCTCGGGGAGAAGCTCACAGTATAACGGAAGATAGAAAGGTAATCACCCAAGAAGATTACGACGAAACCATCCGTGCAGCTAAAGAAAGAATCAAAAGTATAAAAGCAGAGGTAATAGACATAGATGATAACTGAGGACTCAGACGATTTATTTGACAAGATCCGGGCAAACCTCGGGGAGCACTTTATTAATTACATGTTTATTGTAATGGATGAAGACGGGGATTTATTCTATGACTACACTAACCATAAGATTGGGAAAATGCTAGCAAAAGAATCCTTAAAGGATATGGACGAAGAGACCGGGATAGATTTTATCACCTTTGACCCTGAACCCCCGGAAGAAGAGTAATGGAGTTAACGTTTACACAGCATCCGTTTTTGCATATCCCGACGGACGAAGAGATTGTAATGCTCGGGGACAAGGACCCTAAGTTATTAAAGGACTTATACACATCTCACGAGGGACGTATACTTGCATCCCAAGAGGATCCGTTACGTTACGGGTTTGATTTAAAGGGATGGGAACGTATGAGAGGTTCGTTGCAAACATCTAACGAGTGCTTGGTGCTAGGGGGTAACAGATCCGGGAAGACAACGGGATGTGCAAAGATGATAATGGAAGCAGTGACGGAGTCCAAGGACGGGCACATTGTATGCTTTAGTCAAAATGCAGATACCTCTATCAAGGTCCAGCAAGCAGCCATGTGGGAGATGATGCCCAAAGAGTTCCGGAAAAAGACAAAGAGTATAGAGGGTTATATAAACTTTAGTATGCAGAATGGATTCACTGGAAGTTCTTTTATTTTCCCAGACACCAGAACCCGGGTGGACTTCAAGACTTATACACAGTACAGTAACAATCAGACAATCCTAGAAGGATTTGAGTTCGGATTCAAGAAAGCAGATGGCATAAACCTAGGTGCATGGCTGGACGAATACCTAGGGGATGCTGCTTTGGTTAACACTTTACGATTTAGGCTAGCTACCAGAGATGCTAAGATGGTGATTGGATTTACTCCTATCGACGGATACACTCCGTTTATATCAGAGTTTTTAAAAGGGGCCGAAACTTTAGAAACCCGGAAGGCCACGTTACTTCGGGACGAAGAGGTACCGTTAAGGCAATACAGCCCAGCCCGGGATGCACACGTTTGTTATCTGCACTCCGACGAGAATCCATTCGGGGGTTACGAACGTATAGCAAAAGATCTAGAGGGAAGGCCCAGAGAAGAGATACTGGTCCGGGCCTATGGGGTTCCGGTGAAGTCCATGACTTCATTGCTTCCTTTGTTTAACACTGAGGTCAACGTATTGTCCGATGTCCCGAACAGGTACAATATGACAATGCCCGAAATAAACAAAAAGGATTACAGTATCTATCAGGTAGTTGACCCAGCTGGTGCCAGAAACTACACGGCTATCTGGGCAGCAGTAAACAACAAAGGGGAAGTGTACATCCTAAAGGAGTGGCCAGATAGGGACACCCACGGAGAGTGGGCAATCTTCGGGGATCCTAAATGGAAGTACGGCCCAGCATCTAAGAAGGTAGGGTACAACGTAGAGGGATACGTAAAGTTATTTAAAGAAATAGAAGAAGAGTTAGGGATAGAAGTTTTTGAAAGGATTGGGGACTCAAGGTTCTTTGCCAAAGAAAACGAAAACAACGACGACTTGTTTAGGTCCTTTGCTGACTACGATATGCACTTTGTTCCTTCAGACGGCAGAATGGAAGATATTGGAATCAGTGCACTGGACGAATGGTTCAGCTATAACCCTAACCTTCCTATTGATTACGTAAACAGACCCTTGTGCTTTATAGACAAAAGCTGTGCAAATTTAACAGACTCCTTAATTAACTACAATTCCCAAGGAAAATCAGATGAAGCCCTCAAGGACTTCTTTGATGTTATGAGATACTTACGTATGTCTAACGGTGGAGAAGGACCGGACCACATAAAAAACACGGATCTACACACAACTAAAAAATCAAAAGGAGGATACTAATGTCCAAAAAAAAATTAAAACAAATAGCAGAAGAGTTCGAGATTAGTTTTGAGGAAGCTCAAGACATAGTACTAAAGCACATGGAAGAACACATGGTTACCGGAAAAGGTAAGAGCACGTGGATAAACGACGAAGGTCAAAGATTATTTGATGACCTAGTTCCGATTGACGTAATATACAGAGGTAAGGTTTTGCACGAGATGCCTAACCCTAGGTTTGTAGCTACGTACATAAAAGAGCTTGGCCGTAAGGTCAACGTAGCTGTTCCATTAAGGTGGCAAGGCCAGCTAACCGGAAAGATGATACACGTAGAGGCTAACAATAAAGGGGACGAAACCGAGTACGTGTACCGTAAACAAAAAATGGTTTGATACGTATGGTAAAATAATCACAGTATATGGACGATCTACAAATTACGGAATCTTTAACGTATAAAAGTGCAACCCCTGATGTTAAGACATTACGTTATGCTTACGAACAAACCACCACGGACCTAGAATCGTACTTTGATTTATGCCGGAACTCATACGACGAAAGACGTAACTTCTGGCCGGGCAAATCCCGGGATCATAGGAAACATGGAGCAGATGCTTTCCCTTGGGAAGGAGCATCCGACATGGAGTCCCATGTTATTGACGAACGTATCACACGTTTAGTATCTTTGTTTATCTCTAGCCTTAACCGTTCTAACATTAAGGCATACCCCGTGGGTCCGTCCGATATACCCCGGGCCAAGTTAGTATCTAACTTTTTAAAGTGGATGACATCCTCTGGTTACATTCCTAGATTTAAAAGGGAAATGGAACTCGGGGCTAACTATTTACTAGAACGTGGTATTTTAATTACGTACGTAGGTTGGATGAGAGAAGACAGAACTTACTTGCAAACACTGGACCTAGCCCAGATAGCACAGCAGTCTCCGGATCTAGCTTCGGCTATAGCTGCAGGCAGCCAAGATGAAGACGTTGCAGCTTTGTTAATTACAGCTTTCCCTAGTGCTACAGAAGCACGGGCAATGAGAGCAATCAAAGATTTAAGAAGTGACGGAGTTGCAGAGCTTCCAGTTATCAGACGTGAGATAGATGCACCCCAAGTTAAGACACTGGCACCGGATGGAGATTTCTTTTTTCCTTCGTACGTAACGGATCCACAACGTGCACCCTATTGTTTTTGGAGAACTTATTACACACCACAGGAGTTAGAAAATAAAATTTCGACTGACGGGTGGGACGAAAAGTTTGTTAACTACGTAATCAGCAAATACAGAGGTGTTAACGTAGATGCAATCGAATCATTACAAGAAGGACGTAGGGACTTTTCAACTTTCGGAAATGGTTACGAGGCCGAAGAGTTAATCGAAATAGTACACGGGTACCAAAGGTTAGTAGACTCCGACGACAACTCAGAAGGAATCTACGAAACAATATTTCATAAAGATTTTGACGGAAGCCTAGAGGCTCCGGGATATGCTAAGTTTGAGTTAATGAACGGCTACGAGGATTATCCAGTAGTAGTTACTAAACTTTCAGAGGATAGCAAAAGATTGTACGACACTATGACAATCCCTGACATTTTACGAGGTATTCAAAACCAAGTAAAAGTAGAAAGGGATTCTAGGGTAGACCGTAATAGTATAGCTACTATGCCTCCAATCATGCACCCCGTTGGCCAAGCACCTACAGATTGGGGACCCGGCCGTAAAATACCTTACAGACGTAAAGACGATTTCCAGTTTGCACCGTACCCGGATTATAATCAGGGCTCGTTAGAAATGGAAAACACTTTACTTTTACAAGCAGATAAACTTGTCGGGCTCGATGACCAAACCCAAGCAAGTATAACTCGTAAACAATTCTTAGTGGACAAATACTTACAGCACAGTGCCGAGGTACTAAAGATGTGCTTCAAGTGTTTCCAAAGGTTCGGACCTGAAAGTGTATACTTCAGGGTCACTGGATCCCCAGATCCTGTATCCTTTGGGAAGGGTTCACCGGAAGAAGACTTTGACATTATTATAAATTATGATGTGCTTAGTACAGATCCAGAGACTCAAGAAAAAAAATTACAACAAATCATGGGACTTACCCAGCTTGATTCAAACGGACGTATTAACATGCAAGCACTGTTAGATGTATTAGCAAATTCTATTGACCCTGCTTTAGCAGATTCAATACTGCAGCCAGCAGAAGATGCTATGGCTCAAATTTCGAAAGACGTAACGGATGACCTTGCTAAGATATATGCTGGAATAGAAATGCCTGCACGTCCTACCGGGGCACAAAGTGCATTGCAAATAGTACAGCAGTACATGCAGCAACCAGACGTACAACAACGTTTACAGTCGGATCAAATATTTGCAGAACGTATGCAGAAGTACGTGGCACAATATCAGTTCCAAATGCAACAAGCACAGAATGCACAGATTGGTAGAATCGGAACAGCCCCAGCTCAAATGGGATCTGTTCAGACCCAAGGCATGCAGTAATAATTTATGATAAACTTAGAAGAAGATATACAAACACTTAACAAACACGAGGCTTTTGCTCGTTTTATTGAAACAATATATTCTTTACGTGAAGAAGCTATAGCTGACTTACACGGTGCTAAGAATGAAACCATGCAACAAATATCGGGTCAAATTTTGACGTATGACCAAATTCTACAAATGGTAGATTGGAACGGTATGCAGATTAAACATCACGGTAGGTTACGTGGACACTTGTCTTAAGTGTTATAATACTTTTATCGGCATCTCTCCGGCCGTAAAGGAGTGGACAAAATTATGACAGATGAAATCAACACTGGTAACTCTGAGCCAGAACCAAATTCAGTGGACAATATAACACCGGCCGATTTTATAAACGGACGTAGTCAGCAACCAGCTGACCAAAATGTAGAGCAAGTAGAGGTAGAAAACGTAGGAACTGAGAGTACCGACGTTGAAACTGAAGCAAGCAATACGGATGTTCTTTCAAATATGGATCTAGACTCTATGTCAGATGCAGAATTAAAAGAAGTATCCCAAAAGTTAGGCACTCGTGCTGTAGCTCGATATGGTGAACTAACTGCAAGAAGGAAACAAGCTGAAGAGAAACTCAGCAAAATGGAAAAAGAAATACAAGAACTACGTCAAGAACGTAAAGAACGTATTCCCGTTGTTAAAAATAATCCTCTAGCAGAAATAGTAGACCCGAATAAATTAATAGAACAACGAGACAGTGCACAAGAAGTAGTAGAATGGGCAGAAGATATCTTATTCGAGAGTGAAGACTACGGAGCAGAAGATGTAGTAACTGAAGTCAACGGAAAAGAATATACTAAAACTGAACTAAGAAAAACTCTAAAGAAGTCTAGAGATATGTTAAATAAGTACGTTCCTGCACAAATGCAAGAGCTACAAAAAAGACAGAACCTAGCTAAAAATGCAGATGCCTTTCAAAGAAAAGCATTGCAAGAGTTTCCTTGGATGAAAAATGCTAATAACAATACAGCTAAAAAGTACAAAGCTATGGTGAGTGACAAACGTTTGCAGTCTCTGCAACAGTCAAACCCAGAGTTAAGTGCACAAATGCCGTACATATTAGCACATGCAGCTAACAGTATGTACAATCGAAAGCCAATCGGAACTAACACAAATACTGGGATTACTCCTCCAAGAACTGTTCAAAGCAATGCAGCTAGACCAGCAAGAGGAACATCTACTCAAGTTGCTAAACAACAAGAGGTAGGTCAAAAATATAAAAACTCCGGACAAACTGATGATTTCATAGCTCTCAGAACATTACAACTATCACAACAATAAAACAGAAAGAAAAACATTATGTCTTTTTCAGACACATATAATCCAACAAAGGCCGTATTAACCGGTCCCGGTTCTGCTGTTTCTAACCGTGAGGACTTGACAGACGTTCTGACAATCCTTGCCCCGGAAGAAACACCAGTACTTTCGTCTGCTTCTAAGAAGGCTGCTAGCAGCACTTTCGTAGAGTGGACAGTAGATAAATTATCTGATCCTACCACAAGTGGTATCAGTGAAGGTGCAGATGTAACAGCATTTACAGATCAGTTTGCTGGTCGTGCTCGTTTAGGTAACTATGTACAAAAGTTCCGTAGGGACTACATGGTATCTGACTTGCAAGATGCAGTTGAATCAGTAGGTCCAGCTAAAATTGCACAAGCAGAAGCAAAAGCAATCCGTGAACTAAAACGTGACGTTGAAGCTACATTAGTATCTGACAACGATCGTTCAGCAGAAAATGGAGCAGGTACACCATACAAGCTTCGTGGACTTGGTGATTGGATTGACGAAAATGGACCAGCAGATGTTCCTGCAGATTACCGTACACCAACGGGATCAACCAATGGTGACGGTGTAGCCATTACTGAAACTGCATTGAATGAAATGATTCGTTCAATCTATAACGAGATCGGTTCTACACAGAACTTAACTCTTATTGCTGACACTAAATTACGTACACAAATCTCAGATTATGCACGTTTTGCAGGTACAGCAGGTAACGGTGGAACCCCAGCTAACGAGAACTCAATCCGTAATGTAAATTACAACGGAGACAGCTCTACAATCAAATTATCAGTTGATCTATATCAATCAGACTTCGGTACTGTTTCTATTATCAACAGTAATCCAGATTGCTCACCAGCAGGTACAGCACAGGATCGTGGTTACTTAATCAACCCTGAGTTCTACGGCATCCATGAACTAATCGGAATGGGATCATCTCGTCTACCTAACTTAGGTGGTGGTGAAAGAGGCTATGTAGATTGCTCTCTTACACTTGGAATGTATCATCCAGCAGCACACGGTAAAATTACCTAAGAAAGGAATATAACATTATGAGTACACAAGCACTAAAAGATGGTAAAACCATTCAGGAAATAGCCGGGTTCACAGATTCAATTCGTATCAAAGTTGCAGACTTAAGTGCTGCAGCTACAACTGAAACAATTAATCTAGCCGTAAAGGCTGGCACACAGGTACGTAACGTTGCCTTCAAATTGCATACAGCATTTGATGGTGGATCCACTAGCAATCTTACATTGCAAGTTGGAGACGGAACAGACACTGATGCCTTCATTAGCAACTCAATCATTCATGCTGATTCAACCGAAGAAAACTTTGGTCCATCAGTAGCAGGTGGAGTCGGGGGTAAACTCGGTAAAGCTTTTGCAGCTGACGGGAATATTAACATGTTGTTCACAGCAACAGGTGCTAATATTTCTACGTTAACTGCAGGAGATATCGAAATCTTCTTCAACTTTGTTCACCTCAACGAGTGGGCAGACAGACCAGCTAACTAAAAAATTCTTGGTTCGGGGGGTAAATCCCCCCAGCCATTTTTTTATTATGACTGAAATAATTACAAAGTTACCAAGATATTCTGACGGAGACATTGATCGTGAGTTCATGAAAGAACTAGTGAATGGATTCGAGATAGAAAAACGTACGGAGAAAGAACGTATGGACAGAGCACGATTTGAGGCTAAGGAACACGTAGGTAAAACTCACCCGGTTTTTGGGAAGTGTGTAGCAACGATGCCAGCAAGAGAATATTTTAGATTAACTAAAAAGTACGGAGAAGAGGAAATCAAATCCAAAGAATTTTTACAGGACTTTAACAAAAGATTTAAGGACTTAAGTCCTAACAAAGCATAGGCAATGAGCATAAGTGGAACAGAGTTTAATTCGTTAGCAACTAGAACACTAGGGGACTTACTTAAAACAGTTAAGTCACTGGCCGGTGTAAACCAGTTTGCCACACAAGAAAAAGACGACATTATGAACTTTGTTAATCGTCGTAGGTTTGCTGCATATAACGAAAGCCAAGCATGGCCTAGGTTTTTAATCCCGTCCGAAAAAAGGTTTTTAGGTACGGATAAGTTCAAATGTACTTTTGCTGCATCTGGCACTACTGAAATTACACACACTTTTTATTTAGTAGGTTCTATTCAAAGTGGAGATGAAGAACAAATTTATCCCGTTTATGCTACACACAATTTAAGCCAAGGAGGAAATGATACCTCTTATCAGTTCGTAATTTACATGACTTCTACAGGAGTTGGACTGCAGTGGCATTTAGGAAAAGGTTTAATAACAGGGGCAAATTTTGAAAACCCAATGAGTCGTCCGGGAACCATTGGAGGAACGGGAGCCTTAACAAAGTTGTATTTAAAGGATGACCTAGGGGATAGTCCCGGTTATACTAACTTAGGATGGAATTTTCAACCATACCCTTGGCTTGATACTGGAGTTTTAACATCGGGTGTAGGTGGGCTTCAAACAACTATAGACCCAGATGTAACTGGATCTAACTGGATAGCCCCATTTACTCCTCAAGTAGCTCCTAAAAATTTTGAGTTAACTGGAAGTATGTACGTTCCTTTTTATGAGTACATGATTGGAGACGGCTCAACTGCACAAATACAATTTTTACAAAAGAAAAGAATTGGAGAATTTTTAAGAATACACAGGGAGAAAGCATTTGTGCAAAGATCAGCACAAGATTATGATTTTTACGTAGACGGAGAGTACGGGGCTAAAATATTAAACCCCGGAGACTCTACACAAAATGCAGTTTTTGTAACGTATAAAAAACCGATTTATAAAATAACCAATGCTTACAACGAAAGTAGTACAACTGAGATTCCCGGTGAATTTTTCCCTTACTTGTGCCAAGCAGTGTATGCAGACTTTTTACTTATGGATGGCCAAACAAGCAAAGCACAAGAGGCAGAGACTAAGGCACAGGCAATTATATTTAAAGAACTTGAACGTGTTGATATAATAAATAACAACAACTTCCCCGTAACTAAATTTACAACTTACGTAAGCAAACAAGCAAGATAACATGAACTCCTATACAGTAAACAGGTACAACGTACCAACCCCGGGTGCAACAGCCCAATCAATCAGCATTCCCCACACCGGTTCTGGGTCAACAGACACAAAAACCTTTGGTGCTTTTCAAGAAAGTACTAAAGTAATATACATTACCGTAATAGGTTCGGGTTTTACCTTTACTATAGACGGCAGTGCTGTTAACACTGCAATATCACATAGATTACAAGCTGGTAACCAATATTATTTTAACAAAGAATTAATAGCAAAAGCTAAATTTATGAAATTAGCTGGTGCTTCTGCTACTGCAATAATGTATGCATCGGAGTTAACTAACTAAAAAAATAGTAACTCGTGAACGTATTTGACACAAATAGGCAAGAATGTCACGTTGCAACTGACCGTCCTATTAGAGCTAACAAAGGAAGGCACTTCAGAAGGTGGGAAAAAACTGATTCCTTCAGTGTAAAAACTGTAGAAGATTTTTCTATAAAGACCGAAGTTTGTTTAGTAGAAATAACATCTCCTAGTACAAATACTGCTAAAAACCAAAGAGTATTTTATACTATAGATGGAACAGCTCCAACACAAGTTAACATAGCTGCCGGTAAAGCTCATAGGTTAACAGAGGGATCACAAAATTATTTTAATAAACGTTTAATACAAAAGGCTAAATTTGCAGTGGATACATCGTATATTACGGAACGAACAAATTTAGTTGTAACAGAGTTAACAACTTAGAACAATGGACGGTTTAATAGACAGATTAGGAATATCATTTATGGGAGTATTAGCATCTTGGGGATTAATGGATATAAGTTTATTTTTAGCAGGGATAGCATCTATTATGACAATTATACATACTGCTATTTCAATTTATAAAATTTTAAAATGAGGAAAGAACACAAGAGCCCGACTGGTGGATTAACTAAAAAGGGCAGGGATTATTACAACAGAAAGACTGGATCCAACTTAAAAGCACCGGTAACCGAAAGCAACCCTAAAGGAAAAAACAAAGGGAGAAAGAAATCATTTTGTGCAAGAATGTCCGGGGTCAAAGGCCCTATGAAGGATGACAAAGGTAAACCTACTAGAAAAGCACTAGCACTAAAAAAATGGAAATGTTAAAATGAGCCTATACAAAAATATAAACAAACGTAAAAAAGCAGGAACAAGCCGTCCTAAATCAAAATCCACTATATCAGCAAAGGCATATAAAAATATGAAAGCTGGTTTTCCTAAAAAGAAAAAGTAATGGGCAAAGGTATGCAGCCTAAAAAAGGGTATAACCAAAAGTTATACGAAAAAAATTACGATAGGATTTTCAAGAAGACTGTTAAGAAGAAATGAATGACATCCAAGCATTAGGACTAGGAGGCTCTATGGGCTTTGTATTTAAGCTTATAGGGACGTTAGTGCAAGCACAAGGGTCAACTGTCAAGTCCATGCTTGAAAGGCAGGATATGGCCGATTCTAGTGCCGATATGGCAGCAAAGAGAACGGGAGGTGTTTTAGTTCGTAGGACTATTGTTATTTCAATATTGTTTGCATTGATTGTTGTGCCTTTTATTATGGCATTTAACTCCGAGGGAGTTACCATATTTGAGGAATATAACTTTTTGTTTTTTAAATGGGGTGAATGGAAGACACTTGCTGGATATGTTATACTACCAGAAGTAAGACAAACACTTTTAGCCATCGTAGGATTCTACTTTGGATCATCTCAAATCAAATAATTATGCCACAAGGAAAAGGAACATACGGAAGCAAAGTAGGAAGACCTTCTAAGAAAGAAAAGGCCGAAGGTAATCCAAAAATCAAGACAATGGGAATGGACAACTTGACTCAACGAAATCCTGTGTCTGAAGATATGATTGCATTTAGACCCGGACGTGAAATGGAAATGATGCAAGTTGAAGAAATGCCAGCAAGAATGTTGCCGGTACGAGGTCAAAGCATGAAAAGTCCATCTAACAGACGTATGGTTTAAATGATGATCAATGGCAAGATACAATGCATACGGAGAACTAGACACTCGTTATCAGGAAGATCTTGATAGTGCTTTTACGGGCATAAATAGTAGAGCTCGTCCAGATAGTTTAGGGCCGGGAATCGTACAAACTTCAGAGAACTTTAGGTTTGATCGTGCAGGGGTAGCACAAGTACGGAAAGGGATAGAAGTTAAATCTGCTCCTTTAACCTTAGATACTGCTAGGGCTTTTACGTTGCCTTTTAATGTTTGGAGTAATCTTACTTCTACCTCTGTTACAAGGACTGGATCAACTCAACTAACCTTTACCAGAAGCAGTCAATGGCAGGTAGAAAGTGACAAGTTAGTAGGCATTACTGTTCCTGCTGGAATTACTGGATTTACTCAAGGTAATTATAAAGGAACTTTAAGTGAAGATGGAGAGAATTTTGTTGTTACAGGGTTGTCTGGGCTCGGAGGAACTGCTACAGGTTCAGCTACTTTAGGTGCTCCATTTTTAGATGTTGCATTTACAAGCACAATTTACGGATCTTGCTTGTTTGCAGATCCTAAAAACAACGGTGAGCCCTATATAATTATAGCAGCAAATGACAAAGCAGTAGCAATTAAAATTTCGGACAGTACTACTACTGACATTGCATATCCTACTGGAGTTCTTTTAAGCACAGAAGCTAACTTAATCCAAGGGTTTAACAAAGTGTTTGCATTTAGAGCAGGGGAAACGGCACTTGAGTGGGACGGTATTTTGACTGGATCCCCGGCATTTGCTAAAGTTCCTAACGGTGCTTACACAGAACCTGCTACCGGGACAGCCACTACATTTGCTATAGCCAACGGGTTAGTAACGGTAGGCCTCGAGGGTGTTGCTGACTCTACTAATGCATTGTACTTACAAGAAGGAGACCGGGTAAGGGTGTCAGTCGTAGGAGACAGTGGCCTAACCTTGAACGAACAATACCGGGTTGCTTCAGTTACAAGTGCTACTCCGGATACTTTTACATTTTTCGTAGACAATGCCCCGGACATAGCTGACGGTTCCGTATCTACGTACCCTCAGTTTATTAAAAGGGTTTCAGAAGGTGGAGGATATATACACATGCCTGCACCTCCCTTTGGTATAGTGCACCAAGAAAGATTGGTAGTACCTTTTATCTATACTTCTGCTGCTAGTCCAGCACTTAGAGACCCGGCCGTGTTAGACGAAGTTCTTTTGTCAGAGCCGTTGCTACCAGATCAGTTCGATCCAGAGTTTGGAAGAGGTAGATTGTTCCCGGGAACTGCAGACTTTATTCAAGGATTCTTTTCTTTTGCTGAAGATAAGTTAATAATATTTAACCGAAATAGTATTTTTGTTTACAGTCCTACTGTTGATTTAGCAAGTATGAACAAAGCTCTTATTACAAAAGAGCTAGGACTTGTAGCAAGAAATAGTGTTGTCCAAGTAGGAAACAATATTTTATTCTTGTCAGATAACGGAATATACGGAGTAAGCTTTCAGGACTTGTATAATCTAAGAGGTAACGATTCTCCCTTGAGTGAAGCAATAGATCCGATTATACAAAGATTAAATAAAGACGTTTGGCATAAGTCCGTAGCCGTATACTTTGATAACAGGTACTATATAGCTGTTCCTTCAAAAGATTATAACAACAGTGATAAGCTCAATGTTATTTTAATTTTTAACTTTTTAAATAAAAAATGGGAAAGTCTAGACTACGTTAACCCTATTTCAAATCAAGGGGTAGCTTCTAACTGGGATATTCAGAATTTAATTGTAGCAGGCAACGGAGATGCAAGAGGTGTTTATGCCGTCAATAGTTTAGGTGGATTGCACAGGTTGGATTCAACAGAAGTTGGGGAAGATAGCATTATTGACCAAATAGGTGCAACAGCTACAACGTTAAACACCAAGGGCAAACTAAGGACTAGACAGTTTAACTTCCAAAATGTAGGACGTAAGAAATGGAACGACTTTGAGGTACAAACCGAGTCTTCTTCTGCCGAGGCTTCTGACTTTGATATGACTTTTACTACTGAAAATTTAGACAATGTTATAGATGCAGGCAAATTGTCGGAGTACACAAATGCAGAAACTGCACTAGCACAGGACGAAAGTATTTCCATCCGTGGTAGAATAGGTAATGAAAGAGCATACGGAATAGACTTAACAATCGACAACACTGTCGGCAGACCCAAGATGGAATCAATCCGGGTGTCGGGAGGAATAGAATTTAATTCAACACAATCAGCAGAATAACATGGGACAAATATCAACAACACAATCATTTAGCACAGGGGATCAAGTTACGGCAGCTACCTTAAATGGTATCATGAGCAACTCTGCATTAACTTCGGACGTAATCGAAGGCAGTACTTTATCTTTTAACTCTAGCAATAAAAAATTATCAGTAGGCACAGTAGTCGAAGCTAACATCGGAAACAATCAAGTAACGGTAGGAAAGCTTGGGCAACTTGCTGACGGCCAAGTACTAGGAAATGTATCCGGTGGTACAGCTAACGTTGCAGCAGTTCCAACTGCTACAGTTAGTGCAGCTGGATTTACTCCTACCTCTTACGGAACCGAAGAAAGCATTAAGTTACCTAACGGTTTAATTATAAAACAAGGTAGAAAGTTAACATCAGGTACGGACCACACTTTAACCTTTAGCACAGCCTCTGGAGAAACTGCATTTACTACAGTTATATCAGCTATCGTTACTGCTGAAAAAAGTGGAGCCCTAGTTACATCGTGCTCGTTAGATACTCTAACAACTACTACATTAAAGGCACAATTTACATCAGGTACTACAGCTATCAATTACTTCGTAATAGGAAAATAAGACCCTATGGCTTACAGAGGAGATTACGATTTAGATAACTTTCAAATTTATCAGCAATATTTAGATGATATTGAAAATACTCCTACGTTTGAGGTAGATTTTACTTTCCTAGGTCAGGACTTTACTTTGACCGAAGATAATATTTATGCAGACGAAGACGGGTTTGCCGATTTCACTGCAATGGATCTTGTCGGGAATGTAGGGTTTAGTTTAGGGGATACTTACACTAACGAGTGGGAACAATCATTTAGCATATTCCCACCCCCGGTACAGACAGTATTACGTGCACAAGGTCATAACGAAGATGACTTAGTAAAAGCTCTTTTTGGAAACGATGGCTACCAACAATGGGTAGAAACAGGAGAGGTAGATAGTAGTAGGTATTTTAATCCGGGCCTAATAGCAGAGTATAAGAAGCCAGAGTACGAAGGGACTAAAGAGCAAGCTACTGCTTATTCTATGTCTTACCCACAGGCTGCAGAAGATTATTCAGAAGGTACTCACCGAAACGAGATACGTAGATTCCGTGGATTAATTACGTCAGGATACAAAGAAGCAGAATATGAAATGACCAAAGCACAGTTAGAACAAGATTACAACAGTGCTTACGACGGGTTAAACATTTCTGCAACTAACTACTACGAAGGTGCAAACTACGAAGGTGACTTCGACGACGATCAGGGCAACTTTAGCCAAGAGAAATTTAATACTTTTGTTTCGGGGATTCCGGAAGTAACGGATAATCAAATCCAAGAAGCCATAGATAGAATAGATGCATCTGGGGAAATAGTTACGGACGAAGGTAGGTTACTAGCACTTAGCATGGACCTAATGGGACTCGAGGGTTCTAAAATGTATTTGGATCAAACCACTTGGAACGTAGCAGTTAACGGAGTTGAAGCAATGGCAAACCGTTTGTTCGGTACAGAAATAGACATCCCTTTAAATTTCAACATCTACGAAATGGGTGCAGAGATTTTAAATAAAAACTTTATAGATGCTGCCGGTAAGCCAATCCTAGAGGGAGTTACAGATAAAGTAGGTTGGTTAACTAGGTTTGCAAACCCGGACCAACTTGCAGTTACGTTTGCAGATATGAACAACTTGGGGAAACAAACCCCTACAGGAGAAAACATATTTACTTCTGTGTTCAAACAATTTGCTGACAATATGCTAGAAGGTCCAATGTTGGACCAAGTCCAAGAACTTTCATCAGCAGGGGCTTTTGACAACGTAGATCTTTCGGATGCTCCCGAGGGTTCCTTTTCTAAATTATTACAAGGGGTAGGAAACTTTGCTCAAGACCTAGGAGTGCAAGGTCAAAAAATATTTGGCCCCGTTTTAAGTAGGTATTTAATTGATACAGTTGCTGTTAGTTCTGGCATAGGGCCTGTAGCAGCTGCTGGTAATTTGATCAGTGGCCTTATGGCTCCTAGCACTGCAGAGCAATGGGTAAATTGGGGAATAAGAAACGATGTTAACGTTAGCACTTTAGAAGAAAAGGATATATCTTACTGGAGAGCAGCACTTGATAACTTTTTTAATGACGAGCCCGATGCTGTCAGCAGTGAGCTTGAGTACGGGAACTCTACCTCTTTAAATTTTTATAATACTTTAAATACTTACACTAACGACAACCTTGGGTTCGACATAAAAGAGGTTCCGGCATCAACAGTGTGGGCCGGGTTAGCAGAAGAAATGTCTAAGAACCCTAACCAACCCTTGGACATAGGTGGGGAATTTCAAGTTAGCATTCCTATTTTAGAAGAGATAAGAAAAAGTGCAGGCATAGATGTTAAACAAGCTGTATACGATTTTGAATCTCTTTACAGGACCGATATGCCAAGTATCGAAAACTATGAGACCCCGGACTATATAGTTTCTGACGGTGGAGACGATGCACCTTTTGGTTTTAGTTTAGCTAATAAAAATGCACAAAGCACCGTTAACCTAAGTGACACTACTATACTTGTTGACGGCAACTGGGTTCCTTACGATGAAGTTTACACCGAGGATGGAACTACGGTTGATGGAAACGAGGTAAGCCCTTATGCCCCGGTTGATGCAACGGAAGGAATAGATATAGGGGAACAAGAACCTATTCAAAACGAGCAAGGTCAATTTGAGGAGCCAGAAAGAACTCCAGAAATTATGCAAGCTGGTTTTGGTTCTGTGATTGGAGATGCAGTCAAAGGGGTTTATAATTTTTTAAAAGACACCGGTGTTACACAAGGAAGTTTAGATTATTTCCTTGGACCCAGAGTTGAAGATTCTGTTTGGAATGTTGAAACTGGGCAATACGAATACAAGGGATATCCTATAACTAGATTAAGTGGAGGAATGCAATCTCCTTTAACCGGAAACGTTATACCTGCCGGGGGTTCACTTACTGTAGTCAAGGACTTATACTGGGATCCGGGATATAAAGAATGGAGATCTTTACCCAAAGAAGATGGTTCCGATAGTATTAATTTTGTAGAAAACGTTGAGCTTGAAAACCCTCCTCCTGCCGTAACAATAACGGGTCGTAGTGCAGCTACTCAAACTCCGGAACAGATAGTACTTAATTCTCAACCAAATGTAGCTGACCTTGATACGAGTGCAAATATAGATTTAAGCCCAATAGCATCAGCCATAGAGCTACAAGCTCCGGACACTTCTGTAGGTACAGGACTAACAGAAGAAGACGTTAACATAGACCTAGGTCAAGATAGTCAAACCAATGTAGACACAGGGGTAGGGGATGGCAACGAAGTTGATGTAAATTTAGGCCAAGATAATGAAACCGATGTAAGTACAGACACAGGAATAGACAATCAAGTCAGTGTAGACTTAGGAAATTTAAGTATTACGGGGGATACTACTGTTGTAGATTCAGCACTAGTAGGAGACGGTAAAGAACAAAGAAAATTTTTATCAGATGGAAAAGAGGACGGTAGTGCTTATAGTTTTTCTGATATGATAAATATCTTGATGCAAGGTAAAGTATCTAGAAGTAACCTTGATCGTTATTTTGAAACCAAATACATTATGGGCCGTAACACTCCTTACGGATATTATGAATACAATGCTTTAACCGGGGAAGACGTAAATCAGGGTATGTCTGGATATGCAGAAGTCCAAGCTTTTGTAGACGACATTTTAATTAATAATTTTCCCAATGAACCCATTGGTAAGTTAATCCAAGATCCGTTAAGCCAAGGCATAAAAGCTGGCTACGACGAGGAAGGGTACAAGTTGGGGTACGTAGATGGGCTAGTTAACACAGCAGTTCAAGAAGCATTACGAAATGCACAGTCAGAATTTGATATAACTTTAAATAATGCAGAGTTTGCTTCGGCTCAAAAAGCAGTGGCTGACTACATGGGAAGGGAAGATACTTTTACCTTAGAACAAAAAGAAGCAGCAGTAACTATAGCATCAGATGCAGCCGTTCAACAATACAAAGATGATGGCTTCGTATTTAACCAAACCAACATTGATGATGCAATTCTTCAAGGAATCCAAAACCATACCAACGACGGATATCAATTTACTCAAGCCGATGTAGATGCAGCAAATGCTGCCGGAGCACAGCAAGCAGAAGACGATCGTATAGCTAACGGTATACAATTTACTCAACTTGATATTACAAATGCAATTAATCAAGCTATAACAGATGCCGACATTCCCGGAGCAGAAGCAGCAGCTGCCAAAGCAGCAGTACAAAACTACATTGATAATGACCCCACTGTTAAAACAATAGATGAGTTAAATTCAGCAGTACAAGTAGGAGCTCAAGTAGCTGTAGATGAATACAAAGCTAGACCAGATACTTTTACAGCAGCAGAAGCAAATGCAGCTGTAACAAGTGGTGTAAATAATTACATTAATCAAGGGTATACATTTAAGCAAAAGGATGTAGATGAAGCTAGTTCTGCAGGGGTTATTACAGGCAGAGAACAGGTAACAGCAGAGTTTGCAGAACAAGGAATACAATTTACTGAAGCTGATATTCAAAATAGAATAGATGCAAAGCAATTAGAGTTTGATGATGCAACGGCTGCAGCAGAACAAAGTTTCCAACAAGAAAGAGAGGCTGCACAAATTGCACTTACAGATGCACAAACAAAAGGAGCAGAAGATCTTGCAGCTAAACAATTGGAGTTAGATGCAGAAAGTGCTAGGTTAGATACATCTGAAACTAACTTAGAAAATAAAAAATCTGAATTAGAAGCACAGATAGGATATGAGTTACCTAATATAAATTTAAGCACTGCTCTAATAAGTTTAGGGTATGAAGATGTAACTCTTGTAAATAAATTAGATGACAAAGAGTACACTTACAGACGGCCTGTGCCCGGGTCAGAGTTTAGTGGTACAACAACTGCTGAAAAAAGATTAAAAGTTATAGATGATTACATGGGTTCATTGGATTTAACTAAAATCAATGAAACAAACCAAGCCCAAATAGAAAAGTTTGTAAATGACATGGTTGGTTTTGGGGTTTCTAGGGAGTATTACCTAGGTAAATCGGTTCAACTTTCAAATCAACTTTTTGATGAAAGAGAACAAGCAGTATTAGATATAGAAGAGGCAGAAGCAACTGGGGTTGCTAACGTAGAAGCTGCCGAAACGAAAGCAGCATTAGATGTAATAGCAGCTAGGGCTGCCGGACAAGAAGACATAACAAGTTATTTTGTACCTAGCTTTAGTTTTGAGGATTACTTTACTAATTACTTAGGTTGGGAACCTTCAACAGAATATAACTTTTATATCAATCCAAAGAATAGAACCAATGATGAAATTAATGCAGTCCGGGATGAATATCTTGCTAATTACAGAGCAACGTTAGATGAAGGGCCTTTGTCTGAGCAACAAAAAGATAGGCTTGAAAGATATGTGTCATACAGCTTGAGCAATAAAACAAGCAGAGACTCTTATGCAAAAAATGCAGTTGATTACAGTGCACAAAGAGATACAGCCCGACAGGCATTGGAAGATGCCAAAGCTAAGTTTGCCTTGGATTTGCCTGAAGCAGAAACAGCAGCAGCAGAGGCAGCAGTAGCCGAATACATGTTAAGGTCTGACACCTTCACGGAAGAAGAGCAACAAGCAGCAGCTCAAGTAGCAGCAGACATAGCAGTTCAAGCATATCAAGACCGTGACGATACTTATACTTTTGATCAAGCTCAGTCAGCTATAAATGCAGGGGTAGCAGCCTACATAGATCAAGGCTATACCTTTACCAAAGACGATATAGATTCAGCAGAAGCCGAAGGGTTTAATGCAGGTGAAGCAGCTGGTGTTGAAGCTGGTAGAGCAGAAGTAACAGCAGAATTTGAAGCTGCCGGTATAGAGTTTACACAGAAGGATATACAAGACTCTATAGACAAAGCTATTTTGGATGCTGACATCCCCGGGGAAAAAGCAGAAGCAGCTCGTATAGCAGTGGAAGATTATATTAAGGGTGATCTAACTATCTTTACACAAGCCGAGCTAACTGCTGCTGCAGAGGTAGCAACGAATGCTGCTAACCAAGCCTTTGACGATGCTGGCATAGAGTTTACACAGGATGATATAAACTCTGCTGTTGCAGACGGAGTACAAGCTTACAAAGACGAAGGTTATACTTTTACTCAAGACGATGTAGATACATCTAGGCAAGAGGGCTTTGATGCAGGTGAATTACTTGGCACTCAGACAGGGACAGAGGCTGGTATACAAACAGGTAGACAACAGGTAACGGATGAGTTTACACAAGCTGGCATAGAGTTTACACAACTTGATATAACAACAGCTGTTAATGATGCTATCACAGCTGCCGACATTCCCGGGGCAGAAGCAGAAGCTGCTAGGATAGCAGTTGAAGATTACGTTGCTAATGACCCCACTATTAAAACAGTAGCCGAGCTAGAAGCAGCAGTACAGGTAGGTAAAGAGGCAGCCGTAGCTGAATATCAAGCTAGACCCGATACGTTTGATGCAACTCAAGCTGCTGCAGCTGTACAGGCCGGAGTTGATGATTACATAAGTCAAGGTTATACCTTTAAGCAAGAAGATATAGATGCAGCTAGAGATGATGGAATTTTAACAGGTACAGAGGCTGGCATTGCAACGGGTAGAGCAGAAGTAACGGAAGAGTTTGCACAAGCTGGTATAAAGTACACAGAAAATGATTTAAACACAGCAGTTTCTACAGCAATTACTAATGCTGACATTCCTGCTCAGAACAAAGCAGCAGCAGAAGAAGCTGTTAGAAAATACATCGAGGAAGATTTAACTATATTTACACAGGAAGATTTAGAATCAGCAACTGCTGTTGCTACCACTGCAGCTCAAGAAGCATTTGCAGCAACTGGTCAAATATATACACAGGAAGAATTAGATTTAGCTATAGGAAATGGTGTTCAAGCTTACATAGATCAAGGTTATACCTTTACGGAGGACGATATTAACCGAGCCAACTCTGAAGGTTTTGACCTAGGGGAAGCAGCTGGTATACAAGCAACTACAGATGAATTTGCACAAGCTGGTATACAGTTTACACAAGATGATATAGATACAGCTGTAACAGCAGAACAAACTAGACTGTCAGAGCAGTACGGACGTGAGCTTACGGAAGCAGAAGCTACAGCTGCAACACAAGCAGTAGAAGAATACATGCTACGTGGAGATACTTTTACACAGGATGAAATGCAAGCTAACGTTGATGCAGCTATACAAGAAAGAATTGATTCTGGGCTTATATTTGACCAAGGTGACATTGATGCTTCAGTTTCAGCAGCAGTAGCAGAAGCCGAAAGAGTAGCTGGAATTGAATTAGGGCAAGCTGAAACAGCAGCAGCCGAAGCAGCAGTCCAAGATTATATCGGACGGTCTGATACTTACACACAGGAAGAAGCTGATGCTGCAGCACAGGCAGCAGTAGATGACTACATGGCTCGTCCTGACACCTTTACACAAGAGCAAGCTAATGCAGCTATAGGTGCAGCTATTGCTCCGTACGTTACAGGCACCGGCACAGGCACAGGTGTAATAAATCCAATAGTAGACGAAGTTGACACCGGGATTACGGAAGGTGATACCACCGAAGACCTTGACGTAGACCTTACCCCGGGAGGCCCGACTATAGATACAGGGGGATCCGACACTGGAACAGTACCAGAAATTTTTGGTGATGTTGACGGTGATGGTACAATTGGTCAAGTGGCAGAAGAAGTAGTAACAGATACAGAAAGCACTGACGATTTTGATATTTCGTACGAGTATGCTAAGTCCGTAGGAGGTGCAGAATTTGCAGAAGACTTCCGAGGTGTTGGCCTACAAGGTGTCATATCAGTAGCAGAACGATTTGATTTGCTAGGTGCTCAATCGTCTTTAAGAAATCAAGCTGCTATAGCAGAGGAGCAAACAGAGGTAGCAAGCAATCTAAGGAATCTATCTAAACAATCAGACCTTGATTTGATAGAACAGTTCGGTCCTGAATATGCACAGGCTATTAGATCTTTATCTCCAGAAAAGGAAGAGATCCTAGGTCAAACAATGGATTTAGCCCGGACTCGATTTGACAGGTCCAAGGGTAGGTTGTCAGCACGGGATAAAGCAGCTGCACGTAACGAAGCATTTAGACTAGGTCAAGCTACGGGCCGGACCTATGACCCGATTCAGCAAATGACATTGCTAGGGGAGTTAGAAAACGTACGTACAGCCCGTGAGGATGCAGCACTCAACACAGGTTCGTTTGCATTTAACATGGCCGATGCAGCCCAAGGTGACGTAACAGGATTGTTGCTAGGACAAAGCCCGTTTGCTGGAGGAATCAGTACAGTTACACCACCGTTTGGTTCAGTAGCTGCAACTAACCTAGGGTTACAGAACTATCAAAACAATGCACAGGCACAACAGTACCAGCAAGGTTTAGGGATAGCACGAAATAACTTAGGTCAAGCAGTACAAACAACACAACCATCAGGAATAGATAGGCTCGGGGGATATTTACAAATGGGCCAGCAAGGACTTCAACTTGCTGACTATGCATTTGGAACTAACTATTCTTCACAAGGTGTGATTCCGGGACTAATGGACCTAGGAGGAGATGCTATAAATAAAATAACAGGCACTAAAAATGTTGGGACTTCTACTGCCTTTCAAGATTCTTTAACGTACGATCCTCAAGGAGGAGGTTTACAATTTATAGATTACAGTAACCCTTTCACGGCAGCATCTAATTCAATGAACTTATTTCCTTAGTATAAATTATGGCTTCTAACATACAACCACAGTCAGGAATTAATGCAGCTTTAGCACGAGTGGACTACAGTCCACCACTACAGGCTGAGTTAGCAACGGGCCCTATAAAGGCAGAGGCTCAAATGAAAGCAAACCTTAGAAAGATAGAGGAAGCTAACAGTGCTATGAAAGAGTTCCAACAAAAGAAAGAGAAGAGGGAGCTCACTAAAAAAGCAGTAGGTTATATACAGAATTTATTTACAGAAAAACCACAGGTTGCAAAACAATTTGCTGTTGACCCAGAAGATACAGCTGCAGTTAAAAATTATGTAGACGTATTAGGAGGGCCAAAAGAGGCTATTAAAAGTGTAGCAGATGCCGTCAAGGTTATAGAAGAAAATGCAGCTGACCAAAGAATAGCACAAACAGAAGCCAATGCTGACAGTAGAGTTGCTCAATATGTATCCGATGTTAACTCCGGGGTAGAGGGAGTCAGAAGTAAAGAAGAAGCCATATCAAGAGCAGTAAACAAGTACGGTTTTACTACGGATCAAATAGACATTATTAGACGGGACGTTGTTGGTTTACCTAACACTACTAGGGGCCTAGCACAAAGTGAATACCTTGATTTAGTAAAGTACATTGAGGCTGATGGTTCTTTACAAATAAATATAAACAAAGGTGTAATAACTTATGACCCAACTCCGGGATCAGGTAGTGACAAAAAGGAATTAAAACCCGGGGATCCAATGTACGAAAGTTTAAAACGAGATTACCCTAACGGTTTCAGGCAGCTAGAAGCAAGGGTAGGTTCTACTAATTTAGGTACAGGTAACACACGGCCACCACAAAATAGTTTAAGTCAAGCAGATGAAATTGTAAAAGCTTTTGGAGGGTAACTAAAATGTTGGATGACAAGACTACTAAATATGCCAACTACCTTATTGACAATAAAGTTAATTCTAATACCGAAGAGTACAGAATTGTAGCTGAGTCTTATAAGAAACTTAGGGCACACGAACAAAAACATCCTACCGTAAGCACGGGGTTTATATCTGAGTTAGGCCAAGGAACTAGATACGGCCTAGGTGCTGCTACAATGCCGGCCAGAAGTGTTAAGGCCGGAATGGAACAAGTTGCTGCTACCAATGTGCAGACAGGAACTATAGGTTCCTTCTTGGGTTCTGCCTCTCCGATGGGAGGTATGCAACCAATGGGTAGATCCGAGGTTCCTCAATTTACGGGTACCCAAATAGAAGATTCCTTTAAGAAAGCACAAGAGTCTAGAGATTCAATGCTTAAATTTAAATCTGAACTCGAGCCCGATTTTCAAGAAAGACATCCGGAGCTTTCTTTGTTCATAGATTCTGTAGCTCAAATTCCTTTTAATGTTTTAACGGGTATGACAACTACCCCGTTCCAGCACATGAACGAGCACATCATGGCATCCGAAGATAACATGGGTAAAACTTTTGTGAACATGACCGACGAGGAACGTGACACAGTACAAGGAGCAGCCATAGTTCCGGTTGCAATTAACTCTAGTTTAGATGTTCTTTCAACAGTCTTAGGAGGAGGAGGTATAATATCTAGATTTCTTGCCGGAACTGCAGTCAAGAAAGGGTTACTAAAAGATGCTCTTCAAAGAGGAGGAGAGGCTCTGGGGGCTGCAGGTATAGAGGGCTCAACGGAATCATTACAGCAAGTTGTAAGTAACGTTAACCAAATAGTGTCCGGAATTAATAAAGACGAAATCACAATAGGCAACGTGCTTGACGGATCTTGGAAAGCATTTAGAGGAGGTTTCTACGGTGGTGCTGTAGCAAGTGGTGGTTTCCAAACTATGGAGGTAGCCAGCAATAGATTAAGTGGCAGAGAGTTTGGACCTTTGGGAACATCTGAGCAAGCAACACAGCTGGATAAAACTTTCTTTGTGCAGTACACGGACACAGATGGTAACAGCCAGACTATGAAAGTTAACGGACCCGATATGGAAACCGTTAGTTCTTTCCTTGACCAAGAGATGGAGGGTCAGGTACAAGAAGGTACTAAGGTAAACGTTGTAGAGGAGTCATTGGCCGACGAGAACTTCCAAGGTTGGTGGGCTAACAGCCATCAACAGAATCAAACAGACTCTAGCACTCAAGATACCGGAGGGACTAGTGACTTTGTAAATGGCATACTGCCTGTACCTTCACAGCAAGAGGTTGCTAATGCAAGTGCTACCTACGTAAATAAAAAATACGTAGGCCCGAACTCAACAGCACTGCAAAAGTTACAGGTTTCTGCACCTAACTACTTTAACTTTTTAAAAAAATTAAAAGTACCGGAGTATAGACAAGGAGTATTCCTTGACGTAA
>WLWH01000356.1_pt1 | contig 38072 bp, 45 predicted proteins | sample 6712741 | NCBI WGS metagenome assembly WLWH01 (sample SAMN12718694, study PRJNA515312) | sponge metagenome | isolation source: marine sponge | host: Mycale hentscheli | place: New Zealand: South Island, Marlborough, Capsize Point | collected 2003-05-01
ATATCAACAAACAATTAGTTCTTTGATACAAGGGTGTGAAGATTGTCCTGCCGGATATACTGAACTTCCTGGAGGTGTTTTATATGCTGTAAGTTTAGAGGATGAGGGTCTTGATGAATCTGCTACTGTAGAAACTCTTGCCAATGCCCTGGCAGGAACGGCAATTAAGCAGGGCCAACAAGATGGTGTAGGATTTTACACTGTGGTTCTTTCGGAGTCGTTGTCTATGACAGATTTTAACACTTTTATCACTGCTAACCCTACTGCTACTGTACAGGAGGTTGGGCCGGTGGCTGCAGCCTGTGAGGACGATACTGTTACTGACATTCCTTGGGTGGTTTGCGGTAGATGTAATGTTATTGAGGAGGAGTATACAATTATCATTCCTGATGGTTGTGATGGTTCTGTATTAGAAGAGCTTCAAGCTTTCTATCCTGAACTTGTTATCACAGAGACGGTAAATACTGCTGAGACTCAATTTGATGTTACTTTAACAGGTACAGCAGGTACAGCAGGTTCAGAAGGAATCTTTCACGTTGTAGAAAACAGAGGTAACGTATGGGGCGGTGGAAACCCTGATGCATTAGCTGATTTTGACGCTATCATTAGCCGACTTGATAACCAAGGAGCTATTGAAGAGAATGTAATTTTCTTGGATAGAAACTTTGGATTTGATATCGACGACATGTTAGCTGCTCAAAACTCTTACGGTGCAGGTGGTACTTCATACGGTCTTTTCGATAACGATGAGGAGATGGCTCTTAACCTTGGATTCACAGGATTCCGAAGAGGTTACGACTTCTACAAGACGGATTGGAAATACCTGAATGACCCAACTATGAGAGGTGGTTTACCAACAGGTGCAGGTTCAGGTCGTGTAAACGGTCTAATGGTTCCTGCAGGTTCTACAACTGTGTATGACCAAGTGTTAGGTAAAAACGCAAAGCGACCATTCTTGCATGTACGTTACAGAGCTTCAGAAACTGAAGACCGACGATACAAGACTTGGATTACAGGTTCAGCAGGTGGTGCTGCTAACAGCGACCTCGATGCAATGGAGGTTCACTTTTTGTCTGAGAGATGTGTTTGTACTATGGGTGCGAACAACTTTTTCTTATTCCAAGAGTAATCAATAAGTTTATAGAGGGAGCCTGCGGAAGTGGGCTCCTTTTATTTAATCGTCCCACTTATGGGACATAAATCAAATTCAAATGAAATCGAATACAAATCACGTAGACAAGGTCTACAAACTAACAAGAGATGCAGCTCCTCTTTCTTATATGCTGCCAACTAGAAACACTAGGAGATTCCCACTACTACATTTTGATGAAGAGACAGGTGTTAACAAACCTCTTCGATATGCTAGAAATCAAAAGACACCTTTTGAAGATGAGCAGGATGGAAATGCAATTGTAGAGCCTATAATTTTTGAGGATGGATTCTTAAGTGTTCCAAGAAACAATCCTGTCCTACAGGAGTTCTTACATTATCATCCTATGAATGGTATTAGGTTCGTAGAGGTTGATGAGGAGAAAGATGCTCAGGCTCAACTAGAAGAGATGAACAAAGAGCTTGACGCATTGTCTGAGGCTAGGTCTTTATCTATTGAGCAGCTAGAGACAATGACTAGGGTTTTGTTCGGTAAAGACCCATCTCGCTCAACAACTGCTGAGTTAAAAAGAGATATACTTATTTTTGCTAAGAGAGAGCCTCATGCTTTCATGAATGCATTAACGGACCCTAATTTAAAATTATCATCCAACGTACAGTTGTTCTTTGATAATAAACTATTATCTTTCCGAAACAATAAGAAGGATGTGTATTTCAATTTATCATCCAACAAAAAGAGAATGCTAACTATACCATTCGGGGAAGACCCCATGTTCGTGGTTTCGTCATATCTGCAAAGTGATGACGGGTTAGAGATATTAACAATGCTCGAAAATCAGCTAGAGATAGCCTGATTTTTTCTTTCCATGATTGTTTATCTAGCAGAGGGGTTGATTTTTCAGCCCCTCTTTTTTTTTGTTTATCTTTGTCTTAATGATAAACTCAGTTAGAAATACGGTACTGTCTGTATTGAACAAAAACAACTATGGCTACCTATCGCCATCTGATTTCAATCTATTTGCAAAGCAGGCACAGCTCGATATATTTGATAGCTACTTTTATCAGTACAATTATCAGATAATGAAAGAGAATGCTCGCCAATCAGGTACGGGCTATGCTGATATAAGAAAGGGTTATGAGGAGGTTATAGACCTGTTCTCAGTAACAAACGACTTGACTCATATTGCAGACAATGAGTTCAGTGCTCCATCTGTTATAACTACAGGAGATGACTATTATCTTATAGTGAAGGTTTTATGCTATGATGCTAGCACTCCACCTAGAGTATTCAAAGGGGAAGCTGAGAAGGTTCACAACTCTCAGATAACAATGCTGCTCAACTCAATGCTTACTGCCCCATCTGAAACGTTCCCTGCTTACGTATTAAATGGTAGCACCATAACGGTGTACCCTGACACATTTGATGCTGCCACTGAGGTTTCCTGTAACTACATTAGATACCCTAATCCTCCTAAGTGGACTTATGTCACATTAACAAATGGTGAGCCATCATTCGACCAAACTGCTACTGACTTTCAAGATTTTGAATTACCGCTAGATGATGAGGTTGATTTGGTTATGAAGATATTACAGTACGCAGGGGTATCCATTAGAGAATCTGATGTGTATTCATTTGCTAATTCAGAAGAGGCTCAAGGGTCACAAGAAGAAAAATAATATATGGCATATTTAAGTGCATATCAATATTACGAAAATGGTGGGGCTGCACCTGAGGATGCTAATTGGGGTTCTTATCAGTATGTTAGCTTAAAAGATATAGTGAACAACTTCATGCTTATGTATGCAGGCAATCACTCTTTAGTTAATAACGAGGAGAGATACAAGGTGTTGTTCCACGCTAAGAGAGCTATACAAGAACTTAACTACGATGCTTTCAAGGAGATTAAAGCTTTAGAGCTTTCGGTTTGTGATACGCTTAGGTTTGTTTTACCACACGACTATGTTAATTGGGTAAGAATATCTTTATACAAAGATGGTGTTCTTAGACCGCTTACTGAGAATATTCAAATAAACTCAGCCACAGCTTATCTTCAAGACAATGATTGTCGGATACTGTTCGATGCTAGCGGAAACATATTGAAGCCTGAGTTCTCTGACATAGACCTAGACCGAATTACAGGGCAAAAGAAAAGCATCTACCTAAACAAAGGAAGTCAGTTCAATGGACTAGAAGGATACTGTTGTGATGGGGAGTGGTATTTTGATTACGGGATTGGTGCTAGATATGGTTTAAATACTGAGACTGCTAACGCTAATCCAACATTCAGGATTGATAAGCAGGCAGGAGTTATTAACTTTAGCTCCGAGATGGCAGGAGAGGTGTGCATATTGGAATATGTTTCGGATGGTATGGAAGGTGGAAACGACACGCTTATAACCGTTAATAAATTATTCGAGGAATTTGTTTACGCCTACATTAGGTATGCGATATTAAACAGCAAGGTCGGTGTTCAGGAGTACATCGTATCAAGAGCAAGAAAAGAAAGGTCTGCCTTGCTAAGAAATGCTAAGATTAGAATTAGCAATATACATCCGGGCCGCTTGTTAATGAATCTTCGAGGAAGAGAAAAGTGGATAAAGTAGGATGGCAAATATTCAAAGAAATTTTATAAAGGGTAGAATGAACAAGTCTCTTGATGAGAGGCTTATTCCTAATGGAGAATATGTAGATGCACTAAATGTTCGCTTAGGCTCTACAGAAGCTTCTGAGATAGGCTCAGTAGAGAACTCTAAAGGAAATACAAAGCTATCTGCACTATCCTTTATTGATGGTACTCTTCTTAGCTCTGAGGCTAGGTGTATCGGAGCCATAGCAGATGGAGCCGAAGAGACTATATATTGGTTCGTACATGACCCTGCATTTACATTAGGAGCTACAGGCAAGCTTGACCTTATTGTTTCTATAAAACCTGAGACATCTTTATTGGTATACCATGTGGTTAGCATTGATGATGGCGGTGGCGTAAACACAACCCTAAACTTCAATCCTACGTATCTCATAACAGGGGTAGATTTAGTTGATGACTTGTTGTTTTTTACTGACGATTATAATGCTCCTAGAAAGATAAATGTAACCAAGAATTATCAGAATCCCGGAATAGTGGGAGCTACCTACATTGATGGTGGTGGAACAGTTGCGTTGGCTGAGATTCTAAAAGAGTCCTTACTTGTCATAAAGAAGCCACCTATTGCAGCTCCAACATTCACGACATTCAATACAGGGAATCAAGAGAACTTCATGGAGGAGAGATTTATTTGTTTTGGGTACAGGTATCGCTATGCTGATAATGAGTACTCAGCTACATCTCAGTTTAGTGCGGCTGCTTTTGTTCCCGGACCATTCTCTTTTGATGAGACATCGAAGCTTAATGCAGGAATGGAGAACACTATTAATAGTGCCTCGGTGGTCGTTAATTCAGGAGGTCCATTGGTTGTTGGGTTTGATGTGTTATTTAAAGAAGACGATAACAGCACTATAAAGGTTATTGAGAAGTTCGACAAGCAGGAGCTCGGTATTGCTGATGATATAGATTTTTCTGTTACGTTTGACAACGGAAAGATATATACCATTCTGCCAAGCTATGAGATATTAAGGCTGTATGACAACGTACCTAGATTTGCTCAGGCCCAAACAATGATGGGGAACAGATTGATGTACGGAAACTACGTTGATGGGTACGATTTAAAAGATGTTAACAATAATCTTACAAAATTTGAGTACTCAACAGAGCTTATTAGCGAACCTATCTCTATTGTAGAATTATCAAATAGAACAGATACAGGGTTATACAACATAGATGTGTTTAATTCGGTATCAAATTCTGTGATGTATGTGGATTTAACAGGAGTTCCTCTTGAAATAAACGACCTAATCAGTATAACCCTTTATTTTGAACACGAAGAGTTTACAGGTCCCGGAACCCCTATCAGCACTACGCCTAACACAGTGGTTGGGTTTTCTTTTCGGTTAGCAAGAAATTATACTAGCGTGTACGACCTAGCGACTGATGTGGTCTTTATTGAGGCTGTTGGAGCTGCGTACAACATAGCAACAGTACCATTGTCTTGTAACGGAGCAACTTGGACAGACAGTCTTAATTGTTTAATTCCGGGGAACTTAGGTGCTTACATAGAAAATGAGAGTGGTATTGATGCTCCATTAGAACCTATATCTATAATAGCTAGCCCATCATCTAACGAGATAGGATTTCAGTTGGTGGCTATGAAGTTTGTTGACCCTGCTCTTGTTCCTCCTAACGGGGACGTTTATGAATATTACAAAATAACAGATGTTAATGCTGAATACTCAACCAATGGAATCCCAAGAAGTTTGCATAGCAACAGAAGCTACGAGTTAGGGATTGTTTATATGGATGATTTTAATAGGTCTACCACCGCATTAGTGAGTTCTAACAACTCTATTCATATTCCTTGTGGTCAGTCATCATCTCAGAACTACATTAAAGCAACAATACCACCGACACAAATAGCTCCATCTTGGGCGACTAGATACAAGTTTGTTATAAGAGCTGACAGAGCTAACTATGAAACCATATATAGTGAGCAGTACTATAGTGTTGATGACAGCAATGATGTTTGGATATTTTTAGAGGGAGAGAATGCAAGAAAAGTAGAAGAAGGAGATAGATTAATAGTTAAATCAGACTCGTCGGGACCTATGGCTAACTGTGTAACTACTACAGTTTTAGAGAAAAAATCATTAGAAGAAGGAATTGCAGGAACATTAGCACCATCAGGGGTTTATATGAGAGTTAATAACTTAAACTACAACCTAACTCCCAACGTGTCTAGTGCTCTTACCTACACAGGTTACGCAGGCCCAAAAGACAATGGAGAACCTCAATGCCTTAAGCCTTTTTATGGGATTCCATTTGGTCCCGAATTTGAATTAGGCCCTTTTGCTACGGAGACAGTTCCCGGCACTTGGGTTAATTGGGAGGTTCCTGCAGGAAGCGTAGTAGAAGTTTCTTTTTCTGTACGCAGACCGGGGACGGGACAAACTGGTTGTTCTGAACGTAAATTTGTTTGTAATGAGACGTTTATATCTACATCAAATTACGTAAATATGAGCGATTTTTGGGTAGGAGATAATATTACTTCAAGAATGAATGCTGCCGCAGATACAGGTTCTCAGATTATGTATTATAATTTATCTCTGATTCATCCTTCAATACCTTGCGACACAGAGTTTGCTACGTTTTGGACATCTCTAGCTCTACCGGGGAACCCTCTCTATTTTTCAATGAAGTCCTTTAAGTCTTGTGGGGGGTTCTTTAATACGGGTCCCAAGATTGTTTCTGCTAGTGTTAGTATAAGCCTAAGAACATCTCAGAGTCGAGTAATATTCGAGACAGAGCCACAAGACACTTTGCCTGATGTGTTTTACGAGGCTGATAGCTCTTATTCAATTGACTCGTCAGGGTTGCATAGTGGGAATATTCAGGACCAAACGGCAACCTTGCCTGCAATTATCGACACTTCGTTCTTCAACTGCTACGCTTTTGGTAACGGAGCCGAGAGCTATAAGGTTCGAGACTCAATAATAGGGAAGACTATAGACCTTGGGAACAGAACACTAACTACATCGGCTCAGGATTTTAAAGAGGCTGATAGATTTGCTGACATCACTTATAGTGGTGTATATAACGATGAGTCAAACGTAAACAAGCTAAATGAATTTAATCTTGGCTTACTAAACTTTAGTCCACTAGAAGAATCTTTCGGTCCTATTCAGAAAATGGACGGAAGAGAGACAGATATATTGGTTCTTCAGGAGGATAAGATATCTTATGTGCAGGAAGGAAAGAATCTATTATCTGACGCTGCAGGTGGTGGAGCCATAACCTCTGTACCTGAGGTTCTTGGAAAGCAAATAGCTAGAACTGAAGAGTTCGGTATAAGCTATAATCCTGAGAGCTATGTGTCTTGGGGATATGATAAGTTCTTTACTGACTCAAAAAGGGGGGCTGTACTACAGCTTAGAGGACAAGGTCAGAATGAGCAGCTCACACCAATCTCTCAAGCAGGGATGCGGTCTTGGTTTAGAGATTTATTTAATGAGTCATTTGCTACGCAGAAGCTAGGAGCATTTGACCCATACATGAATGAGTATGTGCTATCATCTAATGATATCGCTCTTCCTATAGAGATTCCATGTGATAACTGTGGAATTACAAGAAGTGTTACGTTAGACGCTACCGAGACAGAGACCTATTGTGTATATGTGGGATTCTTAGTTGGAGATGTTGATATTGACTACGTAATAACAGGAGGTGTTGATTATAGGATTACAGCCACCTATAACGGGGGAAGTGTTGACACAGGAGTCGTTAACGCATCAGGAACACTGACCGTTGCTAAGAACCTTGTCGGAACAACAGAGGTGTCCATATTGGTTGAGGCTTTGTATCCTTCAGGAACAAACACTATAGGGATTACCACTAACTGTCCTGACGCTGAGGAGATAACAATAGTTGAGGTTTGTGTATCTAGTGATTCAAATGGAGGAGAGTTCATCCATAATGAATACAGGTGGACTGACGGAGTGTTTGTCTCACCACTACATTCTAGTCAGGTGACGCTTGCCTCAGGAACAGACAACGTATTAATATCAGAGTATAGCACAACCACAGGTCTACAAGGAGCAGGTGTAATTCCTGCTGATGCCGCAACCATGAGCTTGATATCTAACAAGTTTGGATTTGATGATTACAACTTTGACCCTTTGAACGCTAGGTTCTTATCCCTTAGAAGTAATACTTTGTACGGCAATACGATTGCTGAAATTGAAACCTTGTTAGATTTAGCAACCATAATCACCCCTACAGGTAGTGCTCCCACATTCCAAGGAGACTTTGTAGTGCCTGCTACAGGTCAGTACCTGTATTTAATATGGGATTACAGAGAGAGAACGCCTATTCAGCTTTGCTACTCAACCTCAGCAGATGACGCTTGCTGTAATTGTGTATCTTGCGAGGAAGTTTGTAGTTATTACATTGTCAGCAATACATCAGGCTCAACAATAGCCTATGAATATGCTGACTGCGCTACAGGTGCTATTGTTGGTGCAACACTACTTACAGGCACAGCAGCTCAGGTGTGCTCACGAATAGAGCCTTACTTGGCGAGTAAAGAAACAGGATTAGATGTCACCTTCTTGCAGTGTGGGTGTCCTTAAAATTAAATGAATGGCAAACTTAGGAAGTTATTACATAAACGGTCCCACACTAGCGACAGCTACAGGAGTCTATACTGATGTGAATTTACGGTTCTGCGCTCCTAATGGTTTCTACAGTGATGGTAGTGTTGTCAGAGAGCAACTAAACTGCACCTTGCTGCCTGCTTCAAAGTGTAATACATGTGGGTGTGCATGCCCGATAAATGTAACATCTCTTGCTCAGCAAGCAGGGTATGACCTTTCGGTAGATATCGGCACAGGCACAGGGGCGGTCATTGTTACATTCAGTCCCGGAGTAGTCCCTTGTGGTATAAGAGCGGAGTACAATGGAGTTCGGTATAACGAACTGAGCTCTCCTCTCGATGGATATCATTCTGCTACAGGGACTAAGATTACTTACGTAGGTTCTAACGCTCCGTCATGCATAACTCCACTGCCTGTGACAGGAATAATAGATTCGTACCAATACAATTGCGCTACGAACTTGTTTGATATTTCCAATGGAGACAAGTCGGGAGATATAGATTCAGGTCAAGAATCTTTATCAGCAGGAAACCCATTGGGTTGTGTTATGGTAATACCAAAGATAAGCCCTACACCATCTACATTAGACTTAACGCTAATTAGCCCATGTGCAACATCTCAGTTCACTGTAGATGTAGCTTGTCCTGTAGCACTAACACCTTTCTCGGGTGGGCTTCGTGGTCCGGGACCACCGACAGGCGCATGCACAGGCTTGCTCCCTGAAACTTTTTATAACGCCCCCGTAACAGGTGCGGCAGGAGCTCCTGCATTATATGATTGGATATTCACAGATGTTAACGGTCAGTTCCCTTTAACAGGCGTACAGTGGATTGAGATAGCAGGTAATAATTGGATAGAGGTAGCAAACGGAGTGGTTGTAGATGCAAACCATTGTTAAAATAAAGTTATGGCAGAATACACATTAACATACAGCGCAGGGGTTGAAGGTTGGCCCTCATTCTACTCATACGTCCCTCATTGGATGATTGGAATGAACAATTACTTTTACACCTTCGGCACAGAAAAAGACCCGATAACAGGTAATGCAATCACAGGAGGAAATATTTATCGTCACAATACAAACGCAGTTAGGAACAATTACTACGGTTTTCAGTATACATCTAAACTGACAAGCGTATTTAACGATATACCATTGCAGAATAAATTATTCAAGACGCTCAACTTAGAGTCTGATACTGCGTGGAGTGCTACCATGCAGACAGACATACAGACCTCAGGATTCATAGAGGCAGATTGGTTTGAGAAGAAGGAAGCGTCGTGGTTTGCTTTTGTAAGAAACTCAGAGGTTGCCTCAGAACAGCTTGCGTTACGCTCCTTAAATGGTATAGGTAGGAGCGCAGCTATATCAGGACCTGTAGCAGCAACCGTTATAGATTTTTCCATATCTCCATTGGTATCAATTGGTAGCATACTTAGCGTTGGTGATGTTTTCTATTATTCATTACCGCCAACTTATGACACGCCTGTACTACTAGGTACGGTTACAGCCATCAATGTAGATTTACCAAGTTCTGTGAATCAGGTTGTTGTGGATGCTACATTAGGTACGGTGCCACTAATCTCAGACCCTTACTGCTTTTACATAAAGAACTCAATTGCTGAGTCGCATGGAGTTCTAGGACACTACTGCCTGTTTGAGGTGGAGAACACTGACACTACTGCCACAGAGTTATTTGCTGTAGAGTCTGAGATAATGAAAAGCTATCCGTAAAATTAGTATCTTTGCTTGATATGGAGCTAACTTTAAGAACCTTACAAAATGGAGACTATGAGGACATATTGTCCCATTGGTGGGACAGTTGGGGTTGGGAAGCTCCAAAAAAAGATTTCTTGCCTGACAACGGCAATGGGGGTGTTATAGTGTTAGATGGAGAAACTCCTGTATGTGCAGGGTTCATATATATAACAAACTCAAAGGTGGCTTGGGTTGATTGGATTATATCCAATAAGGATTACAGAAAAAAACCTCAGAGAGCTCAGGCGATAAGAATGATAGTTGAGTCTCTAACGGGAATAGCTAGGGCTACTGAAAATAAATACGCTTACGCATTGATTAAAAACAAGCCGCTAATAAATGTTTATAGCGACTTAGGTTACACTAAGGGAGATGAGTACGTGGGAGAAATGATAAAATCACTTTAATATGGCAGCTTTTACAGCAATAGCAGCAGGGGTAGGATTAGCGACTACAGCAGCAACTACCACAGCTTCATTTATACAAGCAGGCAAGCAGAGAGAGGCTCAAGATGCCGCAGAGGCAGAGGCTGCGAGATTTGTAAAAGAAGCTAGAGCTAGGCTAGATGTAAACTACTATGAAGGATTAGCAATTGCTAAAGAGCCTTTTGAGTTGGCTAGGGAGCAGGCGTTGGTTCAAGGTGCTATGGGTGTCGAGGCAGTCCGAGAGGCAGACCAAAGAGGTGCTGCTGCAGGAGTTGGTAGGATTCAGATGGCTCAGGAGCAAGCAGCCGCAGCTACACGAGCAGATATGTCTCAGCAAATGCAGAGACTAGAAGAAATTACAGCACAGGAAGAAGCTAGGCTTGAAGGGCAAAAGGCTTCAATAGATTTAGCTGAGGCTCAAGGAGCACAGCTCGCAGCAAGAGACGCACAAGAAGCTAGGCAGCAAGCTATAGAGCAAGGAATGGAAGGTGTGGTGTCCTTGGGGGCTCAAGCAGCACAAATGGCTCCACTATTTACTGATGGACTTAATGATGGCCAAAGAAAAGATATTTTAAAAAGCGAGGGAATTGACTTTGAAAATACAAGCAGGAAGGATAGGAAAGGTCTTTTTAGAGGTTTACCCTTTGAAACTCAAAACATGTACTTGCAGCAATATGGTGTTGGAAATCCTTATGAACAATAACAATAGATGGGAACTTATTACGGATACGCAGAAAGAGAGGTAGAGAATCAGATAGATTGGTCTAAGGTAGGAAAGGATGTTTCGGACATGCTTGCTACTGAGGTGCAGCTTAGGGATGAAAAGAAGGCAGAAATAGAAAAGGCTACTCAAGAGTATGGAAAAAAACTATCTGAATTTCCTGTAGGTTCGGATGCTAAGACTGCCGAAAAAATGGCAGGGATGACTGATGAGGCTCAAAAGATACGATTAATGCAAGACAGGCTGTTAAGGAGTGGGCAGATTAGTGTAAAGCAATACAACATGATGAGGTATAACACAACATCGGGCACAAATCAGATGTTTGACTTCGTTGATGAATACACCGCTCGTTTTGATGAGTTTAAAAAAAGGACAGAAAAAGGTATTAATTCACAATTTGAAATAAAAGACGCAGAGCAGCTTGGAACATTTTCAACCTTTAGAGATGTCTCACCACAATTTAACCCTGCTACAGGAGAACTATTTCTTGCTCAAATAGATGGCGAAGATTCTGAAGGTTATAGCTTCTCAACATTACGAACAATGTTGTATAATGAAGTTGACAAATTTGATGTCATTAAAGCTTCAGATGACATAGCAAAAAAATACGCTAAGACATATAAGATAGTAGACCCTGAAGGCAAACTACTAACCATTGATGATATTAGGCAGCAGCCTAATTACGAAAAAACTATTGCTAAATTTGCTGATGCTGAGCTAGAGGGTAATCCTTATGCTGCAGGAAGCGTTCTTGTTGATTTTTTATCAGCAGAAGGCTATAAGGTTTCTGATGAAGGAGGAGAAAAAGATGTAAAAACGGTGTGGAATGAAGACCTCCAAAAGAAAGTCCCTGAATTAACTCCTGCTCAAAAAGAAGTAGCTAAAAAAGCCCTTATTTCTTCAATCGAAGCATCTTTCCAAAGAGTAGAAACGGCTATGCCTCAGAAAACAAGTAGTGGTAGTGGGGTAGCAGCAAGAATCAAAGCTAAAGAAAAAGCACAAGAGGCAGTAGAAGATTTAACAAGAATCATGGAGGTTTTTGACCCATCTCTTGCAGGTGCAAGTACGGCTCAAGAGGCTCAAAAGGCAAGACAGGTAGCACTTCAAACTCTAGCAGGAGCTAGAGGTTGGAAGAATATTGTCTTTGAAAAACAACCCGATAACGTTATACAAGTTATAGGAAAGAACCCTCAAAATCAGACAAAAATAATTGGGATAATGGACCCTAATACTACTGAAGGAATGGTTAATTGGATTGACCAAATTTCACAGAACCTTGGTTTAGGTAATATGTCACAGGCAAGAATTGATGCAGGATTTGATTCAACAAAAAAATACAGTCTAACAAATAATTTTCCTGAAAAGGGAGAAGATGAGCGTACCTTTACGTTTGATTTAACTTCTGAAAGGGGAAAAGAAAAAAGACAGCAAACCATCGCTTCTTTCACTAATGCATTAAAGAAAAATGTGCTCGGAACCAACAGTAGTGGTGAGACAGTCCAAAAAGATGCACCTATGGAGGAAAAAGATTTCATAGCAAAAATTCAAACGCCTTCTTTAACTGAGTTAGGGATTAAGTTAGTAGGCACAGGATTGGGTAACGAGTATATAAAGGTTTTAGTAAAAAACAATAAAGGCAAGTGGGAGGAGGCTATTTCTGAGAGGCAAATAAATGAAAGTCAAGCTATAACCAACGGATTAATGAATGATATATTTGAACTAGCTAAAAAGATTGCTTTAAGAAACAATGACGCAGGATTAAAAGCTTGGAAAAGAACAGTAACAGTACCTTAATGGAAGATATAGAAGAGTTATACAATAGGCTGAGCGAGATTGATGATACCTTTCAGTCAAGATACAATAGAGAGCAGTTCAGTCAGAAGATGTCTGAGCAAGACTATGTAAACAAGCTATCTGATTGGTCTAAGACCTACGCTCCTGAGCTCACCTCACAGATTACATTGTTAAAAAAAAAAGATGGCACTTCTCAAGAGGTCGCTACGGCTACCTTACAAGAGGAGACTACTTCATCGGAGTCTGCAAGGTCAGGCACTCCAACTGAGAGGTTTTTAAAAAAGAAAGAAGCTAAAGAGGAAACTACTTCATCGGAGTCTGAAAATATGGCAGCTAATTGGTCACGATGGATGCCTACTCCCACCGAAGAGCAGATTCAAACTCAGATAGAACAAGAAGATGTCTTGGGTCAGCAAGCTTTAGATGAGTTGCAATTTCAGGAAGAGCTTAGACAGAAAGATAGAAGGGAGAGGATAGATTCAGCTCTAAAAATGATGTCGCCAACTCCTGAAGAAATGGATGAAATGACTCCTATTGTCGGAGATGATGGGAAAATATTTGGTTGGCAAGAAAGGGAGGAGCAAGAAGAGGAGTCAGAAGAAGATAAAAAAAAGAAAAAAGAGCTAGGAGAGTGGGTAGTAGAGCAGTCAAAGAGATGGGTTAGACCTGAAGATGAAGAAATTATTTCTTTTTCAGAAAGCCTATCATCAAACACACCGGACAACCTCCTTGTGAGTGGAGTTTTAATTGAAGGTGTTCAAGGAGCTGTTAACCCAAAACTAAACACTAAAGGAAGTATTGATGATTTCTACTCAAGCTCGTTTAGGTCTTTAGTCAACTCGCTGTTACCTAAAGAGTACAGTAACGAATCTCTTTTTGCAGCTAGAGAATTAGTTACAAGCAAATATGACCAAGCCGTAAGAAGTAGAAGCCCTGAAGACATAAAGATATTTGAGGAGGAAAAAAAGAAGTTTGAAGCTTTAGTTAAGGAGAGGTCAGTTAAGCAAAATGAAATTATAAAAAACAAACTGTCTAGCCTAGATTCAGCTCGGGCTAGTTATCTTTCATCTCAAGGAAGTTTAGCAATAATCGACCCCACTAGGTTTACAGTAGAAGACCCTAGCGTTAATGACTTCCAAGCTAAAATAATATCAGACTATGCTAACAACATAAAAGGGAAGGATGTTGAGCAGTTTGCAGGAGATGTAAAAAGAAATGCTGAGCAATCTTTTAATTATTTTAAAGACGCTTTTTCTTTTCAAGGAAAGATGCTAAACTCCATCGCTAAGAAAGAAAGGGATGATGTGTATAACAGCGACCTTTCTGATTTAGAAAAAGAGGAAAAATTACAATTAATAGAGTCAAGGTATTCTAGGGATAGGTATTTATTACAGAAACAAACTTCGGAATTCTTTGATAAGAAGTTTGGAAATTGGAAGAGTGAGGTTTTAGCTGAAGACAAAAGACTAAAGGAAGAAGCTAAAGAGGTAGAGGAATCTCAAAAAATACAAGATGAAATAGATAAAAGAGCTAGAGATGGATTTTGGCATGGAGAAGGGCTTGAGGGGTTAGACCGATACACAGCCAATTTAATACATAACAACATATCAATACCTGTGGTTAAAGCACTTTCAGGACTTGCCGGGGGAGCACTCTCTATTGCTAGGTCTGCAGGGGTGAATGCCGAGAACATCAGAGCTCTTACAGGCTCTCCTGAATTATCAGGAGTTGCAGATGCGATATATGATTTTGCAGATGAGAACCTAGCCGCAAGTAACTATGACAAGTACCTACCTACTAGATTGAAGGAATCATTTGATGAAAATGGGAATGTAAATTGGGATGCAATGTTCAATAAAGCCCTAACAGCAGGTGCTGAGATGGCAGTTCTTCTTACAGGTACAGGAATGCTTTCTAAGGCAGGAAGGTTTCTTCCTAAAGCATCTGTAAGGGTTAGGAATGCAGCAGCAATGACCTCCGTATCTTTTGTTCAGCAGCACCAAAGGAATTTCATGACTGCAAAAGAGAATGGGTTTACCGACATGGAAGCGTCTGCTTATGCTTTACCCCTTACTGCGGTTACAAGCATACTAGAATTGGTATCTCCTAATGAATTAATTGCAGGGAAGATGAATCCAAGTAAGTACGTTGGTGAATACGCAATAAAAAGAATGGCTTCAGGACTTACAAAGAAAGAGGCCATAAAGGAGGGAGCTTTAGCTTGGCTTAAAGAGGTTGGTGCTGAGAATGTTCAGGAGATAATGCAAGGTATTTCTGAGGCTCTAGCCAATAAGATAGCTAACTCTATCATTGGGAAAGACTTGTTTCATGACACATTTGATTTTCAAGAATTTAAAGAAACTGTTATTGTTACAACAATGCTAACGGGTGGATTAGCAGGGGGAAGAGTGGCTTCTAGGAAAAGAAATTCAGACCCACTAAGGTCTGCGTCAATATTGGAGGCGGTAAACAATATAGAAAAGACCAAGGCTACTGTCTCTGATATGCTAAAAACTAACAAGATTAGTGAGGAGCAAGGGAAGACCATACTCAGTAATTTAGAGGAGTCAGATAAGATAGTTTCAGGAATGCCTAAAGAATTAACTGACAATCAGAAGATTGGAATCTATGGTTTAGTTAATGAAAAGCGTGAGTTAATAGAGGAAAATAAGAAATCCTATGTTGACCCACTATTCAAAGAGAAGGACTCTAAAATTTTACAAGAGAAGGTTGATAAAATAAATGCCAAGATAGAGGCTGTAATAAATCCAAGCAAAGATGCCGTTCAAGAACAAAAAGCAAAGGAGGGCGTGCTACGCCCTGAAGAAAAAGAATCCGTACAGCAAGTGGGACTGCAAGAAGTGGGACAAGATGTACAGGAAAGAGAAGACTTAAAGGATAGGCTAACTAAAAGATACAAGGAGAAGGAGCTAGAAAGAGAAGATGTGGTAAAAGATGAAGAAGAAAATCCATTAACACTGTATCATGGCACATCAGAATCTTTTAATGAGTTTAATGTTGTTGGAAAAGGTGATGGAAAAACAGAATCATCAAGATTAGAACTTGGAATACATTTCGGAAATAAAGAACAGGCTGAGGAAAGAGCAAAAACAAAGCGTATTCCAAAAGATAAACAAAAACTAATTAGTGTTAATATAAAAAGCAAAAACACAAAAAGAGTTCAAGACCCGGGTAGATGGACTTTATCTGCATATAGAAAAATACTTCAAGGCTTGGATTTAATTTCAACAAAGAGAGGGGAAGCAAAAGAAAAAATAAAATCCTTTGACGATGTTTTGACTATTCTTAAAGAAAATGGAATAGACGCTTTTGTGTATGAAAATAAATTTGAAGGTAAGGGTGATTCTTACGTTATTTTTGATAATAAAAATATAATAAAAACACCCACTAAAGAATCTGTCCCACTTATGGGACAAGATACTCAGTTTCAGTTAAACTCTTCACAGAAGCAAAGGCTAGAAAAAGCAAGTACAAAAGCTACCAATGCTAGAAAACGTATTAAGAATAATAAGAAACTTACAGAAGCTCAACAAAAGGAAGAAATAGAAAAGGTTGATAGGGAGCTTAAAGAAAAGCGAAGTGAAATAATTGATGAGTTTGCAGACCTACAGGATAAAGCAGATAAAGTATTGGATGATACTATCGAAAAAGTTGGTGAAGAGAACCTAGCTCAAGACCCATTTGAAACCGTACCTCCTCCAACAGAAGAAGCAATCAAGATAGAGGTAAAGAACCCTCCTAAAAATCTAAAGAGAATAAAGCTTAAAGAGATAATAGGAAAGAAGATAAGCCTGCTTATGGCTGACAGGCTTAAGGTTGAGCTAACAGACCCTAGCAAGCCCTTTAATCCTGAAACAAATCCATATAAAACTATGGGTGGACCTTTCTTTCCGTTCATAGAGTCGCTAAGAGACAAGATAGCTTGGGCATCTATAGACTTAAATGCTGCGAAAGGGAACGTAAGGGGGGCTATGGAGTCTGACTCCTCGGTGGTTTATAACATGAAGGTTGACGCTGTAGATTCAAACAGAGTAATAGGAGATACCATAGTAGAAGTCCTTACAGAAGAGCAGCAAGCCGAAGCGTTCATCCTTATACAGGCTGCAACAAAAAAACTAGACAACAAGTACGTAAAGAAAAGACCTAAAGGGAAGTTTAACATAAAAGAGATTGTAGCTAAAAGCAAAACATTAAAAGAAATGTTTGAAACTATAGCCGACCCTGAAAGTGGAATTGATGTTGATTCAAAAGCTAGCTTTACTAAATCTATATTGCCCACGAAAACTGTTTCTGAACAGAAGACTGGCTTAGGTAAGTTCTTTTCAGAGCAAGGTATCTACATAGAAGACTTAAGAAACAGCATAACAGAGGAGTTTGCTTTATCTATGCCTAGCGGAACCATGACCACAGTCCTTGAGTTTACCAACAAGGACGGCAAGACAGTAAGGGAGCTGTATGAAGAAGGAGTTAGTGAAGAAGAAATTTTCAAGCAGGTTATTGTTACTCAAGAGCAAGCTAAGGCAGAAGGTTTTCCGCTCCATCCAAACTATCCATTCTATATGAGGGGTAGAGTTAAGGGGCTGCTAGAGGAGACCACTCCATATTGGAACGTCATAGCCGACCCTGAAAGCTCATCTTCATTGACCACTATTGAAAAGAAAGTGACCGGGGTTACTAGAAGTGCTCAAAAAGACAAGCCACTCCCTAAGCTTACAAAGAAACAGTTGAAGGTTCAAGCAGCTATTGCAGAGGTTATTGACATGAAGAGTAAAAAGAATGCAAAAGTTAAGATTGAAAAAATTCTTGCATTCTTAAAAAGAAACAAGGATGCACTTGACCCTAAAACTAATGCACTGATTGTATCAAAGCTTAATGAGTTTAAAGATTCCGGCAAAGCTAAAATTTCGATTGATTACCTACTGAAAGAAGCTATCGCTCCACTTGTTGAAACCGACTCTGAATCTTATAAACAAGCTAAGAGTGCTAGTTTAAGAGCAGCATCTATGACGGCTCGAGTTGCTAAAGAAACAAAAGATATAGATGTCTCTAACTACAAAAAATTTCTCGCTATACTAAGCAGGTCGTTCCCTTCTGTTGAGGTTGTTTCTAGCCAAGCAGAATTTGATAAGCTTATTGGAAGTTTAAAGTCAGGACCTAATGTTCTTGTTAACAAGAATCAGGAAATATATGGTGCTGTATCTGAAGGTAAGATATACCTAAATCCTAGCCTAAGCAACTTCAACACCCCTGTTCATGAGTTTGGTCATGTGTGGTTGAATGTAGCCAAGAACTCAAGCAAGGAGCTGTACAATAAAGGTATAGAGCTAATTCAGTCTGAGGGAAAAAGCTACATAGAGCAGGTAGAGAACAGCTCTGCCTATAAGAAGATTGTAAAGGAGATGAAAGGTAGGGGTGTAAGCGAGGCTGAAATTAAAGCTTACATCTTAGAGGAAGCACTCGCCACTGCTATAGGAGACAAGGGAGCATCTTTTGTTACGGCAGTAGCCAAAAATAAATGGGAGGGTTGGATTGATGCTCTGTATGGTTTAATGAAAAGGCTTACGGGAATATCAAAGTACTCTGCTAAAGAACTGCAAAACATATCCTTAGATGAGTTCCTTCAGGCGGTAAGCGTTGACCTGCTATCAGGCGAGCAATTGTTTGAGGGGGTTGAGGTCTCTCTAAGTGATGACGTTCAGCTTATGACTGACAACGGTCAGATAGCCGACATAATAAACAACTCTCGTAAAAAGGAGCTTACAGATTCTGAGATAAGGGCTGCGCTTCTAGGTAAAGGGTATGATGCTGCGCTTATAGATAGCCTACTTGGCTCTCAGTTGGATATGTTTACCGAATCTCCTGCTGTGTTCTCGGAAGTAGAGGGAGCTAAAGGTCCTCAGTTATTTAGTGAGGTTAAAGAAAAGGTTGTAAAGTATCAGACCAAAAGGGGAGGCGTTAAAAGAGACCTTAGCGAAGTTCGTGAGAAAGCTATGGCTTACATGAGGGAGAATCCTATCTTTAAAAAGCAGACAGAGGCTGTTCAGAACGAGCTTCTTGTAGCATTTGATGAAACACTAGGTATCGAGTCTAACGAATCGGTTGAGCTAGAGATAGCTAGGCTTAAGAACATCGTGAGACCTAAAGAAGATATTAAGTCTATAAAAAAGAGGCTTAACAAGGTTGTTCGTTCAATTGCTGTTCCCGGAAAGCTAAAGGTCGGTCCTCAAATTAAGCAGCTTACAACAATCCTAAACAAACTCAACGAGAAGAATTACATAGAAACAATACAGAAGGCATCAGAGATTATTAATACCATACAGGAAAAGCAGCTCACTGAAAAGCAGAAGAGCAACGAAAGACTTAAGGCTGCTAAGGCTGCAGCAGACGTTAGGCTAGATAATCTTAAGGAAGAACTGAAGAATCAGAAGAAAAAGTTTAAGGCTGCCAAGGCAGACGCTAAGAAGCTTAATGCTGCAAAGGTAATGCTTCAATCTCTTATCAAGAGAGCCCTACCTAAAGGAGAGAAAGTTCCTGTTAGTGCGGTAAATAGATTGATGACTAGGATTAAGAATGTCAAGAGCCCTATTGACTTTTTTGCGGAGGCCAATGAAGCTATTGAGTTTATTAAAAATGAAAGAGCTAAGATTAAATCTACAAGGATAAATGAGATTAAGAAGTTTATTGATAAGGCAGCTCAAAAGCAAGCCACTAAGCAGGGTAAGTCTAGGACCAAGAAAAGCGTTGACTCCTTTGGTAATCAGTTCTTTATAGATAATAAGACTCTTATTGAAGCCATAGCAAATAAAGATTGGTCTACAGTAGAGCGAATTAAAAATGAGATTAATGGTCTTCAAAATGAAATATCAGAGATTGAAACCAAGCTGTACAATAGCGAGGAGATAAGCCTTGCAGAGGAGGTGCTCTTAAATCGAAGGGATGGATTAAATCTCTTAGGGAACATAGAGAATATGTCTTTAGAGGAAGTCAATAAGGTCTTCCAACAGCTAAAAGAACTTAAGTCAGAAAGCGCAAGGAACCTCAAGACCAAGAGAGAGGCAGAGCGTAAGGAGAATAGGGAGATAAATCGTCAAGCTAAAGAGTCGGTAAAGAAATCCATGCCTTTTCTTTTTGAGACAGACGGTCCTGCTAGAGCAACCATAACTGTCGATGGTGATGTAGTTAACGTGACCTTCTTTAATGAAGAGGGTGAGGTTACTAAAAGATATGAGGATGTTGGTAGGCTTTCTGATAGAATTGATAATCTTGAGGTTAAAGGTCCTGAAGATTTTGATGCGCTGATTAAGGAGTACAAGGAGAAGTATAACAAAGCAAAAGAAGAAGGTAACAAGGAGAGGCAAGAGTATTATTTGGATGGTATAAATTATTACGAGGGCAAGAAAAAAGAAGTTGACAAAGAAACAGTATCCCCCTTTGAACAGGAGATTCTTCTTCAAGGTATTGAAAAGCAGAAAGCACTAAGCAGAGATGGTGTCCTTACAGAAGAAGAGGCTATCCGGATGGAAGAGCTTCAGGGCAAGGAAAAGCTAACTAAGAACGAAGCAGCAGAGCTTCGTGCATTGCAAGCAATAGAGAAAGCTAGCCAAGACGAAGAGGTTCAAAATGAAACTACAAGGGTTCTTAACAGGCAGGAACGGGAAGGGAAGATAAACGAAATAAGCGAGGACTTAAAGAAACTTAAAGTGTTTAGCTCATTGAAGAAGCTCCTTCAGAGGTATAAAGGAATGGACAGCAACGGTCTTATAAGCTACTTCAAGAATAGGCTGACCACGCTAGAAACATTAACCAATATCCTAGACAGAACAGGGACTTTCTTTAGAGAGAATATCTATGACGCTATCAACGTAATGGAGGAGGCTAGGCTGTCTAACACTCAAAAGCAAGCAAAGATACTTGACGGTATTGCTAGGTCTGTTGGTGCAAAGAGAGTTAAAAGTATTCAGAGAAAAGTCAATAAGGTTAAGCCTCGTAAGTTTGGCACTAAAAAATACTTACTTACAGGCTCTGACATGATGAGGATTGTCGCTCTTAGCAGGAACGATGTTCAGATGAAGAAGCTTGAGAGAATGGGAATCACTAAGATGGACATTGCAGATATGGAAGCCTTGATAGGAGAGCAGGCTACCGAGTTTACAGATGCCATTGTTTCCTACCTAAGCAGCACATACTTTGAAAGCATTAATAAGGTTTACAGGGAGACATTCGATATAAACATGAACTTTATTGAGAATTACTTCCCAACCAAGACAGTGTCGGAAAGCCCTGTAGAAGTGGACTTCATTGAGAGTGGAAACTTTGGTGCGGTGTTTGAAGCTGACATGGCTTCTGCATTAAAGAACCGTACAGATATTAGTCAGGATATCGAAATGAATGTGGGTGGATTCTTTACCACCTTGGATACTCATGTCGAGAGTATGGAAAGGTTTAAGGCTTATGCTAAAGGCACTAAGAAGCTTCAGAATTTATTTAGAAGCAAGTCTGTGAATGCCATTATTGAAGCCACGAACATGAAGACTTTGATTAAGCAACTTATAGCTCTGTCAATTAATCCTGAAGCAATACCTTCAAAGCAACACAACATCATTAATAAGCTTCAAACAGCATTCACAGGATACGCCTTAGCTTTTAAAACTATACAGGTATTAAAGCAAGCAACGTCATTCATCCAAGCAATGCCTTACTTTACTGTTCAACCTAACAACAAGGTTAAGGTTCCGGGAATAGACCTTATTGCTTTTACTCTAAGACACGCAGCTACTATGGCTAGGTTAATGAGCCCTGCTAAGACAGGCCCTTTTGCTAATCCAATCTACAAAGCAGCTAAGATATCTGCAGGATTCTCAGACAGAATGAAGAGGGGTTTTAGTGGTGACCTTGAGACATTAGTATCGGGCATTATAGAATCTAAGCAGCCTAAGAATTGGTGGAGAAGAAGTTGGGCTAGAAAGGCACTGAGAATATCTGCTGCTACACCAACGGTGATAGGTGATATGTTGGGTGTGCTTGGCTACATGACTGTGTATGAGCAGAACATAAGGAACGGCATGAGTCCTGAGCAAGCCCTTATAGAGTTTAACAACTACAACGCTACTCAGCAAACTAGAAGAGGTACAGATAAGGTAGCGTTTCAGCAGCCCGGAATTACCAACGAGTTCTCTAGGGTCTTTGGAGCATTTGGCAGCTCTCTTTATGCTCAGGTGAACAAGGTGATGCAGAGCTCCACCAATATAGCTAGGGACATAAGAGACTTAAAGGCTCCAAAAAAGAAAGAAGTTAACGAGCTTATTGTAAACTACGCAGTAGCTAACGTGCTTTTTGTTCTTGCTGCAAACATTTTGAAGTTAACCAAGGGTGATGACGAGGACAAGGAGGCTGTTGAAGCTTCACTTAAAGAGGCGGCCTTGGGAATGAATCAGCTCTATAAGCTTCCTTTTATTGGGGCTTCAATTGAAGGGGCATACAAGAGTGCTGTAGGTGAGAGAGCCTTTATGAGCGAGGTAACGAATCCTTATACTGCTGTCTATAAGGATGTAATGAAAGGTTGGAAAAAGAAGGACGAATATGATTTGGAGAGAAGCATTGAGGAGAAAGCTTTCGGAGTATTCCTTACGCTATTGGAGCTTAAGATGGGCATGCAGTTTGACACACCTATAGCGATAGGTAAGGCTTTAGGTGGAGACTTCTCTGATGACAATGTAGCAGGGGTGCTTGGCATCACTCCTTGGTATCGGCCTCAGGGTGGAGGATTGCGTGATGGTGGGACTTACTATAATTTTTTAAGTGAAGAAGGAAAGGGCTCATCATCTGAGGAGGAAGATTATTCTGAGGAGGAAGATTATTCTGAGGAGGAAGATTATTCTGACTATGAATAATTGTCCCATTAATGGGACAATGACTCAATAAAGATTGGTGTCTTTTCTCCTAAGTATGCACAGAGTATATTAAAGTCAAAGTACTCCATCGCTTCTTCTTCTTGCATATCCTCCATGAGTATCTCTATGCATTTCCTGTAGCTGTAAACTGCTACGGGCGAATCTGATAGTCTTACTCCTATTAATGCTTCATTGAATCCATCTGCTAAGAGGCACTCGTTTTCCTCTAGGGCTTCCATTAGTTCTTGCTTAATCATCTTGTATTGAATCTTTAATTTCTTTTAAATGTTTTGTTAGTTCTTTTATCTCAACCACAAGCTCGCTATATTCTCTATCTATTAAGTGCTCGTATATCTGATTGGTAGATTGATGGATAACACTCATGAGATGATTGATATGGGTTACTCTTTCTTTCTCGGTTGACGACAGGCTCACAGCGATTGGTTCTTGTTTATATAATCTAGGTAATGGTCTGATGATATTTCTGAGATATCTATTAGTACAGGTATATCATCTATTTCGTTTATGAATTGAAGCTCAAAAAACATAGGCTTACCAAACCTAACTACACCACCGAAGAACTGATATCCATCCATCTTGGGTAGGACATCTATTGAATCTTTTATTTGCTGTATGATGTTTAGGCTATACTCAACATTAAAGTCATGAAGCTTCTCAATAAATACAGAGTCTACATCGTATTCATTGTTATACGCCCTTATATACTTCCGTTCTAACTCCATGCTTGTCTAGCTCTTTTAATCTGTACTTCTGTAGTTCTGATAGTCTACCACTCTCTGTTTTTATTTCACTAAATAATACGTCTGCTCCCGGAGCAATCGCTATCAAATCAGGTATACCATTCTTATTAGTTTTGGTTAGCTTGATAACGTAATACCCCTGCTCCTCTAGTTGTTTTATTCTTTTGGCTTGTATCTTTTGCTCTGTCATTTTTTATAAAGATAATAAATCACGCTTAAAGTGTGAGAGTGTATAATCTTTCTTCTTGGTTACAGCACTGTATATCTTATCTTCTATACCACCCTTAGCGAATACCCAATAGACATCATTATATGTCCTGTCTTTGGTTGTCATTCTATCCCTTGACTGCCAATAGCTTGTGGCTGAGAAGTCGATGTTGTAGTAGACCAAGCACTCAGCGTTCCTAAGAGACAGCCCCTCCCTTCCGCTAACAATCTGAAGTGCTATCCACTTATCTGTTTTGTCAAACTCATCTAGGTCTGTAGTTAGGTTCTCGCCAAAGCAATGCTTCATGGCTTTAAGCTCGGCAGTAAACTTATAAAAAATTCCTATCTTCTTCCCATTGAAATGTTTTTTTATGAACTCAGCCTTGTTCATATCGAATATCAGTGGCTTGCCTGACTCAAACTTTACTGTGCCTGAGTACATCTGATGTAGCTTTTGCATTAGCTTTACAGGCGTGTCTGCTAGTATCACTTCCTCCTCACCTTCAATCACCAAGTTCTTAGACAGCCTCTTGCACATAGCGTATGTTATGCTTTCCATATCTACATAGAGCTTGTTCTCTGTAATCTGAACCTTGAATCCTGCCTCCTTCTGAGTGTAGCTTATGGTGTATGGGGCCATCCTATCTAGTATCGACTTCCTGCCACGAGAGTAATCACGAATATAGTTTCCGTTTATCTTCTTCTCAAACACATCTACGTAATCATCTGAGAACCTGTAGAAGTTCTTGTACCTAGAGAATGGATTGTTAGCTATTCCATACACCTGATGATACATCTGAGAGTAGGACTCAGGAGTTGGTGTTCCTGAGAGAAGAATAACCTTACTTCCGTTGGCTCTTATTAGGTCTCGAACTTTCTTAGCTCTTCCATTGGGCTTAGCGAATGCTCCCATTGAGTGAGCCTCGTCACAAATAATCACATCCCACTTCAGTTTAGGTATCTTGTGTATGCTTTCGTAGTTGATGGTGAACATTACAAAATTAACAGGACACATCTTATCTAGGTCGTCGCTTATGGATGACATGGCTTTCTTTTTGGTTAAGAAGAGTACGTTCTCAACGCCTAGCTGCTCACAAATCCCTAAGCTAGTAAGCGTCTTGCCTGTCCTTACCTCCATTGCGAGGTAGAGGAACCCATGCTTATCTATCACTTGAGTTCCTTTCTTTATTATTTCTTTCTGATAGTCTCTAAATTCCATTTGATTGTACTAATGTTAATAACGCTTCAGTTTCATTTACCCATTGCTCGCTCTTGTCCGGGAACTTAACGTGAAGTAGCTCATGTATTACGTCTTGCTCTGTAAGGATTCTGTCGTGGTATATGACACCAACCTTGTCGGTGGTATCTATATTTATGCCAACAAAGTACCTGTCTTCCTTCGGGCAATCATCATCGTACACTACCTGCTCAGGCAGTATCTCTCTCGCACAAAAGAACCAATCATCTAATCCTAGTAGTGCCTTCCATTTTTCTATCATGTCTTTATCTTTTTTAGTTTTGATACATAGCTTTGGTCTGTAGCGTAACCCCTGTCTTCGAGAAACTTATAGTAGTCTCCACCCTTATAGTGCCTCTTCTGCCACCTCTCATAGTAATCAACCGACTCTTCCCATGAATCAAACTCAAGGTACTTGCCCTTGTATCTGAAGCCAAATAGGTTGTGCCTTTTTTTACAGGAGTATGACGTTAGCCAACCCGTTTCTAATATAGCCTGCCTTAATACTATATCCTTGTGTTGCACCTCAGACTCATTTAAACGCTCTCTAAGCGACTCAATTGTTTGAGATGATAGTTCGCCTACCAAGCATAAAACAAACAGCACTATGAGCAGTATAGTTATTTTTCTTTCTTCCATGTTATTTTGTTTCTTCATCTGTTTCTACGACCTCTATGTCGTCCTCCTTTTTTATGGCGCATTCTGCACAGCATCCGTTATCTCCATGAGAGATTGATAGCGGTGAGAGTAGCGACATGATTGCAGCCATTAGTATACTCATTGATAGCAGTATCTTATTCATAGTCTTTGATTGTTTGTTGATAATTATCCCATAAGACTATATACTCAGGCAGCTTTCCTTGAGGGCCCCCGTATAAGTCTTCATCTATTAGTATGTCGTTTCCATCTTCTACATCTAAGGGTATTAGTCTTTCGTTTCTAGCGTCTATGCATCTAACTCTGTCTCCGTCAAGGAAGTAAACCTTTCCGTTATTAATCATCTCCTTAAGTTGTATGTCCCTACTTACGCTTGTTCCTAAGAAATTACGCATGGTCTCTGAGTTTGCTCCTAGATTAAACAGCTTGATAGCTGATATCATTTTCTCTTCCGTACACCTAATGTATTGTCCTCTATAGTATTTCCTCATCACCATCCGCTTTCATTGGTTACACAAAAATGTTCTCCCGGATGTGCGTCCATCCATACGCTTTGGTCAAAGCAGAACTGCTTTTTATTTCCTGAGCAATCGCTAGTTATCTCTAGCCAATAGCAGGAGCCTGTTATTCCATCGTTAGCAATGATGCCGCAGTTACATTGCGGTGGAGTTTCAATTGGTTCTTCCTTCTTGCATCCCAATAGTAGGGTAGCGAATAATAAAATTTTAATCTGTTTCATTTTGTTTGTTTTTAATTTCTGCACACTTCTCATAATCTTCTATGCTTTCATAATAATTAATTGTTACTTGTGGGTCTTCATGTTTAGTAGGTAGTAAGAATGGTCCATTAGATGCTAACTCATCAAATGTTATTTTACCAACTAAAAGCATGTAGGAGTTTAAATAAGCTTCACTCATCTTTGTTTTGGTTTATTGTTGGAACAGTTCTCCAATACTTTGCATTTGGGTCTGTTTGTTCAATTTCTTTTTTAACATCACCTATTGTATAAACTCCTTGTGCTGTATTATCTAAAGGAATTACCTCTGTTTCATCTGGTAGTAGTTCTGCTAGTTCATTTATGAATCTCATTCCATTACTTCTAAATGCTACTTCAACTACATTATCTTTTGTTTTTACTCCGAATGTTGTACTCATCTTTTATTTGTTTTGGTTTAAATAAAAGCAGACCACCCTATAATAACGCATTCAAAAAGAAGATTAAACTTCTGTTTTGGTGGGTGGTCTGCTAGTTTTATAGGTAGGACACCCCCGACACAAACCTTAAAAAAGAGATGTCCTACCTTGTCCCATAAGTGGGACAGTTTATAATAATTCTGTTTGCTTTTCATCCTCATGCTTGGTTCTAATTCTCATCCACCTACCTTGAGAATCCCTACCATCTTCAGGTTGTACACCCTCTGAGAATATACAAAAGCTAACAAGCCACTTATAGAAACGAGTCCTGCTTATTGTCATCTTAGCTTTCGGACCATAGTCAGGATACTCCGTTATGAAATCAAAGTATAAGTCCTGCTTATATAGCCTCCTGTTCTTTTCAAGTTGAGAGTTGGTTTGGTTTCCTATAAGTCCACACCACTCTATAAAATCGTGACAGGTCTCTGCAGATAGCTGCCTCACCTTTAAGTTTACAAACTTACTCTTAATCAATCCGCTAGATAGGTATCCCTGAAGGCAGCCTATCATGTAGTTGTCAAACTTGCACCAAAGAGAATCATTCCAATCACCAAACATCAGCTTGCCAAACTCATCCTGTGGAGTGAAGTTCTTTCCGTAGTGCTGATGTAGCTCTAGCTCCCACTTCCTCCTAGCAAAAGAGTTGCCTGCTCCTTTAATAGCGTAGTTGGTAGTGATAGCTATCTTAGGTGACTTAGCAAAAGGAATCTTAATAGCGTCCTTGTTCTTCTTCTCTAAAGTCAAGCCCTCTGTTACCACTGAGAATAATCTCTCAAAGTCAAAGTGTTTCTTGACATCATCGAATACTAATATCTGCGTGTCTGCTGACACCAACTGATAGGCAAAGCTCCTCTCAAAAGTAAATGACTTCCCATCAATAGTGACCACCTTCTTCATCTGAGACAGGGCGTTCATAAATATACCCTTGCCTGTACCGCCCTCAGGATTGTCGCTGATTACTTCATCATTCAATATAACAGCCGGACAGTAGCTTAGGTTCTTGTATCCATGCATTAAGAATCCTATCGTAGACTCCATAGATGCAACCCTACCACTGTCCTCTCCACATATATTGCTTATGAACTTCTTGTAATCACAACCATCAAATCCACATATCTTAAAGTTCCTATCTATAACGTGGTCTTTCCATACGTAACCATCTAGGTCTAGGTAGTCAATAGGCTTTACTTTCTCCTTTGTTATCTGAACAGCACAGTTCTTGTAGTACAGATATGAAACGTCTTTCGTGTCAGCTATAAAAAATATGTCAATCGTTGCAAGCAATGTCAAGAACTCCTCCCTGAAATACCTAGTGTTGTCAGCAAAGTAATTGTAGATTGAGGTATCGTCAAGACTTATTAAATGATTAAGTATAAAATCCTTAATCTCCTTCTCGCTTGTGTGGTCGATAAGGTTATTAGTAACCTTAACAAACACATAGTTCTTGCTACCCTCAGGACAATACTTATAGAACCCGTTGTCCTCTAAGAACTGCTTGAATAATAAGTGTATAATTTTTATTACACCCCTCTCATTCTTTGACCAAAACTTTTGCTTAGAGCTCTCAGTGTCTATCTTCTCCAATACAGAATCAATAGTATCGCTATCAATATTGGAGTCTTTAAGTTGATAGCGAATCTCCTTTTTTGATACACCCCTTCCTAGCTTTGAGCGTATCTGATTTACCCTGTCCTCGTCCTCGTAGTACTTGGTATTAAACTTCTGAGTCTGAGCATAGGCAGAGTCTATTGTTCTGTTAATCTCTGACAAGGGAAAGTCAGACGATGCATACTTTCCCATGATGTAAGATGCGAGGCTCTTGTTGACACCATACTCATTGAGTGCCATTGATAATATGTATATGTGATGGTTTCTTTGACCTTCCACCATCGGATACTTCTTCTCCCACCACTTAGTTAGTATGTCCACTATCTTGTTCTCATCCGTAATTGGTATTGTTGGTGCGTCCCTGTGAGATACAATCTCATTGTACTCAGGCTCCTCAATCCTGTCCCATACGGATGAGTTCTCGTTAATATATATCAAGGCATCGTATGATTCATAACACACCCTACTAATATTCTTAGATGTTTTGTCAAACTGTTCTGAGTTAAAGTGAGTGCGTAGCGAGTTGAAGTAGTTAGTGTGGTTGTCTATGTCTTTAGGAATCCTAACTAACACCTTCAAACCATTTCCTGATGGAGATATAAATACAGAGAACACATACTTGTCTTTTGACAGTACCTCTTTGTGAGCCAATAGCTCTTTCTTCTTCTCGTACCCATCAAAGTCTAGGCATATTAAACCACTGTGCTCAGAGATGGATGAGTCGCTCCTCTTAGTGAACGTACCACTAAAGCATATAGCAGGTAGGTTCTTTTTAATCTCGTTCCTCTCGTGCTTTCTTTTCTCTGCCCGTATTCTTTTTACCACATCTTTAGATGCTCCTAACTTGATTCTATCAAGTATAAAAAGCACATCTCTATGGAAAGGAGTGGCTGTTTCCTTGATATTTTTAAATATTGTGACGATAAATGTCATGATTGTGTCGGTTTTGTGTCGGTTTAAAATAGCTAACTATCTGATTATCAGTAGTTGTGTCGATTATGTCAATTTTTACTCCTCGTATAGGGGGAAAAAAATAATAATAATAATTTATATATAGAGAGTATAGGGGAGGAAAAAATCGACATTTCGACACATCCTCCCCGTATATCTTTAGAACGGCAGGTCATCCTTAGGTTCTTCTATTGTGGCTTCAGCCACCGTTGGCTCTGCCTTTGGCGTAGGTTCCCATGTATCTAACTGCATGTAATACTTGCCGTTTTGTGATTGCTTAATATCGACATTCACCCAACCATTCTTTTGGTTTTGTTTCAAGAACGATATAGCATCGTCTACTTTTACTGACATTGCTCCCACCACAAACTCCGGTGCGGTCTCTTTTCTCTTGAAGAAAAATCCATCTGCAAAAACTTTATCCATTTTACTTTGTGTTTGTTTGCTCGTGATTTAAAATAGGCTCAACAAGCTGTGCCTTCTTGGTTTCGTAAAGGTACTTCAATTCAAAGTCCTCTAGCTTTTTATATATCTTAGACATTATTGTCCTGTATTGTCGAGGCTCACGCCTGTACTTTCTATCTATGTTTAGCCCTGACCTTCTGTAGATAGCTGTATCCATACGAGTTATCTCAGTAATCATTTCTTCTCTAGTCATAGTATGTCCTCCAAAAAATAAGAGCTAACATCTTCAATGGGATTCTCTCCAAAGAACCTGTCGTATACCTCAATAGCTCTTTCTACTTTGTTCTCTCCACCCTTAATGAAGTCCTCGCTAGGTCTGAATACGCCAAGCTCAGCAGTACCCTTCTCTATTACATAGAACACCAAAGGCTTGCCCCATAAGGTCTGATAGATGTAGCACTGCGAATCGTAGTTATACTTCTTGGCTGAGTACTTAAAATCCTTTATGCTTGCGGTTGTCTTAATGTCAATCAAGCAATCACCACAGGAGATATCAGCCTTACCTTTCCACATCTTACCTTTAATCTCCCCCACCATTGGTATCTCATATCCGTTACCATCCATGTAGATGTTCTCATAAAAGTACAGGTTAGACTTCATGGAACTAACCAACATGTCTAGCTCTTCCTTCTCCTTCTGTAGCAGTAAGAACTCCTGCGCTCTCTCTACTACTGCTGACTTGTATATGTTTGTATTCCTAGACGATGCCTCAACAAACTCCCAAGACCTCATCTTTTGTGGCTCAAGTATTGCCTGATGGAAATACCTACCCTTAAGGAAGTTTAAGTTGTCAGGTCTGTCCTTACCGTAATCCTTAGGATTATTTAACAGCGTACCTATGTCGCTATTAGATAGGTACTGTTTACCTATCTCGCCATAGTAGTGCTTGTCGTCTATTAGTTTTTCTAATGCTTCAACTGAGTTCATTTCTTTTTGATTTGTGCGCCTATCTCTTTCTTGACAGGTGCTGTGATTGAATACTTCTTCTTGAGTTGCTCCACTATCTTAGTAAGACCAAGCTCCTTGTTGTCTGCTACATACTTGAGCACCTTCACCCAATTGTCGTCACCGATATTTAGTGTGATGGATTTCATTTTAGCAGGCTGAGGAGCAGGAGCTTGTAGCTCAGGCACATCTTCTCCTGTCCATAGGCTTAAGCCTAAACCATGCATAGCAATAGCCTTAGCGGTTGACCTCTGTATTGTTTTGTTTACATCTGTAGATGTAACCTTCTCTAATGAGATTGAGTTGTTGCGATAGTCCATCACAGGGAGGTAGTCGATGTGTTCCATATCCCCCACTGTTATACCGACCTTAACGTATGCTGTCTTGCCGTCAGTAAAATAATTCAAGCCCGTATGCTCGCTCTCGTATACCGTTCTCTGCGCCTTTGGGTGTTGTTTCTTTAGCATGTCCCATGCGTTTGCCCACGATAGGTAGTCAAGGTTACCCTTGCGCTCTACCTTACTTTTAATGCTAATCTCTGTTAGCTTTTGATAATTTGATTTAGCTGTTGCCATTTTGTGTTCTTTGTGATACAACCCTGTATCTGTTTATTACTCTCGCCCTACTCTCTTTCAGTGCGTCTATCTTTCTTTTGTTTTGATTCCCGTTTATCTCAGACTTTATCTTGTTCTCAATCATAGATAGCTTTCTCTTGCAGTTTGCGAGTGTTAACTCATAGCATCCACCTCTCCATCCTAAAGTACTAAAGGATACATACTCTGATATCGAGAGCTCTGTATAATAATCACCACCTATAGATGTGTTGAATATTTTAATCTGCCCCGAATGGTTGTCCTTAGTAATCTTTATACCGAAGTTTATTCTTGATTGATTGTTTGTAGTGTCTAGGTTCAAAGAGTTTCTGTCCTTGTTTGCAGAAACCCAAACGTGCTCTAGGTTCAACCCTTTAGTTTTTCAATAACATCAACGTAGTCCTCATCACTGCCCATCTTAGACTCTATTGTGTTGATGCCATATATAACAGAAGAATGGCTTATCTTGTACCCATTATCTTCCATGTAGTCCTGTATGTACTTAATCCTCATAGGTCTACTGAAGCATAGGTAGTAAAGTAAGTGCCTAGCGTCTACTGATGTTTTCTTTTTAGTCTTAGTAAAGAGCTCCTCTCTACTGATGTGGAACAGGTCTGTGACCTTGCTCACATATAAATTGAATATGTCTTGTTTCATGTTGGTTTATTTATTAATTCAAATATAATCATTGTCTATCTATTGTACAAGCAATCAACAATATTTATTTTAACTGATTGGTTCTCAATGATTTAACCTTGTCGTACAGCTTGTAGTTAAAGCTACCCCTAAGGTGGTAACTTTTTGAGTTAAACACCCACCATCGGGAGCTCCAATTCTTTGAACTCATAATATTTCCTCCTTGATTCTTTTAAGTCTATCTAGCTTAGTTGACACAGGAAGTGTTGACCAATCAGATGGGGGTTGCCAATTAGGAATCATGCTACGCATGGTGGAGAACACAATCTTCTCTTCGTACTTTAGCTTAGCATCTTCTGATGATGAGCCTTGTAGGTCACCTAGAATCATGAATGCTTTAGCTAGACCGAGAGGGTTGATTTCTGTCCCACTTATGGGACAACCTATGTCTGTCCAACTACCATCCCACTTCTTTCCATCAAGATACCACTCGAAGTTCTTTTGCTGTATGCTTACTCCGGGAATACCGTTCAGCCTTTCTTTGGTGGTATTAGTTTCCCAACCACAGCTAGTGATTGATATCTTCCCAACTCTGTTTCTCTCTGCTATGCAGTTTCCATGTAGGTACAGATTAGAGTTTCCTACCGCATCTACCTTTACTTCCATATTTGATTTTTTAAATCTTCGACCATCCATAAATGCGTCTACTGATTCTTCAGTTATCTTTCTCATAATTTATACATTAAGCATTGTTATTAGTGTGACTTCTTTGTGTTCTATAGGAGTCTTTCCCCCATCAAAGCCTATCACTGTAAATTTTTCTTCGTCGTTGTGGTATTTAATATCTATACATTTTCCGTAATCCTCCATCACGCACACTGTAATTTTCTTACCTCCTTTAGTGCGTATACTTATTGTCTCAACACCATCAGTACACTCAATGAACTGATGCTTGTTACCTCTGTTGGAGAACGTGGCAAATCCTTTTATCTCAGCTATTATCTCATAGACCTTAGCCCTAAAATCTGCCCTAGCCTCGTAGTCAATACTCTTTATCTTACCAAAGACCTCTAGGTCAATGTCATTCTTTGAAGAATCAGTTCCCAACTCACCATCTAAGTAGGCTGTAAAATCCCTGATATTCCTAACGGTTGCAGTGTAGTACTTGTTTATTACTACATAAAACCCATTTGGTGCTACGTAATCATCTAGTGTTTCCATTCTCCTTTGTTGTTAAATTCGTACTCATTAATAAGGCATAAATCAAATAGTCCATCATCTGAATATACTGCCTCTGTTTCTTTGTGAACGCTCGCTAGTGCGGAGCTAGGCTTGCCTCTTTTTAGTGAAGAAATTAACTCAGCATCAAAATAACATCCTGTTAGTGGTAAATCATCCTCAACCAAATCATCTAACAGAACACTGTCGTATCCCTCGAAAGATATAAACTCACCCCTGTCAGGGCATTGGCTTATTGCATATTTGCATGTTCCTCCTATTCTATCGGATAGCTTTTTTATAGATAACACCATATCTTCCACTGAGTCTTGATTAAGGTCATGCCAATTGTTTCTAATCCACTGATAGCATAGGTCTTTGTTTGGGTGCTCGTCTATTTCCCATACTTTTGTTTCAATTACTCTCATGGTCTGTATATTTTTACAATTTCATACTCTGCATCAGACATATTCTCAACATTTGATATGAACTGAACAGCCTCTTCCTTGCTATCAAAGTCCTGCATGTCGTATCTTATGTCTATAAATGCTGAGTCTGTACTTAACCCCATTGATGACAACGATACACGCTCAACCATTTCTGACTGTGATACTTGATATACTCTATATAATATTTTCATAATTTAATCATTTGCTTTTCATCCATTTAATTAGTAATTCACTAGCGTCTTTCTTAGGGATGCTAAACTCTTCTACTATGTAAGGGCTCGCCCCAAACATGTTGGTTACCCCGGACTCTCTGAGTCTATCTAGGTATTCAAATACTTCTTGTTCCATTTTGTTTAGTTTTAATTTAAATCGCATTGTTCTTTTATATATTCACATTGTTCTTCTGTAATTAGTTCGTGCATAAGCATATCATCTAATTCTTTGATGATTAGTTCTTCGTATGAGGATAAATCTTGTTTGATTGCTTCGCGGTCGTATAAATACCCAGTTGCGCCCGTTTCATTACGATAACAGGCAATCCATTCTTCCTTTGTTTTTGCCATCATTTGTATAGCATATAGCTCCGCTTCGTGATTTTTGATTCTTTCATTAATACTTGTTGCAATATTTTCAATTTTAGTATCAATTACATTGGGCTCTAATATCCCCCCCAACTGTTTAAAAATATCTTCCATTTTGTTTTGTGTTATGTCCCATAAGTGGGACAGTTTATATTATCTGTTTAATTATAGTGCAATATACGTATAATAAATGTATAATGCAAGTGTTTAACTGTTTTAGTTTAAGTTTAATTCAAACGATGTAAACACTGACCAATTCTCCGGTGAGAGTGACCAATAGTTTTCGTACCCTCTTGAGTATAGAATATCTACACTAAATTCTCGTACCCTTATCTCCTCTCTCATGTAGAAGTAGGTCAGTGCCATCTGTAGTTCTTTATCTCTTATCATCCGAGTATTACCTCACTAAACAACGCCAACTGCAAGACATGGAAATATGTAAACGCATCTGCATTGTTGTATTTTGGAATTATTTTCATAATCTCTGACGCATTCCAATCATCGTTGTCTAAAGCCTTTTGTATATTCTCTTTTGCCAAGCCAAGAGTTAGGTGTATTTTCTTATCCTCACTCTCGTCCATGAATAATATACCATACTCTTCTAGCATCTTTACATATACGTCCTCACGATTGATGTCTGTCTTGCCTTCTCCTACGAGTAAGTGTCTAGCCTTGTCGTAGTTTTCATCATTCTCTCCACTCATCATTACATCGCAGTAGTATAGCTTTGTTAATCCCCCACCACAAAAGCTCTCGTACATCAGCTCTCTTGCGTCTGATTTGTTTATTGTAATTTTCATAAGTCCTCGTATTTATTTGTTTTAGTATTTCTGTATTGTATAATTGTGCATCCCGAATCAGCCATGGCCCAATCAAGTGGAGAGAACTCATCTTCCGAGTCTTCATGTAAGTACCCACTGTAGTAGTGGATTCTGTCGTCGTCAAATAGCTTGAAGTGTATATTATAACCTTCGCTTTTAACTTTTAATACTTGACTGTCATCTAATGACTTACTTTCTAAATGGTCACGAGTTATTACAAACTCATTCCTTAACATTATTGCTCTCATTTTAGTTGTTTTTGTAATGCTAATACACGCAAGTTTCAGTTAATGTGTAATCTCTAATGCAGTCATCCCCTTGTTCCACACTTTCTATTTCCAATTTTTGTGAGTAAATTTCTTTTTTGTATTGTTCTTCACTCATTACAATACTAACTTCATTATGTTCACAGATGTAATGTTCTGCAATCGCTAATCTTACGTTTCTATAAAATTCATCTTTATCAGTGAGTTTTATCACTGCAATTGTTTCTTCTTCGCTTTCTAAAATAAATGCTTTCATCTTTAATTAAATTTATCTGTTAATAATTCGCACTACACACAACAATTTGTATAGTGCATATTCGTTCCTCATACGTCACTATACAGTGGCGTTATAGCCAATTAAACTCTACCTTATAATTTATCAATTTCTTCTTCAATTAAAGTCAGTAGTTCTTCATACTCTCCAATTCTTGTCTTACTTCTAATTTCGTTTCTAAATCTTAATAATAATTCTTTCATTTTTGTTTATTTAAAATAACTGGCTATAACAAAGTATAAAGTTAAAAAGCCAATTAAGGTTAGTAATTAATTCAAAGTTCGGTGCATAGGCTTTCAAACCTTATACAAACCGTTGTGTCCCATAAGTGGGACGATTTATAATCCCGGCTTCATTAGTAGTTCGCAGATAGGTATTGTTACGTGAGTTAGATACACATACCTTTTTGGTTTACTTACTACCTTGTGTTTTATTAGCGCATCAAGTACCCCCTCATTCTCTGAGTAATCCTTAATGGCTATCTCATTAGAACCAATTACCTCATCGGGCAGGTTTACTGATGCACACAGTACATCTTCTAAAGTTGCATTGTCGGTCAAGAACAGCGCAGTCCTTCCGTTTTGGTACTCACCAAAAGCTAGTGAGCATTCCCATTGTTTAAATTTTACATCCATGTCTAATTGTTTTAAGTAGAGGTATACATATGTATACCTCTTGTGTTTATAAATACTATCCTTTGTGGTCAAGTCCTTCTTCAATTCTAGTTTTGTCATCATCCGTTAAGGTGTCTTCCTCATCGAATGATGGTGTCTCTGTTTGTGATTTTGTTATTAATTCGTGATTGTCATTAAACACCCTACTATCAGTTCCGTATTTTACTACAATTTTTCCATCGTAGTTCCAACAGTCGTAACCTTGTTCTTTGCCAAATTGTATGTCGGTTTCATTACAATATGAAATTTCGTGACCATCTTCTTGATTCACACCAATACATATATTGTAGTGTCCCCAACCCGTAGGGATTTCTGCTCCAATCCAAATTGGTGTCTTTGGTGTTATGGTTTCAACAATGTCAGCAACCATATCTTCAATTTGAGCATCAGTCATTTTCATTTTTGGATTGACTTCTCGCTCACCTTTTAATTGGTCAACTAATGCTTTTTCCAATGTTGCGTTTCTTCCTTGGTTTTCTAATTCGTTCATTTTGTTTTGTTTTTAATTGTTTGTGATTCTTCTTCGTCTTCCTCATAGTAAGACTCTATGTTGTCCTCTTCTAAGATTTCCATATTATCAGTCCCCCAACCTGTTACTATGCACTCCCTTATTGAAACATATTGTGGCTTGTCCTTTTTGGAATTGTTGTAGTGTTTCATCGCCTCTGATTTGTTTATGTAATAACTTGGATAGTCTCTGCCGTTCCAATCGCTTTCCCATACTGAATATATCAATGTCTTACTCATGTCTAATTGTTTTTGTGGTTATTGTCTACGATGTATATTTCATTTGTTATGGTAGCCTTTTCTTCACTCCAATCCTCTATAATTAAACTATAGTTTAATCTGTTTTCATTGCAAAGATTTAGCAATTCATTTAACCTCTCTGTCTCTGACAAACAAAAATAGTCATCGCAAGGGACAGATATTTTTGTTGCTCTTCTGTCATCGCATTGAAATTTGTATCCTACTTTGTTGTCGGTTATTGTTTTAAGTATGTTCTTCATTTTGGTTTGTTTTTATTGTATTGATAATTATACCATTTCAGAAAAATAGATAACGCATCTATTGTAGCTTGTTTTTTATCCTCAAATAGATATATCTCATGTAATATTGAGCCAACAACCTCAGACTTGTTTACAACGATTAGTGGTAGAGATTCTTCACTTTGTTTATTGATTCTAACACAATCCGGCATAATCCAAACATCAAAATAATCCGTATAATTTTCACTATTTAACTCAATAGACTCAATTTTGTCAATCACATCCATTAAAGTATCCCAACTTACACTTTGCTCGTTTATCTTTTTAAGTAATTTCTCTGTATTTATCATGTCTATTTGTTTTTATGTTTTGTGTCCCACTTATGGGACAGTTTATGTATTTTTAATTTATAATTACTCCAAGTCCGCTACATTCTTCGCAGTCTTTCTCGTGTCCGCACCCACCACAACAATCACTCACAGGTTTACCACAGTGACCTGACTCGTCAACGTATTCAACTCCGTTGTCGCAGTTCTCACACTCGGTAAACACACCACGCTCCACGCCTTCGTCGAACAGATTCTCTATC
>WLWH01000358.1_pt1 | contig 37987 bp, 51 predicted proteins | sample 6712741 | NCBI WGS metagenome assembly WLWH01 (sample SAMN12718694, study PRJNA515312) | sponge metagenome | isolation source: marine sponge | host: Mycale hentscheli | place: New Zealand: South Island, Marlborough, Capsize Point | collected 2003-05-01
ATCACGATTTCTTTTTTCTATGTAGCTACCTTACTTCAAAAAATGTACCCCAAGACCTATGTACTCAAAGGAGCACAGTGCCCCAGTAATCCTCCGGGGATGACACTAAAAAACATAGGAAAAGAAACCACAAACTGCGTTCAGTTTACTGCTTGGCTTCTTTCTTATGCTTTCTCTGGAGTTAAGTTCACAAAGGCACAATGGTCTAAGTGGATGGTAAGCGGAGACTACGAAGGCTCACCACCTGTCGCACCAAACTGGGGGCCGAGGGTCATTCTAGAGTGGGGATGTGGTACAACAGAACCCGGAAGGGGTGCATACTTGGTTCAAACTTTTACCAAGACAGGGGGTCACTCGTACATTGTAGTGGCTCACGATAAAGAAACTGGCCGAATACTTACTTTAGAAGCAACAAATGCGCACAAAGTAAACGGTGCAGGGTGGGCGCAAATTGGTAATCTTAGGGATGTACCTAACCCCGGACCTAACTGGAAGGATAAGGTCACACAAACTTGGAAAAGCAGAATACAAGACCCAAATGTGGCGGTGCATGTGGTGAGACTCAACATCGATCCACAATCAATACAAGATTGGTTGGAGGAATGTGATGGGTAGCGGCTTAGAAGAAGCAGTAAAACAAAACACAGCTAGGGTGATCACATTGGAACAAGACGTTGGAAAACTGAAAATGGAAACTTCCAAGTATCAACTTATACTGAACCATCAGGATGAAATACAACAAGAGCGGTTCAATACTCTTTGCACTCAACAAATTGAGATGAAAGAGATTATGAAGGAACGCACCTTAGCAGATGAAAAAAGAGCAGCCGAGGCTAGAAAGTACAGAGAGGACCGTGAAAAACAAGAGACGCAAGCAAATCTGGACAAACAAAAATGGATCCAGTCTCTGCTTACGCCTCAAACGTTAGTTATTATTCTAGTAATTTTAGCCGGGTTATTCGGAGTAAAGGGAATTGATATGATGTCTGCCACACAAGTGGTCGCATCAGAGCTAAACCCACCCCCTACTGGTACAATACCGTAGCTTTTCTAGTATCCTAGTCTTATCTTCTGCCACACATGGGGGTCCACACCGTACTGATTGTTTTTATGTGTTTTTGCTCCGCCAGCTAACCACTGTTGACTGCGTTTATTTACTTGAGTACACTGCGCTATCATCAAGGTTTTCTCTTCGTTTTGTATAGCTCGTGACTTCTCCATTAAAGAGACTAGCTTTTGTTGGTCTATATTTCGATCAGGCAAAATAAATAAACCAAACTTTTTACTGTCTTTTCGGTGGACGTGATTCCAATACGCCATACCTAGTGCGGTAGCTAGTTCAACAGTTTCTGCTCCAGATGTACAGGGGGCGTGTGCCAAATCCACTTGGCCGTAGGCATTGTCGTGATCGTACCCAATGGTGCATTGTGACTTTGTTATCCGAATAGAAATGGCTACCTCGCAAGCCAACTTATTCTCCGCATCCTTGTACCAGTCCCATGCTTTGGTCTCAGGGTCAAAATGAAATGAACCAATGTACTTCTCGATGCGTCGAGTGAGCGCATCACTGTGTTGATACACAGCATCAGCAAGTGTCTCCACTTGACGGTCAAGTGCTAACTTGTGTGTTTCGTGCAGGTGTTTCGCTCGTTTTAGTTTTAAGAGGGAATCTCTAGCTATTCTTGCTTTCTCTGGATTCCATGTCCAGCCGGGAGACCTAAGCTCATCCCCTTTCATATTTTGAATCTTCTCCTGAAAATACTCGGCACCCAGACCCTGTATGTAATGGGACATAGCTTGGGGAGACTCTAAGGATAATGCTTCAATATGTACAAGTTGCTGCCATTTCAGCAGAGCAGCACTACTAGTAGCGGGCCAACAAGCAAGCTGCTCATCCGTCAACTTCAATGCTGAACTAACCCAGTTGCCTCCAGCCTCAAGACAACTAAGATGCGCCGTTAGTTTCTTAACGTCTGCTGACGCACTGTTTGCGTTCTTCCTCGTCTTTAAGATTGTATCAAGTAAGTTGTCTGGTGTTCTACAGTTAGTAGGTATAAGCGCGTACAAGTACTCCAGAGTTTTGACTCTACTGCCCTTGAGAGCAGCCATAGCCTCTTGAATAGGTTTAACTACAGACAAACCGGTCGTACCGTGTTTAGCCGCCCTATCCCGGTGAATGGTCCATTCACCCCGCTGGTCCAAGTAGGTTATTTTTAAGGAACAGGCACCATCTTCTTCGCCTGTCTTTATTAGTTGGGACAGTATCGTGCTTGCTTTTGCTGAATCTCGCACACCTAAATCATGGGCCTCTCCAGTTAAAGCAAGCTCAACACTGTTTATGAAAGTTGTTTTACCCGACCCATTACCTCCCACGAGTAAAACTTTATTGCTGTTGAGGTGAAACTCTGCCGGGTTGGTGTAGCTCTTTAGATACGGAAAGTTTTTAAGTGATGTTCGTAGTACAAATTTAGTGTCGTAGTTAGTCATTCTATACCTCTGCCCAGTTGGTTCCAATGTGCGCTTCTGCGCTAAATGTTATTCCTAGTGATTCTACCTTCTGTGTTAATGTGTCAGTTACAAACTCCTTTACCCACTGTGCGTCTGCTGCGGGCACTTGAAGCATGATTGCATCATGCAGTTGGTTTACGATTCCTATGCCTTTTTTGAAGTCAAAGTTTATCTCGTTCAAAACTCCGATCATGCCCTTGCTTACGACAGCAAATCCACCCGCTTGTACGCCGTAGTTCACGATGGCATTGAAGTCTTCTTTATAGAAGTACCGCCGCCTGCCTTGTATTTTTTCTTCTACGTAACCGTTACGTTGCCACTCTTTGATGCAGGAGTTCCACCAAGCTTTAAACTCTGGGGACGATCTCGTCCATTTCCTGTGGAGTAGACGGACTTCTTGTAGCGTATAGTCTACGTAGAGTAAGTTACCATCACCATCTTCTGCCCTCATCAAGATTTCATGTACTTTCTTCGGGTTAGCACCATACAAAGAGGAGAAGCAGATTGTTTTAGCCAAGTCTCGTAATCTCTTGAACTGACCCTTTCCTTTCTTCAGAGGACTGTCAGGAGCACCCTCTGCATCCCAGAAGCTGTCACCAAACATCATCTGACCTGTGAGGTTGTGTGGGTCTATAGTACCTGTTGTGAAGGCTTCTAGGTACGTTCTAGCCCCTGCTAGTGCAGCAGCAAACCTCAATTCAAGCTGGTCATAGTCAGCACCGACAAAAACCATACCGTCATCAGGTACGAACATGTCCCGTAGGCTATAAGGTATGTTCTGGAAATTTGGGTTTGAGCTAGACAATCTACCCGTGACAGTTCCATGTACATTGTAATCGGCGTGTACCCTGCCATTCTTTACTACTCCTCTATCTGGGGCAAACTTCTCAAGGTACGTTCCAAGCAGCTTAGAAGACTTACGGTATCTGCGTAGTTGGTCAATAAACTCTTTCTGGCTCTCGTCCAAAGCAGGGTTACCAATCAACATACGTAGAGTAGCAGCATCAGTACTGGGCTCACCCATAGAAGTGAAATGATAAGGAGTAAGTCTCCAGTCTTCAAAGAGTAGAGACTTTACTTGCGCGACAGAGTTGGGGTTGAACTTACTGTGTGTGTTCTCTCTTAGGTACGAAAGACTGTCTACCATCTCTGCGGAGATAACGTCTTCGTGTCTCTTTCTGATTGACTCGTCGATACGTATACCAAGACGGTGCATACCGACACACATCTCCTGTAGTTTTTCATCTACATGATATAGCTGTAGCTGCTTTCTCCGTTTAGCCATTCGACCCAGAGGACCGGGCAGATAAGCATTCACGGCTACATCAGTAGCACAGTAAGAGTAAAGCTCTTGATCTGTCTTAGCTTTCACTGCTGTGTGCTCCGCCTTCCATGCTGGTACATCTGTGAACATTGAACCAACATAACCAAGAGAGTGTGGTGCTTCTGACTCTGCTAACTTGTGGAGTAAGATTGTATCGACAAGAGGTGCGGGAGTTACGTTTAGGTATTGTTCAATGACCATCCTGTCATAGTACCCTGCATTGTGGCCCACTTTTACCTTGTGTGGATCTACGAAGAACTTACGTAGCAGTGTTTTTATCTGTTCTTCTTCTGTATGGGTGTAAGCTAGTGTCTGCCCATCAATAGATAATATAGGAACAATCATAACTTTAGACTCTGAACCTATACCAACGCATCTTAGATTACATGTCAACGGGTCAATCCCATCTGTCTCCACATCGTAAGTTACGTACTTGCCGGTGTAGTCTAAGAACTCCTCTACCTGTTCTACAGTTGGGTGGAACAGCACATCGGGGTCAACCCAGTTCAACTCATCCCTAAAGTGACGACCGGCTTTTTTGAAGTCTGAAATAAAGACAGCTAACCATTGAGGGTTAAATACAGCAAAACTTGGGCTTACTGTAGGTAGTAGTTTAGAATCCCCGTCTTTAGTAGGGCCTCCCCTTACTTTCATTATCGATGGGCTACCTTGCATTACATGCTTCACAGCTTGGGGGCCAAGAGGTATGATGTTTTTTATATTCTCCATCTCTGCTGAAAATCTGGGAGCGCAACAAGTAACCGGTGACTCTATCGGTTCTGTTCTCTTTTTGTTTGCTTTGTTCAGTTGAACTAGAAACTCTTTCTCTTTGTTGTTTGGGAATTGGCAAGCCACTATGGGTATAGTGCTTACTCTTTTCATCCCTGATTCTTTCTTAGCTTTGTTAACTAATGCTGATTCCTGTCGGGAAAAGAAAGACTCTCTATTAGAAGGAGAAAAGCAAACTATTGCGGTATCTGAACCGCGTAGTATCTCTGACTCTTGTGGTGACCAGCACCCCCTCCCCTCCCAGTAGGAGCGAAGGGGGCACGCATTACAGTTAGGTTTACTCACGTTACTCTACTCCGTGATTTACAGCTACCCACTCTTTTGAGGGAGGAGCAAAAATGTAGACAGAACCAGCAGGGTGAAAGATTACTTTACGTGCCCAAGTAACTTCCTGTGTGGAAGCCCAAAAATCTTTGATCACAAATCTATCGTGCTTGTACGGGTTGTACGTAATCTCGTGTAGTGCTGTCCTAAGTGAAGGAACTAAACCGTATTCTTCTACCATGGACATAGGATTAGCGTCCGTTCTGGTGCCAGTAATCCAAGCATGTACGTTCTTTCTTTTTGTTTTTCTAACTTTAGACTGTCCCGCAGGTTGCACAGTGAAGGAGCAATCTTCTAAGACAAGAGCACTCGCGTGCCCTACGACTATGTTTGTTTTTTTATTTCGTAGGGACCAAAAGGGTACACCCTGTTTGTACCTACGTATGTTCATATATACTTGTAGTTTTGTTCCTACAGTTTCTGGATAATCCATCGCACATCTCTTTGTTAAGTGTTCGGTGTAAAAAATGCACCTGTATACAGCAAACAATCCCACTTGTTACCCCCCAAACCAGCATCCCGCCAAGGAACTAGCTAGGGTTAAAAAACTGCATACAGGTGCATAAAACGTCAGAGGCTTAGAATCTCATCCAAGATACCATCATCGTTACCGTTCTCCTGCGCTTTAGGTGCAGCAGGTTTTGGTGTTGTATGATTAGTCTCTAGAGAAGAAAGGCTAGACCAACGAGCCTCCTTGAACCAGTCTACTTTACTCCATCCACCATCCTGCTTTGGTTGGTAGCGGCAGAAGCCAGTCAAGGAAGGAAGCTCTGTTGACTTCACTTTCTTCAAAGCTTTTTGATCGTCTGCACTCAAGCTGTCAAAGTTGCTCTTGGGCATACCACCAGCAAGAGAGGACTTAATAATAAACCCCCACATGTCTTGTGGCTTAACACCAAAGGACTCCATGAACTGTTTCCAAAAAGCAAGAGTAGGGTCTGCCTGTAATCGATGTGGAAAGTTAAACCCATCCTTAATGACACAGCCAGCCTCTGGTCCTTCTACTACTTCAGTAGAAAAGATAATTCTGTCAGCACCTTTGGATGTTGTCCTGTGTTCAGCATCGACAAGACGGACCTTAAAGTAACCTCGTTGTTTTGGTGGACCGCCACTACCGGCAGCAGAAACGGATCCGAAATCGATTGAATTAAAACTCATAGTGTAATCTCCTGTTCAAAGTTATCGATGAATAACTCTAATGTATTAGTTGTGTACTTACGCATGGAGGCCCTATCTAAAGCATCCATGCAAACTGTTCTGATGTGTCTTTGGTCTTTGTTCTCCTTTTCTAATTTTGTGATTGTTGCTTTGAATAAGTCGCCCACAACGAACGACTCCTCCTCTTGGCTTCTCTTATAAATCTTACCGGCGAGTGACTCTACTTCCTTTTCCATCCACTCAAGCTTTGGGTTACGAGGTACAGCATGACCGCACGCACGTAAAAATTCACCCAAGTTTACTCTACATGTCGGTGGACCCTCAAATCCCCGCCAGCCTGTGACCCAATCGGGGTCTGGCCCTAGTTGGAATACATAAGGATGGCCCGGTTGATTGCCGTCGTAGACTACCCGAGCTACAAAGTCAAACATAGTTGGTATGACTTTAGGTAAACGAACACCGGGTACTAGTGGCCCGCCTTTCAAATCCTTTTCTTCTCTAGGCCCTTGCTCATGCATAGACCACCAAACATTACAGTTTGCACTACGGCAAACATCACGAAAGGCTAGCACTTTGGGGATAAGCCTAGCATAGCTATCCCACACGTTACCCCTGCATTCTTTGAGTAACTTCATCTGCTCCTGCTCAAATAGAATCGAAACATCATCAATAACGATTGTGTCTAACTTATTGTGTGTCTGATCAATCAAAGAACAAACATGTTCTAAGCTGGTGGGTACAATGTGTTTTGGTTCTATACCCAACCAGTTCGCGCAGTTAAGTGATCCTCTTGGGGCTATAAATAAACTAGGAAAACCAACACCCCTAAGTAGTGCAGTGGTCTTACCTGTTTTTGGTGGTCCGTAAATACAACCGAATATGTTGTCTTTGTGTGTTTGTTTTTTATGTTGTTGTGTCACTGTCTTGCTCCTTCATTAGTTCGTAGTAGGTATCTTCTGAAATCTGGACCAAGCTGGATATAATCCAAACTGGTCTAAAGTGTAAAGGGGCAACAAGTAAATAATTACCTGCTACCTCTAATACTTCACATGGGTAGAAGTCTTCTGTTTTCTTGTAGTCAACTTTAGTGTAAGGGTACTCACCGACTAAAGCGCGGGACCACACAAGGGATTCAAACATCTAGAATCCCCATTGACATTCACTGTGATAGTCACATGCACCAAAGTTTGTGAAACATCCTGTTGTAAGATGCGATCCGGGCCACTCTCCTACTGGTTTATCTTTGTATAAATTTATTACTCTGTTCGCGTGTATAATTGTATTCTTAAAGTCTGCTTCACTGTAGGGTGTTGCCTCAACTTCTGGACGCTTAAATACCGCGATAGCATCCGGGAAGCCTTTCGGTAACTCTAACATATTTAACATGATGCCTGCAAACCGTTTCTTGAAAAGCCCCTTTCCAAGTACATTATAACCGACCATCTGGCCCGATAGGGAGTACCTCCGAGTGGTGCTTGAGGTCAAACGGGCCGTCGTTTTGTGATCAACGATTGACACGTTCCCATTCTGGTCTTGGATTATAAGGTCTGCTCTTTGTGTGTATGGATAGTAGCAGTCGTATTCTTTATCATAAACATTTGCTTCCAGCTCTTTCTCTACTGCAAGTATCTTAAAGCTATCTGTGACCCAGTACGCCATGTACTGCTTCACTGCTTCTTGTGCGAACTCTACCCACTCTAGCCATTCGTTCTCCTCACTCTTTAGTGCTTCCTGTTGGGCAAGCATAGCAATAGCAACCACAGGTTCATGCCATTGAGTAGGGTCGTTACCGTCCTGTTCTTCTTTGAGTCTTTGGTAGAAGTGAGCTAACCCCTGATGTACTAAGCTCCCCTTAATCAGAGGTATTCTTTTTAATCCTTCTTTTGGGTGTTGTTTTTCCCAAGCGTATAATCTTGGGCATCGAAGCACTAAGCCTAGTCCATGCCACCCATGTCTACTTGGTCCAGCGTTAATAAGTTTGTCGTTGTTCATTTGTTCGGTCCTTTATACTTTGTCTGCTTACTTTTCACTATGTCCACCGGGCAACTCTGGAGTAGGAGTCTTACCAAGTAGGCGTAAAAGTTTATCAATAAATGTAGGAACAACCTCATCTTCTGGGTTCTTCCTAGTTCTCTCCCTCGCTCTTTCTACTTCCTTCTCTGTGAAGATTAATGTTTCTAGTTTGCCGTCAATCTTTACTAGCATCTTCATGTACCAAAAATTGGCACTGCTTTTTTTGTCTAGGTTAGCGGCTCTAATCACTGTTCCTCTTTTCATTTTTATCTCCTTTCTTTAGTACACCGTACTGGATGAGTCCTCTTTTTATCAAGTATCGAATAGCCCTTGTTCTGTTTATGTTCATCTTCATAGCAAAATGATCTAGTGCTTTTACTAACCAAGGCTCAAGACGAAGTGACATCACGAATGAATCTTTTCTTTTATCCTCACCCATAGCTTAGTCCTCCTGTGCTTCTTCTTTTAAGACTTCTATATAATCAATAAAGGCCCGGTATATCTTAGCTTTCGACTTATCTAGCGGGTCTTCTTGCTCGTCGTGGTGTTCTTCCACTCCCTTGAGTTCACGTATGATCGGACTGTGGTATTTAAATTCGTACCCTAAGCTAAAGTCAAACTGGGTAACAGCGTCTAGTATTTTGTCGCACGCAACTATGATTGTTCGCATGTCCCTAGAAGGCAGGTAAGCCTCGCTTACATCTACACAGTACAACCCCTTTGCTACTGCTCGTTCGTAGCACTCTTTGTAAGGATAAAGGTCCATGTGTATTGACTCTTTGTTTATTTCAAATGAGCAGTACTCGTGTCCCTCGTTACCGTACCGACATAGTACAGTCCCTCTTGTATGTGTCCCGCAGTAGTACAAATCCCATGTACACTCTCGACCTACGCTTCCATCGCTGTGTGTGTAGTGCCCTGAATATGTGCCGAGAAATGTACATTGGTCGCAGTCGTGTTGGTATTTCTTTGTCATTGTCTTAGTCCTTTGTCTTAGTGTCCGTAGTTACAGCCGATGATCCACTTCTCTCCATTGTGTATGGTTGAACTTTCATACACGCCGCATTGTCCTGAATTACATGCTGCTATAAATTGCTCTTTGTGTAGACCATCGCTCACACGATATGCCCTACGCTTGTTCGTACACTCTAAAAGATTGAGATGAATCTGAATTTCCAAGTCGTCCCATACCTTTCGAGGTACATCGTTAAACCCGCGTATCATTGTCTTAGTCCTTTGTTCATTATGTTCTGTATTATTTGTTCTTCGTTCTCTGAACCTGAAAGTATATCAATCAGTACATTGTCGTCTGCTGTTACCTCACTTACTGTTTCTAGTTTTGTTAGTAGTGAATCAGCTACATGCTCATCCACTGTATTAGATGCTATTGCATACATAATCAGCACTGGTTTCTTTCTACCGTGACGTGTGAATCTACCTTCTGCCTGTACAATCTCGCGTGGAGTCCACGGTAACTGTACGAAGATAGCTACATCTGTGTACTGGAAACCATCAATAGCTTCACCAAATGCATGGGTAGTACCAACAAACACGGTTGGTCCCTCACGCTTGGAATACTCTACAACCATCTGTTCTCGTTCTACAGTAGGTATACCACCGTGGCCCCAGTATGTTTTAACCTTCAGCTTTTTCTGTATGTCTGCTGCAATACTCTCACAGTCTTTTCTTCTACCAGTAAATATGACTACCTTCTGCCCTGCCTCTACAAACTCCTCAATAGCCTGCACAAGCCACTTTCTTTTACGGCTTGATGCTTCCTGTAGTTTGATCTCAAAGATTGTTTGTGAGCTAGTCAGGGCTGTTGTATCTGCCTTGAAAGAAGGAGAACACTGATCTTCTATAGATAAGTAGGCCAGTGTTCTCCTACAGGGCGGCATCTGTCTGTGTACTAGGTCAACAGAAACGTGGTGACATACTTCTCGCAACTTAGTGGCTAACTCCCTTTCGTTACTTTTGCCCTTAGTGTTTAGTCCTCTGCCCGGTACTTCATAGGCAGCACAGTATCGGAAGGCGTACTGCTTAGATGTACCAAACATGTTGGGCATCACTACATCACACGGACTCCATGCTGACATCAGTGTATTACGTATAAGTGTTCCAGTAAGTCCGATCCTCTTATCTGCTAAACGACCAAGCCTAGCAGCTACTGCTGACCTGTGTTTAGATGGACCCCATTTACCGTTTACTTTCTCATGTCTTTTCCAGTGACCAGCAGTATGTATTTCATCGAATATAACTGTAAGGTGGTTAGTACCAGACCATACTGCTATCTCATCATACCAAGCAGCAATACACTCCCACCCAATTATCAGCATTTGATGCGACTTATCAATAGTCTCTGCTTTACGCCCGTACAATATATGGGGGTTAATTGTTACTAGTCTCTTAGTCTCATTTTGCCACTGCGTTCTAGTTGCTGCCTTAGTTACAACCAGCACTTTTTCTGTTGACCTATCAGAGAAGACAGCCACGATACTTGTAGCCGTTTTACCAGACCCACAAGGGTGGAGGAGTATAGCACCCCTCCTACCCTTTACCCAGTCTATAGCTTCTTTCTGGTAACCAAGAAGCCAGTCCTGTACCCAGTCCCTAATCATCTTTCATTATCAACAGAGGGAAGTCTTCATCTATTTCGGAGTGGTCTGGGTGTACATGCTCAAGAAACCCTACTGCTGTTAGCTGGTAAGGCTCATCGTCAAACCAGATTGTAGGTTCTTGTTTACGTTCCCATTCCGTTAAAGACTGTAAAACAACAATTAGGTCATTTATAGTTTTTACTTCGGTGTGTATCTCCATGTCTGGCTCTGGTATCTCAATACCACAGTCCGGGTCTGCGTCTGCATACTTGTCATAAGGTGCTGCAAACTTAGCAGCGTGTGCTGCTGCTCCACTCACTGTACTTGTACTGTAGTCGTTACTCATTGTCTTCTCCTGTTGTTGATTACACTTCTTCTTCATCTATCCAAACGAACGCCTGTACCCAAGCCCCTTTTCTGTGCTTCCCGCGAGAAAGGTGCTGTCCGGGGCGCAACTCGCCAAGCTCAACGGAATGAATATTTGGGTTAACCGAAACAAATTCTGGAATCTTCTTCCGCGCCACATCTAGAAACCTTTTCTTTAATTCAGTTACACTCATTGTTCTCTCCTATGAAAACACGAAAAGCCCCCTCTACTACAGAGGGGGCTGTGTATGGGTTAGGTTATGCTAGGGTTTCTGGCTCTACATCTAAGAACCCGCTCCATCTCTGCTCATTACTAGCGTCAGCATACACGTATTCACGCTGCTTTTTAGCAGCACGTTCCATGATGTCGACAGCAAAGTCCTGTACATAGCAAGCAGTGAGAAGACGGGACTCATCCGTAATGCGGTTAGCACTGTAGGTAACTGCATCTACTACACGCTGCACACTACATGCAGCCTCTGGTTCTCCACCCACTGTACCTGCTGTGTACATACGACCGGCATTGGTTTCCTCACTAATACATTCTTTCATGTACTCTACATCACGTTGACTGATCACACTAGACTTAGTCCCATCATCATCTTCTTCGGAAGAACCACCACTTGGTCTGTAGCTGGCAACCATAGAGTCTAGGAATGTAGCGAAGTTACTTACCTGCTGGTTTTGTGCTTCCTGCCACATCTCCTTGATACCCTGACTCTCTAGACGAATAGAGGTTACCCCTCCACTTAAACGAGAGACGATGCTTTCGTAAGAACTGTTCTTCCTACAGCGAATGGTTGCGCCTGAAGGTGCAAACCTGAACTGACCATTCCAACAATCTGGTGTCCAGTTACCCCCAGCTAGAAAGGCAGAGCATGTACTGTTCTGCGAATTACCACCGTTGATACTCTTGTATGGAGTATGTAGCTGGAAACCACTCTCAATAATCTGACGTGCTACCTCTGGACTCTCATCCAACATCTGTATCCTAGTCATGTTGGATGAGACAGTTGCCTCAATAATCGGCATGGCTAGCAACTCTGGGTTACTACGGATAAGTGCTTCAATGTACGCATCATCTGTAAGCTGATTGTACCTTTTGTACACTCCTCCGATGTATCGCCGCACTAGTCCTGTGTGTGCGTTCTTACCAATGAATGTAATCAGTTCATTCTGTACACCACTATTAAAACCATAGTTACTGTTAAAACTATGAGTCATGCTCATAAACTTGAAAGCAATTTCCAGTTCTTGGTCATAACGTGCTTTGTATTCTGGGTCGTTCGTCTGACTCCAGCACGCACGATTTCTACGGTATAACTCCTCTAGTCTCTTTAGTTCTCGTGTACCACCGGGTACACACTGATGGAAGAACTTCTTGATACCCTTCTCTGTAAAGTACAGCTTCTCTCCTGCGCGTAAGATTTCTTTACCGTTTTCAATCCAAGCACTCATACCCTTTGCTTTGGGCATGAGTCGTACATAGTACCCTTCAAGGTCACGGTTAAACTCGAACTCCCAGTTGTACTTATGTGTAGTACGCCAGTCCATACCGTAGTTTAAACGCTGGACTTCCTCCTGTAAGTCCCGTAGAGTAGGAGGGTTCTGTCCTTTCTGAGTCTTCCAACTCCAACGGTACAGGATCTCATTACCCTTACCCGCTGATAGCAGGGGACCATTGTAGTCTAAGCTGTCTGTCTGTAGGGTTACCAGTTCTTGTGAAGGTACGATTAAGTCCCTCTTTGTATTTAGTGGTATTATCTGCATCTTCTCTTTCTCTCCTTGGGCGCGACGTTCTAGCTCTGCTAGGGACTCATCGTCCCACGATGCAAACCTAGAATCGTTACGTAAGTGTCTGATTATCATTAGTTTGTAAGCTGCTGGTGCAGCTAGGATTGTGTTTGCTTCTCTCTGAATTGTTTCTGTATCGATGTTCATTGTTCTATCCTAGTTGTTGTGTTGCTTTTTCTTTGTCTGATTTCTCTTTGTCTTCTCTGTACTTAGTGTAGTCATCTCCGTTCTTTTTAAACTCTTCGAAAGACTGTGCGCCTACCCACCGTCTTCCGTTCTTGTGGCACCATTGTTCAAATGTAAGCATTGTTAGTTCTCCACGTATAGTTGGCATAGTCCGAGTATGTGATCGTCTACTTGTTTTGCTGTGTACTTGTATGACTCTTGCAACATCTTATGTAGAGCCACAAGTTCACTGTGCTCAAGAGGGATAGGTGTAGACACACCAGCATAGAAAGCTTGGTAAGTACGTAGGTGTTTACGTGTTGTGTTACTTACTTTCTTCTGGTGTGGTGCCTTACACTCCTTGCTGTAGAAGAAGATGTGACCAGAACTGCGGGCCACAAATACAGCTAAAGGAGTCTCATAGCTCTGTATAAGACTCCCGTGTTCTGTGATTTGTTCTATAGTGTTTGGGACTCTGCCCTGTCTAACGCTCATTGTTCTCTCCTTGTTACAATGCGGTAAGTACCGCCTTCATTCTCTCTGTACTCTTTCAAACGCTGATCAATCTCTGTACTAGACTTCTCTGCACAGATGTCTTCCCAGCCATGACCGTAGCCATAGTCTGCCTGTAATACCCAGTATCTCATTGGTCTTTGTCTCCTGTTATTTGCTGAATTACTTCTTCTGAAAAACCAAACATTCTCCACACAGTGGGTGGGATAGATACGTGTTCTGGTTGAGGGTCAGTACCTAAGTTTACATTCCTGTGATGGTATGGAAGTTCTTCCTTAGCTTTCTCTGTCTCTACGTGAGACTGTAGTTTGCTCCCTAGAAATGGCGCAACAATCTCCTTGTTCATGGACATCAGTTTATCGTCTGTCATATTCATTAGTAGTTCTGTGATTTGATCATGTGTCATTGTTCTTCTCCAAAGCAGTCCTGCATGTCTTTTACAAATGGTAATACTGTCTCATTCAAAAACTTCTGTAGTTCATAAGCAGAAATCTGACGACCAGAGTTAGTACACGGCCAAGCAGATTCAGAGGGTGGGTGCTCACCCACTCCACTGTTCAGTCTTTGTGAAACAATCTTTATTTGTTCTATTAGTTCTTTAGGTAACATAGTTAGTTCCATTTCTGTGCAAGCATAGTACGCTTGCCGGTTTCTGGGTTTGAGATCCAAATAGTGCCGCTGTAGATACCATAAAACCAACCTTCTGCATGTAGAAGGTTGGAGGTTGTTCTTGCTGGCACTCTTTTACCTGACCTGTCTACGCCAGTAATGACGTAGACAAATCCATTTAGTTTTACTACGGGTTTTACTGCTGACATAACGACTCCGCGTCGTGAAACGATACTCTGCCTATTGTGTAGTTGTGCTGCTCTGGGCCAGTGCTATGAAGTATATCTTTGCTCCCAAGCTCCTCCCAAGTACACTCAACAATTTGAGAAAGACCACAGGGAAGTATCACTCGTTTTGCAGGTATAAAGCCCTTTATCCTTTTATTACGCAGTACTTGTAATAGGGCAAGTATGCCATCTAATCCGTCTAGGTATGCATGGTTACTATCGTCCTTGAACCAGTTGTCACCTTGTCTGTGCTTACTCACTTGTGTGACAATAGTGCTCATCAACTTGGACATGAACATCAGATCTGTATACCGAACATTCCCAGATATACTTGGCTCTACTTCGTAGCTAGACCAGAACGGCTCTTCCGTGTCATACTCTGTCCAACCTAGCTCTAGTTTGTTCCATGCCGGTAGACACAGTGTGGTGTAGATCATATTCCGACCTTTGATCATAAGCAGGTCAGAAATGTTTTTGTCCTTTGATGCTTGTGTAGCAACAGTGTCTGCATAGATGTCTGCTATTCTCGCATTGATATCCTGAGTGTAACCTCTGTGAAAGGCCACAGATAGTCTACGGGTAAGGTCGTTGTGTTCTACAATTACAAAATTTTGTGTCTTAGTCATTAGTTTGTCCACCATGTTGGAGGGTTTGTATTAATCCACTGTGCAGGACGACCGTCCTTGAACACAGCTTTGGTTTCGTTGTAAAAAGCCCTGTACGCTGTAACGGTACAGGAAGTACAGTCGCAGTCATAGAATCCAGTGTACTCAAATGAACCAAAAGCACGCGGTGGTGCTTTCCATCCATTAGAAACTACAGAGGATAGGTGAGAGTTGTGTTTACACCACAGAAGAAAGTCATACACATATGGATATGGTTTTGTTGGGTAACGTCTGTGCTTTTCTGCACAGAGTTCTAGAGCGTGGTCAACTAGCCAGTCGTAGTGATGACTACTCTCACGAACCCAGACTGTACTGGGGTGATTGAAGTGACTGGTGTTCTTACGTACATCACCTTTGATAGTACGCGGCGCATCGTACAGAACTTCTGTACTGAAGCAAGTAGCCAGCATTTGTGCTGACTCGACTGCCATCTTGACTACGTGCCTGTTACACAGACTACGTGCAGCCACATTTGGGTCTGTATGTACATAGAATATATTCATGTCGAAAGTCCTACATACAAGGCAAACACTGCAATAATTGCAGCGTAAAACATAGCTAGTATCATTGTTATCTCCTGTTCTTTGTTACTTTGTCTCTACTACAAACACTAAAACCCTGCCGGAGCAGGGTTGTAGAATATCTAGTAGAAGTGGGTAGACAGTTTATGCAGACATGTCTAGGTCTGTACCCACTAACCACTTTTGTGGTCAATATCCTTCATCACTTCCATAGTGATTAACGCACACTTATGGTATGCGATGTTCGTACTACTGTGCATGAACACTTCATTCTCCGTCATGTTTGGAGAAAGTTGTTTGTCATGCTCTATGATTAGATGTCGCAGTACATCGTACACTTTGTGCACACCCGCCTTCATAGAGTTGGGGCAGTATATATCAGTGCTGCTGCTCATGTGCTGCCTCCAGTTGTGCGCGGAGCACAGCCAGTTCTCTGTTTGCGAGAGAGTTCAACGAACATGTAAAGTACATTTCCTGTAGATCACCACACTGGTACTGAAAACTCATTCTTGTACCGTACCTCTTTATCATCCTGTACAGTTCATCAATGCTGAACGGCTTTTCTGCTTTCATCTTCTGCCACACGTTAGCAGCACGTTTCTTAGCAGAACTAATCTTTGTCTGTTCAGTGCTACTCATCTTGAACCTCCACTTCTTCTGTAGGTTCTGACTGTAGCTCTGCTTCTGTGAGGATAGACAGGCCATCCTCGTGTGCTTGTTCTTCTGTGTACTGAAATGTCATGGGGTTTCTCCCGGTTCTCTGTTATTTGTTATCGCACAAAAACTGAACAGTATAAGGTAATACTGTGCAGATCAAGAACGACGACGGCCCTTTGTACTATGTACGGAAGGGCGGAAACTAAGAAAGTCTGTGGAAACCACAGACTTGTTGCTGACTTGTACTGTACCCGTGATAGGTACAGCAAAAAATTAGAAGCCTACTAGTAGCAGGTCTAACTGTAGACCTACATAGATAAGGCCAAAAAAAATAGCACAGCCGAGGGGAGCAAACGCAATGTCCCGGCGTGCATTTTGTCTTATTGTGTGCTGTGTATCTGAATCCATTTTGTATACTCCAAACGCAAAAACCCCGGACATATGTCCGGGGTTGTGCTGTGGTTAGTGGGTTAGTTTCTAGGCTATCTGCTTCGCTTCCATCATGGACATTAGCTTCTTCATCTGCTCTTCCATCGCTTTGATTTTATCATCCTGTGCTTTCATAGCCTTGTCCTTTTCTGCTATCTGGGCTTCAAGTTTGGCAACCTTGCCTGAACCGCCTTGTGTGGCTTTCTTCTGTACAGAAGCCCAGCCGAATTGACCGGCGCAGTATCCAGCTAGTCCAGCACCGGGTAACAGTTCAAGACAGTATTCACCGACAGGTGAGATAGTAGCCGGTTCTGTGCCGTTCTTCTCACAGGCTGCACAGTACTCCGCATATTGAGCATCACAGAGTTTTTGTGCATCTGACATCGTCATGCGTCCCTCGTGTGTGAAGTCAGTCGCGGCTGTGCTTTCAGTTCCAATCTTTACTGTGCTGTTCTTACCGTAATAGGCCCAGAACACGCGCCCAGAGTCTGGACCGTCCAGAATTACAGAAGCTTGGAAGATAGTGGTAGAACGCTTGACCTCTGCTACCTGCGTGGTCTTCTCTAGTCGGTTGAGTTTGCGCCCCTTATCGTTCTGGATTGTGGTCGGCCGTAGTCTAAATCCTTTCGCCTCGCCGGTTACATAGTCCAATTCATTCAGAGTGTATCCGTTGGTAGCTTTCTTAATGGATACTGCTGTAATGCTCACGAAGTCTTCAATGTTTACTGTGCTGGTCACTGTGCTCTCCTTGTTTGTCTTTACTGTGCTGTTCTTTGTTACTTTGTTGGTTGCTTTCTTTGTCATTGTTCTACTCTCTGTGCTGTAGGCTGAATTGCCCCGATGCAGGTGAGAAACTCTCACTTGCGGAGCAATTATATCACGGATACCGGGTGAAATTAGGGGCTGAATCGATGATAATCGGCATTGAAACTACGGTATCGTTTGTTTGGGTATGAAATAGGGCTGAAAGCATTATTTTGTTGGTGGCTGAAAGAGGAGTTAGAAAGGGGATAATAAGCCGGTAAGTATTGCCGTCCATCGGTTACCGGTTGTGACTAGTGGTGCAAACGACGGTTTCCTTTTGGGTGGTTCTTCGATATGCAAGGTATAAGGCCGACAATGACCAGATGCGTGGTTGTCTGGTGTGTGGTGTCTCTGTGGTATGTCCACCGGTGATAGGTCTGTGTGCTTTGTGTGTGCTGTGTGCTTTGTGTGTGCTGGTTTTCTGTGGTGTGGTGTGTGCTGTATCCTTCTGTGCTGTGGTGTGTGCTGTGTATAATCCACAGAAATTTTTGGGGACATACTAGGTGTGTCAAGGATCAGGCAAAGCCATCCCCGGTAAGGGGTGGGGGGGGTATACTTCCGGGGGGAGGAGGTTCAAAAACGGCAATCAATTTTTAGACTTTTCGGAAAGTGACACATCTTGTGTCACACTTTTAACTTGTGTCACACCTTGTGTCATCGCCATATTCTAGTTTGTATCTTTGTTATTTTATATTAGTGACGTAATGACACAAAAATACTAACACTACACATGAAAGAGATAAGTGCCTATACATATATTCCACACATATAGTGTTCTATTACTGTAGGAGATAATGCCAGAAGTTCTGTCATTTGCGTCACTGTGTCATGGCCCAGTTTCTTCCTGCATTATTTCAATGACACATCGTTTTGGCTTGTGTCACAACCGGGTTTTTGTGTCACAAAACACGGTATTTTAGTTCGGGGCCAAAAAAACCGATCTAACGGCTTGACCGATAGTACCTCCCGTGGTATCGTGGCGACATTCAACGATTAGGAGTAACAAATGGCCACTGATAAACCACAATTCGATTTTGCCACGGTCGAAGAAGCAGCAGAAATCTTGCAGGTACACACAAACACGATTTACCGGGCCATCAAAGCGGGTAAAATTCCTGTTGTTAAGGTTGGCGCACAGTTACGTATCCCACATTCTTTCTTTGAAGCATCAACAGTAGACTCTGATGAAGATGATACTGACTGGGACGATTACGAGTCAGAATTATTGACTGAAAGTGAAGACGACTACCTCAAACTAGCTCTATAACTCCTACCCCAAGGCTACCCCCATGCATCTCCAAGCTTCACCTGACGAAATACGTCAGGCTGTCGAACTTTTGTTCGATGAAAGTGATACTATAGAGCTACGTGCTTTAGATGTATCCACTCCTCAATATAGACGACCCCATACAGAGTTCGGTTACTTTACTGATCACGAAAAACTTGTAGCAGCAGCAACAGAACTCTCTCTCTACTCCACAGGTGTATACATTACAGCTAATCCGGTCGATCCGGGGCTACTGGCTCGCGCTGCTAACAGAATAAAGCCAGCAGATAGAGGCGATGCTACTAAAGATGAGAACATTATAGAACAAAGATGGCTTCTTATAGACATCGACCCTAAACGGCCTACAAAAGTATCTGCCACGAAAGAAGAAAAGCAGATCGCAGTAGATAAGATGAAAGAAATCTATGCGTACTTAAATACAGAGGGTTTCCCTAAGCCAATCGTTGCGGATTCAGGGAACGGTATACACTTAATGTACCGCATTAAGAATCCCGAAAAGACACCTTCGGACATGATTTCTAGCTTCCTTAACGCATTGGGGTTTATGTTTGACTCCCATCAAGTTAATGTAGATTCTAAGGTTTTCAATCCGGCTCGGATTTGGAAACTTTATGGGACGGTGGCTCGCAAGGGCGACCACACGGAAGACCGACCGCACCGACTTGCACGGCTTCTAATCACCCCAGAAAAGGTCGGACGGGTAACGGTCACCCAAATTAAGCGCGTGTTATCAAGGTGCCCCAGTCAGCCCTCTGGGGACGTTGATCCGGCTTTATCTCGTGACCGTTCCCGTCTTGACTCATGGATTCACGCCAACGAGTTGGACGTGGCTGGCCCGATTCCGTGGAAGGATATGGGTCGCAAATGGGTCTTCGCTACATGCCCGTGGGACAACAACCATACAGACAGAAGTGCATACATTGTACAGTTTAACAACGGGGCTGTAGTTGCCGGATGCCATCATACAGACTGTAATGGCCATAAAGAGGGGTGGGCATCTCTACAAGAGATGTACACCACTCTAACACCTACACAGAATAGAAGAACACAAGTAGAACGCACGCAGATGTTAGCGTCTACATCAGACAGACCAGCACTATCCGACTTGGGTAATGCCAAGCGGTTAGTCAATGCTTTTGGTCACAACATCAGGTACATCCCAACTTGGGGACAATGGCTCATTTACAATGGTGCCCGATGGAAGGTAGACGATGATGGTGCGATCAGTCGTTTAGCTGCGTTAGCTGTCGCAGAAATTTTTGTAGAAGCAGCAGCCGAAGAAGATGAAAGTACAGCGCAAAAGCTGTACAAGCACGCCCTGAAGTCTGAATCAGCGACTGCATTACGTAATATGGTAAACCTTGCGATGTCTGAATCAGGTATATCAATTTCAGAGAAACGCTTGGATAGTAACCCTTGGTTGATGAACTGTACGAACGGTACAATCAATCTACTGACGGGTGAGCTTCAACCACACGACCGTGATGACTTGCTCACCAAGATGGCACATCTTGAATACAATAAAGACGCGACCTGTCCAACTTGGCAGAAGTTTTTGTATAGGATTATGGGTGGTAATGCAAGTTTAGTAAGTTTCTTACAGCGGTATTCGGGGTACACCTCTACAGGTGACGTGTCTGAACAGGTGTTAGTCCTGATGCATGGTAGAGGCTCAAACGGTAAATCTACTTTCTTAAAAGTTCTTCAGCAGTTGTTCGGTGACTACGGTAGACAAGCAAACATGGAACTGCTTTTATCCATGAAGAACAGTAACTCGCACCCTACCGGAATGGCTCGATTGATGGGTGCTAGATTTGTAGCGTCATCAGAAGTAGAACGTGGGGCACCTTTTGCCGAAGCCCTTGTTAAGCAGATGACGGGTGGAGATACAATTACTGCTAGATTTATGCGTAAAGATTTCTTCGAGTTTGAACCAACGCACAAACTTTGGATCGCAGCTAACCATAAGCCAATTATCAAAGGTAACGATATGGCTATATGGCGTAGAATACTTCTGGTTCCTTTTACGGTAACCATCCCTGTTGAGCAGCAAGACAAGCAGCTACTGTCAAAATTAATAAAAGAACAAGCGGGGATTCTAAACTGGGTTGTTCAGGGTTGTTTGGCATGGCAGAAAGAGGGGTTGAAGCCACCAGAAGACGTTTTATCCGCTACCTCTGATTACAAAGAGGACATGGATTTATTAAAAGACTTTTTTGATGACTGGTGTGAAGAAGGAGAGGGACTAAAAGTCACAGTGAAAGATTTATATGAGTCTTATCTAGACTGGTGTACAGTTTTTCACGAAAGCAAGCCCGTGTCAAAGAGACTTTTTGGTATGATGATCGCAGAGCGCGGATACGAGAAAGAAAGAACGGGTAAAGCTCGTTATTGGTCTGGGATCGGTTTAAAAAACGACAGGGGAAACGCGAATTCTAAAGGTCAAATCATCTCTATGGACAGGTGGACCTGATGGCTATGTTTCCGAAATGTTTGTTTCGTGGTTGCTGTTCAGACCCATTGATTCATTTAGCAATACACTGCCCATCTACTTATTATTCAGTAAGCCCTACTCAAGATCTGACGGAAGATTCCATAGACCGGGCATTGATAAAAATAGGGTATAAAAATCTACCGTGGAAACAGATTCTAACAAAGAAAAAAGATTCAACACAGTTTCTGATTGATTGCTGGGTAGCAGAAACACCAATGTTAAAAGCCTTAGCAGAGGAGGAAACTTTATTTTTCGCCCCTGACCGTTGGCCTTACGAAGTAGAAAAGGCTTTCGGTAGAACCCCTATCCCCTCCCCCTTTGAATTAGCAAATGCTAGGTTCAACGGTAGAAAATTAAAAAACAAACTAAAGTCACATGATGTTGTGTTTTTACGTGCCTATTCTTTTGGTGTTTCAATAGATTACATCGCTAAACTATTTATGCTGAATGAAGCTTCAGTTATTGACTTTATGGTACGGGCTGTAAAAGACCTACTCGACTCAAAAAGATTTTTGCTCTGGTGTATGCACCTTGACTTTGAACGTCTTCGGTCTTTATCCTTAGCGGAGCATAAATTAGATCAAGGGATTCTACACAAACTCAAACACAGAAAAAAAGTATTTGATGAACCCTTCCTATACCCAGAGGAGTTTTTTGACTTTATCACTGACTCTCCTGTTATGCTTAATCTATGTAAAAGCGGTATACTTAAAAAACAATCACTTCGAGTTAAACCTCCTTTTAGGGTAGGTCATCGAATTTTGCAGGAACAAAATGAAGAAAAAATCGACAAAAATGGGCCGACCTGTTCAGCCGAAGAATGATGCTGCCGAATATAGCAACTGGCTGAAGCTTGTTGATGCAGACAAACGTAAACTTCTGCAACAGCATTTTAGTCAGCAAAAACTACGGGAGTATGATGATGTTTTGGACTTTTGTAAAGCTGTACTTGGTGAGCTTGTTGCTGGAAACCTTACTCCAGCCATCGCAAAGGAATCACGTTTATTGATGGAGCTTATGTTCACTGTAGTAGCCGCAAAAAACACTGCTGCTGGTACACCTGAAGATGCCTATACAGACATTGTAGCCGCTTTAGTTGCCGTCAAAAAGTCAAGTCCTCGTATCCAAGCTTCCTACACTGTAGAAAATGCTATTCCAACTTATGTTGAGTCAGAGACTATCCTAATCGCGGAAGAAGGATGAGTGATGTAAATCCACTTGATGTGCTAGCTGATCCATCAATAAGTCTACTGGCTTATGGTTCTGTTCACGATCAAGCAACGGGGCAAACTGTACGTTACGACCCCTATAAAATTACGCATAAGCTACAAGCTACTTTACTCGCTTACTATTCTACGCCACCTGTGTCTGACATAGGACAAAACAAATGGTTATGTCTACTTGGTTATCGTCAGGCTGGTAAATCTCTTACAGCAGAGTTAGCTGCTTATGTAAAAACTGCATACAATGTGGGATGGGATCACGTCTGTATTGCGGATACACGTTCTCGTGCCGAGTATCTACATCAGCGGGTTCACTTTTGTCACAATAATTGGAATGAAGCAATTAGATCGCGCACAGTTCCCAACCGAGAAGTTCGTCAGATGACGTTTGACCAGCAGGTTGGGGGTAAAATGCGCGTCATGTCAGGTGAATCTGGTGCTGTCGGTATTGGTCAATCACCTGACTCCTTTCACGCATCTGAATGCCCCTACTGGGCTGATGCGGGTGCTCAATTTACACTTATCTACCCTTCTATGATTAACCGAGATCACTCATTGATGGTTTTGGAGTCTACCCCCGCACCTATGGATGCACCTTCAGCAGAGTGGTGGCATGATCAATGTAGAGAAGCCAAAAGAGGTTTAAGTAGATGGGTGTACGCCTTTTTTCCTTTCTGGGATGGTAAGTTAAATAAACGTCCATGGCCGAAAGATGCGAAGCTAGATTTAGAAGAAATTGATTTACTCCACAGATTTAGCTCACAAGGATTAACTAAAGAGAACCTTGCTTTTCGAAGGTTGATGCTTGACGTTGACCCTGAAATCAGACGTAACCCTGACCTATTCAATGTCTACTATCCTTTTGACGACATTTCCTGCTGGGTATCTTCTGCAAACTCTGTCATTCATCCTAGCCTACTTAAAAGACATAAAGCCAAAGAATTAAGTCCGTGGATTCCATCATACATGGAGTATGAAAAACCAATATCCGACGCTCGCTATGTGATCGGGGTTGACCCTGCTGGTTACGCAGCAAGGGATCACGCTTCGTTCCAAGTATTAAAAGTATACGATAACGAGTGGACTCAAGTGGCTTGCTATGCTGATCACACCGAACCAATCCCGTTCTCTAAGAAGATTCTGGAGGTTGCCCGCAAATATAATCATGCAACTGTTGCCGTAGAATCAAATGGGGTTGGTGCGGCTGTGATCGCCTTGCTTCAAGAGCTAGAATGTCGGAACTTGTTTCACGAAAAAGCATATAGGCCCGGTATGGCTGCTACTTCTAAATCAGTCGATCAAATGCTTTCTTGGTTACAGGAAGCACTAAAAGATGAACTTGTATTAAATGATTCAGATACTGTGGATCAACTTATTAGCTACAAACATGACAAAAGAGTAGAACGCTCCGCGTCACATGAAATTTTATATGGTGCTGGTGCCGGTAAAAGACGTAGAGATCGACACCACTGGGATAAGATTTCAGCTTTACAAATGGCTGTCGTAGCGGCACGTAGGGAACCAACTCGTTACAAACCAAAAACAGAAGCTGATTTGGGTAATGTTGTATTATTCAAGGATATGACCTATAACGAGTTACAGAAATACAGGAAGGAAGAAGCTGCACGCAAAACTTCCACCCACAGAAAAAGATCTCGTTACACTCGGAGGAAAAGGTAATGGCTACCGCTAAAGAATTAAGAGAAAAAGCTGCTAGTGCTGCGATGGCAGGTGCTTCTGCTGACCCCCTTGCTAAAATGATCGCAGGTGAGGCAGAAGCAGAAGCTGCGATGTCTGAACCATCTCCAGACGCTATGCCTATGGACATGCCAATGCCACCAGAAATGGAAGCCGGGATGGGCGAATCTTGGGAAGATGGTGGTTTTATGTTTGAATTAATCGAGGGTCCACAGGGCAGAATGATTAAGATGACACCTTCTGGTGGTCAGGGTGAAGCTGTTATGGTTACTGATCCACAAGAAATTGAGATGATATTATCTAAAAAATAGGGAAGCGATGGCGGGCTACAACAAGAAACCCCTCAGTAATAAAATAGGTAAGTTAGTCAAAGAAGGCTACAAAAACAAACAGGCCGTCGCTATTGCTCACTCGATGAAAAGAAGCGGCAAAATTGGACCAAAGGGTGGTTACACCAAAAAGAAAAAAGGTAATTAGATGCCCCTGAATGGACGACAGATACAATCTCTTATCCGTATTCATCGGAACAAGAATCGCGTAGAAAGGACACATTGGGATCGCTGGCGTTCGTGGTATTTGTCAGAGTATTGGTCTTCAGAGTCCGACTCCCCTTCTGGTTCTGAAAATTTGTACAGTACAAATGAAGACATAAACATAGAAACAAACTATCCCTACGCTTATATCGACACGATGATTGCAAACATCTGTCCTACAAATCCTCAAGTTACCGTTATGGCCCGTAATGACAAACTACGGGGTTCTGCTCGTTTCCGGGAAGCGTTAATCAACGACACATTCCGTAGAAATAAACTTCATCGACAGCTATGGAAAGCAGCAACAAATGGATCTATTTGCGGTAGAGGTTTTATCAAGACTCTTTGGAGTTTTAATAAAAGGTCAGTAGAGTTTGTTGTTGTTGATCCACGTTACATTTTCTTCGATCTTACTGCCCAAAAATGGGAAGACATTAGGTATTTAGTTGAAGTAACTATCTTAACAAAAGATGAGTTTAAAAAACGAACGAAACGAAAAGGAAAAAAAGGAGCTACATACAACGCAAAAGTAGCGGAGAAAGCCAACTTTGGTGGTTTTCCCTCTTGGCTTAAAGATCAAGTTCGTTCTGATACAGCAGTGGGACAAGCCTCACAACAAGTATATGATTGGGTCACAGTATATGAAGTATACGATTTTACTGGTGATGGTCGTTACTACCATGTTTTAGAAGATCAAGAAGTACCTCTTTTCGAAGGGCAGCTTCCCTATCGTTATGTACGTAATCCATTCTCGATGCTGACCTTTAATGACAACATGACAAACTTGGGTGGGGTTAGTGACGTTAAGCTTATTTCGTCTATCCAAGAGAGACTAAATGAGATTGACACATTAGAGCTTTGGCACGCACATTCATCAAATCCAGTTCTAATGGTTAATACTGGATTGGTTGACAACCCAGAGCAAATTATAACTGCTTTACGCGATGCTACCCAACCGGGGTCTATGATCCAACTTATGGGAAAAGCAAATGCACCCATCAGAGATTTAATTGGTCAAACACCTGTACCTACATTGACACCCAGTTTTCAGGTAATGCGGGAACGTTGCACTCAAATTATTGAATTTATTTTAGGTATTCCAGCTTACAGCCGTGGTGTTGTGGGAGTTGCTGATGTTGCTACCGAAGTTGCGCTGGCAGATACGTCTACTCGTACACGTAACGGTAGACGGATTAAATCAGTTGAAGACACAGTTTCTTCATTAGGTCGAAATACAATCGGTTTGTACGAAGAATTTTTGGATCAGTCTACGACGTTACCTCTTAGACTTACGGGTAGCCGTGAGGTTTTAGAGGCAACGAGGGAGAGTCTTGCTCTTGAGGATTCAAGACCGGATTACGAACATCCAATGGATTATGACTATGATGCCGTTCCTTTTAGTCCGACTGAAAACCATAGATTAGTTCAGTTGCAAAAAATACAAAACTATCTTCCTATTCTGCTCGAAGCACAGCAAGTAGATAAAGAAAAGTTAATTACAAAATTACTAGATTTACTGCAAATGAATGACATTTTGGCTACTGACCAGCCCGCAACACAGAATGTACCAAACATGCAGGGACCGCAGGGACAACAAAGCACAGATACTATCGCTAGTGGTGCACTACCTACTGGTATAGAGCAGCCATTACCTCCTGCACCGGGAGGTGGTGCGGGTCAAGATGGTATCCCTAACCTTGGTGGTACTCCACCATTATCCGAGAGGAGCAACTAATGCCCATGTATGATGTTAGATGTACTGCTGGTTGTGGTTACTTTAATGATGTTTTTGTTTTATTATCTAAAGCAGATAAAATTAGTTGCCCATCTTGTGGTAAACCTGTTGTAAGATTAATCCGTCCAGTTGCTACTGTTGGTCCAATGCCTTCAAAACCACTTAGAGTCGATCAAATTGGTCGTACATTTGAGTCAAATGAAGAATTAAGAGATTATCAAAGAAAAAATGGTGATGTTGAAATTTTAAGTTCGAGTAGTAATAAGTGGTTGCAGCATAAAGACAGGGCTAGAAACAAAGCAGAAAATAGAGCAAAAAAACAGGGTTTTAGGGATTTAGAGCATAAAAGAGATCACGTCCAAAAAGGTGGATCTCTGGTAGAGGGGAGTTAATATGCCTTACGAAGAAATGGAAGAAAAAGAAGAAGTAGTCGAAGAAAAATCAGAAGATAAATCTGATAATAAAAAAGACTACACTGTTGAAGAAATGCTGGAGTACATGCTCAACGAGGTAAATTCTGTAGAAGAAGCCAAAGCCCTAATGGAAGAACATGGCTTTGATTTTAAAAAATCTGGGGGATCGGATGATATGTCAGAAATGATGCCTCTACCAATGCCCAAACCAAGATTAAACATTGTAGAACTTAGACTTGATGCGGCAAAAAAAGCTATGGGCAAAAAAGATAAGAAGGAAGAATAGATGACAGAAGAAACTGTAGAACAGGTAGACGTTAGTGACGCTGCTCCTGTGGCAGAAGAAACTATTAGTGAAACATCTGTTGATGAGTCTGTTAGCTCTGAAACACAAGCGGAAGATAATTCTTTTGACGAGTTCGATTGGGCTGGGTGGGACGGAGATATGGATCTCATCCCCGAAAAAGTACGCCCTTGGACACAAAAAGTTTATGACTCAAGACAGGGTTGGGTAGAAAATCAAATCAGTCAAAGTGAGTCTGAAATTGGTCGCCTAAAAAATCTTTACGAGTCACTTGTTTCCGGTTTTGACGACCCTCGTTTAGAAGAGATGCAGACATCTCTTTCAGGCTGGGAAACAAAATATAATGATTTACAAACGAAGTACGACGAAGCCACAGCTCAACATACAGAGTACAAATCTGCTATTGAAGCTGCTGTAGAAGCAGAAGCCAACGATTACGCCGATAAATTCCAGAAAAAGCACGCTGAAATTTTCAGCGATCCACAAAAAGCTACCTTATTTGCTCAACTTGTAGAAGAAGGATGGGACTTTGAACTCGCTCCGTCTTTGATGCATTTGACTGAAGCCCAGTTAAATACAGCAAGAGAGGCAAAACAAAATGGTGTTCCTGATTCGTATGCCCTTAAATTAATTGAAGGGGCTGTTAAACGTAAGCCGGAACCCAGACCGGGAGCGCAAATCACAGCGGGGGCAACGTCACCTGCTGTTCCACCAAATCAAGTAAAAGACGAGACTGCTTCTGCTAAATCGTTTGATGAAATTAGAAACATTGCTGCCAGATCTGCTTTAAAGCATCATTCTGGTAGGAGGTAAAAAATGGCTATTAGTGCTGATGTACTAGCAACCGCTCTGCAAGAGTTGATGCCCAAGTACTCTGAATTGTTTGTCACATGGCACCCTGTGCTAGAAAAAATCTTAAACAAAGGAAACTTAGATCGTGATGTTCTTAGTGGCCCTTACCGTGAATTTGCTGTCGTAACAGATGGCCCCGGTCAAGTTACCCAAATTCTGACTGGTTCAGAAGTTATTGCGGGTGGACGACGACAAAATGCGGTTCGTGGTAACACTTACGCACCTCGTCTGATCTATGCATTTGACGTTCCCGGCAAAGACCTTGCCGAAGCTAATGGTGAAATGGACCTTGCGCGTATTCTCCAACACTACCCAGAGCTTGCTCTTGGTGATTTCCATGAACGTATTGCTCGTCAGCTTGCTACAGGTGACGGTGCAGATGTTGGTGGATTCCTGACACTTAATGGAGATACCACATATGCTCCAACTGGTGCAGCAAGAACTGGTGCTCTTGAGTTCCAATCTCGTGCAGCACAGGTTGCAGCAGGTAGCTCTGTATTTGGTCTAAATAAAGGAACCACTGACGGATGGTACAATCAGTACGCTAACGTTACCTCTTTTGCTGTTAATGGCCGCGCTCAAATGAGACGGGCATACTACGCAGCTTCACGACAAGGTAAAACCAAAGGTGCAGTTGATGTTCTTTTGGGTGATGAAGAAAGTTATCTTAATTACATCGAGGACTTGGATGACCAAGTGCGCGTAGTTAAGGTGGAAGGCGATAAGGCACCATCAATGGTTCGACAGGGAATCAAATTCCTTGACGCTGACTTTTACATGGAAGATGCCATCGACCTTACTTCTACTGCATTTACGGCAGGAGCAAACGCTGCAAACACAACTCGTGGTGTAATTTACATGATGAAGTCTGCTTGTTGGTATGCCTACACTCTTGGACATGATGCAGCACGCGAAACAAAAGGAGATTTCTCCGTTCGTGGTCCATTCCGTATCCCTGAACAAGACGTATTCCGTTACGAAATTGTTTTGAACATGGGACTTCACACTAATCAACTTCGCGCAAACGCTGTCGTCACCGGCTGCGGTACACCATAAGAAAGGAGGTATAATATGTCATTAACAGCTATGGGAATTGGTCTGTTGGAAACAGCAGGCAAGCCTGATGGAAGTGGTGGTTTTGCTGCTATCCCAGTTGGGGAAGTTGCTGAGTACACTCAAGCACCTCTTGGGTTTACTCATATCCAGCCTGCATCAAAGCAGATGTCTGCTGCGAGTACTACACCATCTTTTATGTCTGGTGACCGAGAGTGGATTTACGTTTACAACAATAGCGTATCTGATCTTACAGAAGGAACGACTTGTATACGTAATCTTGGTCCCGCGAGCGTTCAAGCGGGATTTGTGGGCGAGTCTCCTGCTGCTCCTTTGCACGCCAACATTATTGTAGGTGTCGCACAGCACACAATTCCGGCTGGTTTTTGCGGATTCATTCTTCGCAACGGAGCTGGAAAAGTGGACACAGATGGAGCACTCAGCCCCTACGGTGGCATTGGCATTAGTGCTGTTGTTGCTGGAGAAGGTGCTCCTGTTGCACCAAATACCGCTGCCTTTGCTTATGCGTTGGAAAGTACTGCTGGTGCTGGTTTAGCGAAGGCTATGTTATCCTGTAAAGGATAACCGAGGGGTAAACGTGAACCTTAAAGAGATTCGAGACTCGATTTTTTCACAGGTAGACTGGGCACCGTCCCAGTCTACCGAGGCTATTGCTCGTGTGAATGGTTTTATTAATCGAGCATATGACAGAATCTGTCTCGAATCTCCCTTTTTGTTTTTTGAATCAAAAGTAAAGTTTGCTACGCAAGTAGACGTTGTTCCAGTTTTGACCAACGATACCATTTCTTTAATTACTGACGATACTGGTAGTATTGAACCCAATCAGTATAATCCTTGGGTTTTTCAACAAAACACTGCGGTGACAGCACCTACTCAAACAGGTGTTCAGTGGCAAATAGATAGAAGTTGGGATGGACGCACTATAGAAATTACAGATGCAAATGGTGTTGCGCATCGAAATACCATTCGTACTGTGTGGAAATTATTAACAAACCCACAAGACGCTACATCTTTTGCTTATCGGTTGTCTGTCGTAACACCGTGGGACTTTTCAACTTACGGGCATGGCCCATTTAAGTACAGAATTTACACTCAAAAGTACGCTTTGCCTGATGATTTGGTTGAAATGCGCTCAATGCGATTATGGCAGAATAGCCGTAATTGGCCGATGTCTGTGCTTGGTCAAGAAGAAGCCGAATCTCTGTCTATTGCAGACCCTAAATTAAATATAGCCCGTGGTCTACCTCGCACTGTTTTTCGTCGCGAACATGTAAAAATCCCCGGTCCCGGAGTTTCTCCGAAAGTAGAGTTAGACCCAGAATTACAAGCGTATCAAAAATGGCAAGGACCAGAGCCAAGAGGTACGTTTGAGTATGTGATCACATACACTTGGGGTAAAAGAGATATATTCTTTTCTAACCCCGGCATGGGCTACGCTTTTGGTTATGAGACAGAATGGAACAATGACGAAACAGTTAGCGATAACTTTAACCCAGATCCGCTACGCCCAGAAGATGCCTCATCAAACAGGTTCAGAGAACCACTTTGGGAGTCTGCACCCTCCCCTGTGTCTGTCAAAATAGATGTCCCTATCATTGATGCGGGAGTAGCAAAAGCAATTAAAATTACTCTACCCAACATCGAATATATGCTTGGGTTTATGAGCGGAGGGCAGACCTTTGGTGGTGGTACTTGGGAACGTAAAAACATACATCAAAGCGGGATTCACGTTCGGATATATCGCCGCAGAAGTTCAGAAGATTTTACTGCTTATGATTCTTTATCTAATGTTAGTCCTGCTGGGGTTGATGTTACAAATCTTAATAAACTTGATATAAAAAATGCATTTTACTTACTATCAGAGTTTAGGATTGACGAATCTAATGGTGGTGTTTTTTACGATAATGGTCGAATTATTCCTGACTATAATCGCAGATTAAGAGATGTTCACGGCTACCAAACAGTACAATTATACCCATGTCCAAATGAAAGATATGAAATTGATGTTCGCTGTGTTCGTAGGCCACAAAAACTAGAGCACGATCAGGATGCGCCTGTAGTACACGCAGAAGCAGTAGACTTAATTGTTCAAAGAGCACTGGTTTATATGTATGAATCGATGGGAAATCCTGACGGTTCTGCTATGGCTCAACTTCGTTATGATAGACAGTTATTCACTCTAGCTAAACGCTACGGTGATTTAAGAGAAGCATCACGACCAACATTACGTCGATTTTCAAGGGCAAGACGCTTTGGTAATGAGAGAGGCGTTTTACGGCAGTGGTGGACAACAAAACCATAGGGAGAGAAAATGGCGGAGAAAAATACGCCTTTAGTTTGTGGTGGTATCTACCAAACAAAAAACAAAAAGGCCGCGTCAGTTTATACAGCGATGATTGTTAGTGTAGTTGAACCAAGTAACGGTAAAGGTAAACTTGGTTTACTTCAAGTTATTGGTTTTGCCAATGAACGGGTGTCAGAGGGTTCTGACCGTTTGAATGAATTTGAACTCATTCACAGCCCAATTGCTTCTGCACCCAAAAAGAAACGGGTAACAAAAAAAGCAGCCGACAGTAAGTAGGAGAGTAGGGTGGCAGACTCAAGGTTTAGGATAACTACTCGTCTAGCCGCGATACGTATTTCGTCGGGTAAATTATTTTTACCCAATGATGTTGGCTCAAAAGTAGAGAACTTACTTCCAACAGAAGAAGGAACGTTACGTTCTGTCAGAGGGCCGCTACCCTACTTACCTGATTACACCACAGGAAATGCCCCTGACAGTGGGGCAACTCCAGACATTACCATCCCTCGATACGGGACTATGCATGGTATTTTTCATGCGACTTTAGGGGAAGGTAATAGAGAAATAATACTTATCCAAACCGGTAATCAAATATGGCAATTCTCCGGGTGGACTCGATCGTGGTATTATTTGGTTGGTCCAAGTTCAGGCAGTCCCGGAACACCTCAAATCACTATTGATTTAGACATCGATACAAGACCGCAGTTTCCTACTCAATTTGAGGCAACGTCTAATGGTGTTGTGATCGTACCCCAAAATGGTAGAGCTTTATTCTATGATGGTTGGACTATACTTCCATTGGGTTATTCAGAAATACCGGCTTCTCCTCAAGCATTAGGACCAACAACTACCTACTCTCAATCAGGTTCGGGGACTCCTGACGAGTACGATTTTCGAGGATCTCCAGCAAACAGCGGGGGTTATTCTGTTAATGCTTTATATGGAACGGATAACGCTCAAAATACAGTATTTAATAAATGCCGCGTTGGTGATGCGCGACACCCTGCAACACTTAGGGCACAAGAGATTAAAGGTACTCCGATGGTTAATCCGGCCACGGGTGTAGCTTTCCCGGAAAAAATCAGTATAGTTAAAACCAATGCAATTCGATATGGGTGGTTAGAACCGGGTTCTTGGCGTTGTTCAGTGCAGTTATTTGACTATTTTGGTAACTTATCTCCCTTGTCCGAAAGAAGTGATGAGATTCGTTTTGACTTTCAGCCCGCCGTTTACAAGGTAAATGGCAGCAGCGATAACTGGGTGTTTGATCCTGAATATGCTTTACGTCAAGTAGCGTGGTCAAGAATACCTGTTGGTCGCGACGGGACACTAGGTAGAATTTTATACCGAACAAAAAATATGTTATCTGCGGGAACTACTGACCTATATGAGTTACCTAGTGATTCTACTGGTAACCCCAACGCTTTCGCTACATTACCTGATAATGTTTCTACGTTTTACCCCGATAACATCCCCGATGTCTGGCTTGGCAGTAAACCAGCAGAACCAGTTCCTGTGCCAGAGTTTAAACTCTGCCGAGTAGCTTTTGGTCGTTTGTGGATAGCAAACACAATAGATGAACCCGGATTAGTTAGACCGTCAATTCCGGGGAAATGGGGAACTTTTTTAAAAGACAAAGAGTTCTTCCCTGACCCGAAAGGCGGTGAAATCAGGGGAATGTGGACGGTAGATCAAGGCTTATTAATCTTTACTTTACGTAGTACATTTTTGGTGACACCTTCAGATGATGGACAAGATTTTAGAACTTTTACTCTTAGTTCTTTTGTTGGCTGTGTTGCTCCTAGCAGCATACAGACACAGAGAAGTGGCCTTACCATTTGGTTAGCAGAAGATGGTTTTTATGCTTACGATGGTAGCAGTATAGAAAGAATATCCGAAGCACTAGATTCATTTCAAAAAAGAATGACTGACTCTAGATTAAAACAAGCAACATCTTCTGTTGACATTAGAACAGGAGAATACAGATGTTGGTTAAGTCTAGACGGGTCTAGAACCAACAACTTCTGCTTTATATTCGACGGTATTGGGTGGAGAACACGAACAGATGTACAAGCTTTCGGTGCGTGCTCTACCTCTGATCATCGCGGCTATATGTTGGTTGCAGGAATACATAATCAAAAAAATGGTGTGTGGTTATTAGATCACGAAGTCCAGACTTACCAGCCCGTAGTATCCACTTCTCGTGAATCTGTAATAGAAACAGCTTGGATGACGGCTGAAACATCACGAGAGAAAAAAACAGGGTATGTAATTTATCTTTGGATGAGAGAAACAGAAAAATCTACTGTAACTGTTGAAGTTTGCCGAGACTGGCGTAATACAATAGTAGAGACAGTTTCTGCTCGTCGGTATTCAGAAGATGATACCCCGTCTTTTTGGGGTTATGCTTCATTGGGCAGCACAAACAAGTGGGCCAAGAGAAGACCGTATTGGACTCGTGCTGCTGTATACGTCCCCTCTGCTGAAGTATTTAAGTTTACGATTAAAGGTACAGGATCTTGGGAGTTTGTTGGCCTGCAAGTAGACGAGGCACCTCGTTATGCTGGTGGCGCAAGAATCCCACCATAGGAGTGAATATGGCTTGGCGTTACCCACCTCATTTAATCGCACCAAATCGAGTAGTCGAAATGGAAGATATGAATGAGGATTTTCAGGTATTTGTAGAAGAAGCAAGTGGTCATTTAAATGAACACAATTTTTCTAGTGGTATTTTTTCAGCTCATCGATCTCGTTTAGCTGATGACATTGGAATTAGACTGTACCGAGATGCAGAAATTTCTGACCCAAACAGCGGGGTTTTTCCCCTCGACTATCCTACGAATGGTTTTCCGCTTGGTTCACAGAGGAGTATTTGGAAGCCTATATCAGATCTATCAATAACTATCGTAAGCCCGGGGTCTACTGTTTTAATTACTTTTTCTGGTCAGTTTAATGGAGGTACAGGAGCGGTTCAATTTGGTTTAGAAGTGAACGGTGCTTTATTACCAAGTTCTGTTATTGGAGGACTTGACCTCCAGAATGATACACAAAATTTTAGTGAAGACACAGGTTATCAAACAAATTCTAACTTGATTGGTCTATACGGTAAAAGATTACCTTTTGTTTTAGAAGCATCAATGGACCTATTGCCGGGAACGTACACTTTCCGTCCTGTTTTTTACCTACCCGAAGCACCTACAGGGTTACCGGGGTTTGTTTCAAACAGAGAATTATTTATCATTGAGACTGTGAGGTAGATATGCCCGATATAGACTACTTTTATTTACCTGAAGGTGAACCCTTTAACGCTAACAGTTTAAATACTAGATTCAACACCGTAACAAATGGTGTGAATGATTTAATGGATTACTCTGCTGTACGCGGTGCTTTTCACGAAGATCATCTACCGAGCTTAGTCCCCGGATTGGGTGTTCCCCTTACTGTTTCGGTAAAAATCGGTACTACGTTTAGTACGCAGTACAATGCTTTTAACTCCAACACGGGCTGGGAGGTCATAGCAAACGGTGGGACAGATTTAGCTATTACTTTTGCTTCTATATCTTTGGGTATGACTCACGCCAGCAAAATAGCGGGACTTTATGTTCTTATGAACACGCAGTGGTTAGGGGCGCAACCGTTAGGTGGTGCAATTACTGATTCAGTCTGGGCTGCTTTTTGTATACAGTGGTCGTCTGATTTAGTAACGTGGAATACTATTTCTAGAACTGAAAGATTTATCGCTGGACAAGGATTAGCCCCAGATGACAAGCCACTTCCGGGAGCCTCTGTAGACCCTAGCTTTCCTGAAGCTACGGCACACCAAGATGTGGCGATACGTACTTTAATCCTACCTTCAGATATCGCTCCCGGTACAACAATTAGAGGAGTAAGGGGTGCTATTGCTTGGTATGACGATAATGCACCTGTCGGAAACGTTAACGTATCCGTAAACGCTTCTACACTCACAGTATTACCTTTTCATGCTAAGGAAATGCCATAATGCCAAATATAACATTACCTAATTTTCCTTTTGTAGATGGAGCCATCCCAACAGGTACTGATGTGTCCGAAAATATATACGATATATCTGGTGGTGCCCCTAATTCGTATGAAGTCATTAACGGTCATCTTGATATAGACAATTTAGATGCAAGCTGGGCAACCATTGATAGAACGGCAGTTCAATACAACGTACTTTCTCTTTCAGGCGAAGTAGGTGCTACATCTAACTTAGATATAGAACAAGTGGGTGGTGGTGGAAACATCATAGGAGGAGCTGACGCGGCTGCTGGTTCTATGACTGCATTAGATATTGATGGCGCGTCCATGACGTTAGACGTTTTGCAGAAAGGCTCAACAAATAAATTCTTAGGCGATATATGGGCAGATAACTACACAGGTTACTTCTCATTTATAGGTGACAGTAATACTTTTAATATGTCTACAGATGAAACCAACGCTACGGGAGCAGATGGCTCTAACGTAAACGTACAAGTCACGGGCAATACAAATACTATGACGTTAAATCATGCCATGACTGCACTTGCAGCGAACTTAGATTTAGACTGGATAGTGCAAGGTGGAGGCAACAGTATTACAGCAGCTATAGATGTAGATGGTGCTACTAACTACATGGATATTGATGGTAATGACAACACAGTTACTTATGATGGTGACGGTTATGCGGGTGGTTACTTCTACCTAGATCATACAGGTGGATCAAGAACATTTAATATAGATCAGGAATCTACATCTGATAATGACTGGCTTAAAATTACATCTGTTGGGTCTAGCGGTACTGTCTGTGTTACTCAGTCAGACGCAACAACTTCATTCGTCTGTTGATATAGGCTCTATATCTGAGCTTAGAGGCAACGCACAAGTTCTAAGAGACAAACCCTACGGAGCTGAACTAGACTTTGGCATACTGAGTTATGACAAAGTAGAAACTGCAAATGGTCGTATGGGTATTACGTTTATTGATGATACTCAAATAAGACTGACAGAAAACTCACAAGTATTGATTGATGAGTTTATATTTGATCCTAACCCAGATAAATCTAAAATGGCTTTGACCTTTGCTAAAGGCACAGCACGTTTTGTTACAGGTAGACTTAATAAAGTTTCAAAGAAAAATATCAAGATACGCACGAATAGTGCAACCATAGGTATAAGAGGAACAGACTTTACAATAACTGTAGACGAACTTGGTAGATCGTTAGTCATCTTATTACCTAATCTTGATGGTACGTCTAGTGGTGAGATAACAGTAGAAACTGCTATGGGTATGGTAGTTCTTAATCAGCCCTATCAATCTACGGTAGCAAGTGTGTATGAACAAGCACCCACTAAGCCTGTTATCTTAGATATAACGCTAGATTTAATTGACAATATGTTAATTGTAAATCCACCAGAACCTAGAGAAGACTTACAAGAAGACACTAAACAACAAGCTACAGCAGACTATTTAGATTTTAACGAACTAGAAATTGACTACTTGTCAGAAAACTTCTTAGACAATGAAGCAGACTTAGAGTTTACAGAATTAGATATAGATTACTTAGATGTAAACTTCTTAGAAGACTTACTAAGTGTGCTAGATGCTTTGGCTTTTGCAGAAGAAGAAGATCAGCTAAATCAATCTGCTACATCTATAAACATTACAGGAACAGAAATAGGTCAAGATAAAAAAACACAAATAACAACCCTGGTACAAGGACAAGCCATATCTTTTAGAAGGATGGTAGGAAATTCTTTACGATTAGATGTTGATAACTCTGGCAGTTATACTATTATTTTGGAACAATCAGGTGTTGTAAACACCGTTAAAGTAAATGGTGGTTCTTCTAGTACAATAAAAATTAAACAAGGATCGTCTTAAATAAGTTAAAATTATTATCATTCATTTAATTTATAAGGAGTAATTATGCCTAGAGGTAAAGGAACATACGGAAACAAAGTAGGTAGACCACCTAAAAGAAAAGTAAGAAAAACCGTATATAAAAAGAAAAAGTAATGCCTAAAAAAAAGGCAACGCAAGAGGATAAGCGTAAACAAACCGCTGCCTTTTGGAAGTTTATTTTAGATCAAAGGAAGAACAAAAAAGATGAAAGCACTACTTAAAAATTTAGTTGGATCAGTAGCACCCACACTCGGCACAGCGTTAGGAGGCCCTATGGGTGGTATGGCTGCAAATATGATTGCAGATGTATTAGGTTGTAAGAACGAACCTAAAGAAATACAAAAAGCCATAAACAACGCTACACCAGAACAAATGCTTCAACTAAAGAAAGCTGAAGCTGACTTTGAAGTCAAAATGAAAGAGTTAGAAGTAGATGTATTTAAACTAGAAGTACAAGATACTCAAGATGCTAGAAAAACTTTCTCTAAAGATTGGACAGCTAGAATTATAGGAATTGCTACACTAGGCGGATTTCTAGGCTATATCTTTCTTATCACCATTCAGCCCCCCGAACAGAACTCAGAGGCATTGGTCAACTTGGTACTCGGATATCTTGGTGGTCTAGCATCAGCCATTATTAGTTTTTACTTTGGAGCATCACACTCTGGTGATGACAAGTAAAAACAGTAGATGGAACTGGTACGGA